>JGI25908J49247_10000698_pt1 | contig 10378 bp, 9 predicted proteins | sample LauGreSpBDMM15SD_2_FD_49247 | JGI IMG/M metagenome (IMG submission 49247) | reverse complement strand
AACGTGTTTGAAGTTTGTTGTCAGTTGGTGGAGATACTTCTTAGCATCTTCTGGAGAATTGTAATGTACAAAAAAGAAAAATAAATGCGTTGGTTCAATGGTTGCTACTGCCGAAACGAGTGTTGTGAGGGGGGTATTGCTGCCCAAGTAAATTACTTTTTTGCCTGATAAACGCAAGAGGTAATTGGCAAACAATAGCCCAATTTCAAGGAATTCCTTTTCAGGTAAAAACAGCATCCATCTGTCTGCGTTTTTACTTAATGGAGGAAGTGCATCAATAGCGGTGTAAATTTTTTGTTTGATAAGTTTGCTGCAAAAATGTTCGTGGGCCGGAGAAAAAGTCCCAATATTCCACATGATTCCAATTCTATGCAGCATAGGATATACCACTTCAATATAGGTGTTTCTAATGCCTAATTGAAGTAAGCATTCAGTAAATATCTTTTCAAAATTGGCTTCATTAAAAGTAGTTGTAGCCAATATCAATTGGGATACAAAGTATGCTGTGCTGCTATTTTGTTGGGCTTTGTTGTTTATTTTAAGGTCTATCAAATGGTGAAGTGTTTCATCAGAAACCGTACAAAGCGTAGAAACTTTGTGCCGATTATCCCTCAGACTAACGATGTTGAGGAGTCTTTTTAACTGCGTATTGTCATAGTAACGTATATTTCCATCAGAATGGGTAGGATGTGAGGCATTATACCGTTGTTCCCAAATCCTGATGGTATGTGGTTTGACTCCTGAAAATTGTTGCAATTGATCAATCGAAAAATTATCCATTGACTTTTGTTAATTTTTTTTCAAAAATATATAAACAAAATGACATAAGCAACTCCTTAAAAAGTGCTTTTCAGAATGTAGCGCCAATAAGATGTAGATTCAATTTCTTTCAATGGAATTAAATTAAAAAAAGTTGTACTCACTTCAATATTACTCAATTTGTGTTATGAATTCAACAATTGGTCAAGAGTTGAAACTATTAAAAGTCTTAAAACAATAATGCAATCACATTATCCCTTCCTCTACAAAACTCAAGAAATGATTGTTGGTAATAATCAAATGATCGAGTAATTGTATGTCCATAAGCATTCCGGCGGCTTTAATTTTTTGAGTCAACTGGATGTCTTGTTCGCTGGCTTGCAGGTTTCCTGAAGGATGGTTGTGCGCGAGAATAATCCCGCAAGCCAAGTGTTCTAAAGCCTGCTTAAAGATAATCTTGGCATCAACCACCGTTCCTGTGACACCGCCCGAACTGATCTGTACTTTCTTAATGACCTGATTGGCCCTGTTGAGCAACAATACCCAAAACTCTTCGTGGGGCAAGTCTATAAAATGTGGTCTTAAGATTTGGTAAACATCCTTGGCCGAGTTTATCTTATCCTCTTTTGATGCGCTGGTATCCATTTTTCTTCGTCCCAATTCCAATGCGCTGATAATGGTGATGGCTTTGGCTTCGCCGATTCCTTTGAATTTTTGAAGTTCTTTGACGGTTAATTTGGAGAGCTTGTTTAAGTCATTGTCAACGCCATTCAAGATCAACTTGGCCACATCAACAGCACTTAAAGTGATGGTGCCAGAGCCAATCAAAATGGCCAAAATTTCTGCATCGGTAAGGGAGGAACGTCCTTTTAAAAGTAATTTTTCTCTCGGGCGGTCTTCTTCGGCCCAGTCCTGAATTTTAAGCATAGTATAAAAAGTTTATGGTTTTCAGTTTAGCGTTTTCAGTTCAGCGTTCGGGCGTTAATTAAAAACTGTAAAATTCAAAACGTGAAAATAACTGGTTATTGTATAAATAATTTTGAGTAACCTATTTGAACAAGACTGAATTATTGAACCAATTACATTTATTTTCCCGTTAAAGATTAGTAACTTTGAATATAGGATATCAAGATTGTACACCAATTTTAAAATACATTTATGATGATAGTTTCATACCCAACCAATAGCCAGGAAACTCATGCAATTAAAGCCGTTTTGAAGGCTTTAAATGTTAAGTTTGAAGTAAAAAAGGAAATGGCTTTGGAACAAAAAGCACCAACAAAAGGAGAAGTTTTAAAAAACCTCAAAGCTGGATTTGAGGAATTGAAGCTATATAAAAAAGGAAAATTGAAAACGACCCCTGCAAAAGATTTTTTAAATGAGTTATAACATAGAACTCTCCGAGAATTTTAAGAAAGAAGCAAAAAAACTTAGTAAAAGATACGCCTCATTAAAAAATGAACTTGCTAAACTATTTGAGGAACTAGCAGAAAACCCAACTAAAGGAACACCTCTTGGTAACGATGTGTATAAAATCAGACTTGCCATTGTCAAATAGCCAAAAAGCCCTGGAAGGGACGAAATGTATTCACATTCAGCAACACTCCATACCAACAAAAAAAGCCCCGACGTATCGGAGCTTTTTCAATATAAAACTTTGTAATCCTAAAAACTAGGCTGCTAAAGCATTCACAAACTTAGCCAATTTTGACTTGTGGTTTGCTGCGTTGTTTTTGTGGATAATGTTTTTCTTAACCAATTTGTCAAGCATAGAAGTTGCTTTTTTGAACGCTTCTGTTGCTTCAACTTTAGTAGTTAATGCTTTTAATCTTTTAACTACAGTTCTAGTAGACTTCAGTTGGTACCTGTTTCTTAGTCTTTTAGCTTCGTTAGATCTAATTCTTTTTATCGCTGACTTATGATTTGCCATTGTATATATTTGTAAATGATTTGTTCAAAATTGGATTGCAAAAGTAGTGTTTATTTTTAAAACTACAAGCAATACTTTAATTAATTTCCTGATTATTTTATTAAGTCAAGCAAATACTGCCCGTAACCGCTTTTTACCAAGGGTGTGGCGATGGTTCTCAATTGCTCTTTGTCAATGAATTTCATTCTGTAAGCCACCTCTTCAATGCATCCTACTTTTAATCCTTGACGTTCTTCTATTACTTGTACAAAATTCCCTGCTTGCATCAAAGAAGCAAAAGTACCTGTATCTAACCAAGCCGTACCACGACTTAATATGCCAACTTTAAGTTTACCTCTTTCCAAGTATACTTTATTGACATCAGTAATTTCATATTCACCTCTTGGACTTGGTTTCAAATCCTTAGCGATTTTCACCACTTCGTTGTCGTAAAAATACAAACCCGGAACCGCATAATTGGATTTAGGATGCGTTGGTTTTTCTTCAATCGACAGGGCTTTTTTGTTTTCGTCAAATTCAACCACACCGTAACGCTCAGGGTCATGAACATGGTAAGCATACACAACTCCTCCATCAGGATTGTTATTGCTTTGAAGCAGCTCAATTAGGCCTGAACCGTAGAAGATATTATCTCCCAACACCAAAGCTACTTTATCGTTGCCGATAAATTTTTCACCAATCACAAATGCCTGCGCCAATCCGTTTGGTACCGCTTGCTCTGCATATTCAAATTTACAACCAAGTGAAGCGCCATCACCCAACAATTTCTTGAAGTGAGGTAAATCATGTGGCGTAGAAATAATCAGAATTTCTTTGATTCCGGCCATCATCAAAATTGACAATGGATAGTAAATCATAGGCTTGTCATAAACAGGCATCAATTGCTTACTTACGGCAAGTGTTAATGGATGTAACCTTGTGCCAGAACCTCCAGCAAGTACTATTCCTTTCATGTTTTTTAGTATTTATGTACTGAGTCTTGAGTACAGAGTACAGAGAAGTACTCAAGACCCTGTACCCGGTACTTTACTTATTGTCTTAATATAAATTCAGCATTGTCCTTAAACCAATTGAAGGTTCTTTTCAAACCATCCTGAATCTTTACTTTTGGATCGTATTTCAAATAGGTTTGTGCTTTGGTAATGTCAGCAAAACTGTCCCTGATATCGCCTATTCTATCTGGACCATACACAGGACCTACATTTGAATTGGCTATTTTTTGCAAACTTTCATATATCACTTTCAATGAATTTCTTTCATGTACAGCGATATTAAATACCTGATTGCTTGCCTCTTCATTGTCAGACAAAGCCGCTAAAATATTGGCTTGCACCGCATTTTCTATGTATGTGAAATCGCGTGTTTGTCCGCCGTCGCCATTGATGGTAGACGCTTTATCTTCTATTAAATTGGTGATAAACAATGGAATAACGGCCGCATAGGCGCCATGTGGATTTTGTTTTGGACCATAGATATTGAAATACCTCAAGCCTATAGATTTCAATCCGTAAGTTTTACCAAATACATCTGCATACAATTCATTGACATACTTTGTAACCGCATAAGGCGACAAAGGCCTGCCAATTTCATTTTCTACTTTGGGCAATTTTTTACTGTCACCGTAAGTAGAAGAAGAAGCAGCATAGACAAATTTCTTCACTTTGCTGTCGCGTGCGGCGACCAACATATTCAAAAAACCGTCAATATTTACCTGATTGGTCGTGATTGGATCATTGATACTTCTTGGCACTGAGCCCAATGCCGCTTCATGAAACACATAATCAATTCCTTCGCAGGCATCCAAACAGGTTTGTAAATCCCTGATATCGCCTTCAATAAACTGATATGCTTTGTTGGAAGAATGATACTCAAGATTTTTTAAATATCCTGTTGATAAATTATCGAGTACAACAACTTTTCCAGCTTTGTATTTTAGTAAATAGTCTACCAGGTTAGAGCCAATAAAGCCTGCACCACCAGTTACTAAAAAAGAAAGCTTGCTTAAGTCTTGTGTATGGAATGGAAATTCGTACATAGCCCGCAAAATAATTAATTTATTTGAGAAGGGAAATTATTTTAAGATTTAGTTTCATCTGATGAGCCCAATAATCATTGTTGGAAAAATACTTTGACTTGGTTTTCCATACCATTGAATAAACTTGTAATTCCCCCTAGTAGTCTTTACTTTTGGGTAACATTAAGCGGGGTTGAATTAAAAATTCAACACTAAAAATTCATAAAATCATGTATTTCATAGACACGCATGCCCATTTGTACAGCGAAGAATTTTGCGATGACGAAACCCAAATGCTACAAAGAGCATTTCAGGCCAATGTTCAAAAAATCATCATGCCCAATGTAGATACCAATTCTTTGGCAAAAATGGTAGAAATTACGGAACAATATCCTGGAAAATGTTTTGCGATGTTTGGCTTGCATCCATGTTATGTCAAAGAAGATTTTGAAACACAATTGGCCAGTATTTATGAAACGATGAAAAAACATAAACCTGTAGCCATAGGAGAAATTGGACTCGATTTTCATTGGGACGACACATTTAAAATACAGCAAATTCAAGCGTTAACCACCCAATTGCAATGGGCTTTAGACTTGAATTTACCTGTTGCTATCCATACCCGAAAATCTTGGAGAGATACCATCGCCACGATAAAACCATTCGCAGAAAAAGGATTAAAAGGGGTATTTCATTGTTTCGGTGGTTCCATTGATGAAGCCAATGAAGTCACAGCTATGGGAATGATGTTGGGCATAGGCGGCGTTGCCACTTATAAAAAATCAGGTTTGTCCGAAGTACTTCCTTATATCAACATCAAACATATTGTATTGGAAACGGATTGCCCATATTTAGCTCCTGTGCCACACAGAGGCAAACGCAATGAGCCAGCTTTTATACCACTTGTTGCCAACAAATTGGCAGAAATGTACGGTACCTCCGTAGAAAAAATTGCCAAAATCACCTCTGAAAATGCAGAATTACTTTTTAGTGTTTAGTGTTGAATGTTTAGTAGCAAATATAATTAGTTTTGAATAACGATTAATGAAAAAAATGTCCTATAAAACCATCCATATCAATACTGCTGTTTCGGGGAAATCTGCGTCATCGATTTTAATCATTTACACGGGTGGGACTTTGGGAATGTTGTACGACAAAAAACATGACGTATTGCGTCCTTTTGACCTAGAACAACTCCTTGAAAAAATTCCAGAGATTGCTTCCTTTGACCTCGACTTACAGATTATTGCTTTTGAAAAACCCATAGATTCTTCCAATATCCAGCCTTCCCATTGGGTTGAATTGGCGAAATTGATCCAGGAAAACTATGCCACATTTGATGGTTTTGTGGTAATTCATGGTACCGATACCATGGCATATTCTGCTTCGGCATTGAGCTATATGCTTGAAAATTTGAGCAAGCCTGTCATTTTTACCGGAGCACAATTACCCATTGGAGCGATAAGAAATGATGCCCGTGAAAACTTAATCACCGCCCTAGAAATTGCCTCTGAAAAAGAAGCGAATGGCTTACCCCGCATTCAGGAAGTGTGTATCTATTTCGACAATTTTTTGCTTCGAGGTTGCAGGGCAAAGAAAGTACAGAGCGCACATTTTGATGCTTTTAGGTCAGAGAATTTTCCTCCATTAGCTGAAGCTGGCATCCAAATTGATTACCACAAAGCCTTTCTTATTCAACAAAACAATACAGAAAAAACACTTCAAATTCAAACACAACTCCATACCAATGTGGCCATTCTCAAACTATTTCCTGGGATTTCAGCAGCATTGGTCAACAGTATTTTACAGGTTGAAAACCTTAAAGGACTGGTCTTCGAAACCTTCGGCGCTGGCAATGCTCCGGTGGAGAAATGGTTAATGGAAAGCCTTCAAAAAGCCATTGACAAAGGTATAGTAATCATGAATGTGTCTCAATGTATTGGTGGAAAAGTATTGATGGGACGTTATGAAACAAGTAAACATTTATTGGCTTTAGGCTTAATTGATGGAGCAGACATTACCACCGAAGCAGCCATTACTAAAATGATGTATGTATTGGGCAAAACAGAGCATGCGGAAGAAATCAAAATACTGCTGGCAACTTCTTTACGTGGAGAAATGAATTGATGAAATAATCGTTTACCAATGCCGTTTTAAATTTTACTGCATAAGGAGCCAACATTAAACAGGAGAAGTGTTGTGGGGGAAATCAAATTATTACATTATCTTAAATTACTAAAATTAGGAAAAAAAAGATTTTATATAAAAAAATCCAATGATACGCAGAGACAATTCCTTGGAAAAATATAAATCAATGCCCATTTTTCAAGACAAAGTGAATGAGGCCAATGAAGTATTGAGAAAAGTTGGATTGCCAAAAGTTGCGTCTAAATAATTTTTAAAGATGATTTCCCAATAATAATAGTATCTGAAAATAATAAGGCCAGCTCTGGTAATATTAAAATTAAACCCGTACTTTTGAAATCCTTATCAACAAACAGAGAGGTGTCCGAGCGGTTGAAGGAGCATGCCTGGAAAGCATGTAAGCGGGTAACTGCTTCGAGGGTTCGAATCCCTTCCTCTCTGCAAGTAGTGCAAATAATCCACTGTATCACAGTGGATTATTTTTTGCCCTAGAAAATTCCGAAACATTTCCGAAACCCTATTTTTATTTTTTAAACGGAAATAAAACACCTTTATAATCGCTTTTATCAGGTCGCTCGATAAAGCTGGGAACTTAGGATTGAAATAATGGCGAATTCAAGCTGTACATGCAACTTTTTTGTTCAACATGTTTTTTGGGGATTCAAACTTATCCCTTTTTCTTGGTCTGTGATTTAAATCGCGGGTAATTTTCGGAAGTTAATCTTCTATAATAGTTTTAAAGCCAGTTTTTTATGTATGTAATCTCTAATTAAGAGGCGAATTCGAATTTTCATTGCTCCCTCTTTGTAAAATAGCGTATGGTTTAGCATAATAAAAGTCTATGTTAAAGACATCAGCAATTTGTTGATGAGTGGCAAATTCTTTTCCATTATTTGCGGTGATAGTTTTTTATAAATGAAACGATAATCTGCTCATAACTCTTTGGTTGCTGCTGCTTTTTTAAAAGCCTCTTTACTTTCTAGTTTTTTCATTCATAACATACCTCTTGTTCTATCATTGATTGATAAAATTACCCCTTTATGGTCTTTGTCAATTATAGTATCAATTATTAAGTCCCCAGAAAAATCGTGCGATTCTTTTTTCCATGTACAGAGCATTCCTTTGGTAGAATAATTAAAGCCGTATATTTTTAAACACGTGTGATTGAATCATAAACAAGTACTGCTATGAAATCTACTTACGTTACTCACAAAATATTGTCATTAGTATTGTTCGCTATCATTGTGATGTTGGAGTCAACGTCACTTTTGCCAATAGCATCACCAAAGAAAATAAAGGTCAAAAGGTATATATATCCTNAAAGGTATTAAATGAATTTAGTGGTAAACTATAGGCCATTCACGACCAATACCAATTGCAATACCGCTTCAAATGGGTCGTTGGGGAATATCCTTACCAGATGACATAATGTTGACTACTATAGCTCATGCCCACTTCTTTAGGAAGAACATACTAGAAGGCAGCCGTTTGTACGACATTTTCACTTCATAAATAATTTTAAAAAAGTCCCCAAATTGTGTTACTTTTTAGAAAAAAGTTTAACTTTACTACAACTCAGTTCCCATAATCAAACGTATAAACTTTGTGCTTTTATATTTTGAATGCCTTAGTGTTATGAAAAAGCACAAAAGCAGCAATTAACACTGACAAAAATCCCTGATGGTAACCATTATAGGTTACAATTCACCATAACACATTCACTTGTGATTAACTATGAATACTAGATTTTATATAAACCCTATATATATGTTACACTCAATTAAGCCAATGTACAAGAAATCATTCTTTTTGATTTTACTTGTATTGTCCATGAATGAAAGCTTTGGGCAGGCTGCATGGAATTCTGGGACGACTTATCATGCAAATAACAAAGTAACCTATAATGGAAGAATCTATACAAATAGATATGATTGGAACTCATCAGGTGGAGCCCCAAGTTCCTGTTTGGTATCTAATAACCAGTGGTGTACTGGAGGGCATCAATGGTATGATAACGGTCCATCTTGTACAGCTCCAGCGCAACCTGGAGCTATGACAGGATCTGCATCCGTATGCGCATCCACAGGAGGCCTAACATATTCTGTTCCTACCGTCTCAGGAGCAACAGGTTATGAGGCTACACATCCTGTGGGTTGGACTTATACTGCAGGAGTAATTTCTGGTGGAAATGTTATTTTGACATATACATCAGGGACAGCAGGGCAAAACGGAAATATTTCAATTCGTGCAACTAATGCTTGTGGGCAAAGTGCCTACCGCTCTTTAGCGGTTACGGTATTAGCAAACTTATCAGTAGGCTCAGCCTCAAGCACGCCAACCTTGTGTATCAACAGTGCCTTAACGAATATTACCCATACCACCACAGGAGCCACAGGGATTGGAGCAGCTAGTGGTTTACCATCAGGAGTAAGTGCCACATGGGCAGGAAATGTGATTACCATTTCTGGAACACCAACAGCCTCAGGTACTTTTAGCTACAGCATTCCTTTAACAGGAGGTTGTGGTGCGGTGAATGCCACTGGTACGATTACGGTAAATGCTGCATCTGCTTTGGGATCACCAAGTACTGCAGGACCTGTTAATTTTTGCGATGCTGGCGGTACTTTTCCTGCAGCTGTAACAGTGAGTGGTCAAACAGGGTCGGTTACATGGAACTGGGGTAGTAATAATGGCGCATGGAATGGCGGCTGGGTAGGCGGTAATAGTTCCGGTGTTTGTTGTTTCCCTAAAAAGGTAAGTTCCAGTGATGGTAATGCCGATAGAATCAGCTATAGCGTGACAAATGGGGTGTGTCCGACAGTTACATCAAGTGCGATATTAATTAGTAATTACNATAACGTAGCCCCTTCATCAATCACTTCGAACATTAATAATGTTTGCCCAAGTACATCGGGTACATTAACAGCAACTTTCCCAAATGCTGTTAACATGAATGGGAGGGTAGAATTTGCAACAACATTAAATGGAGCTGCATTCGCAACAATAACACCTGCTGCTGGACAAACAGTATTTACAACCAATGTTTCGCCTGCATCCACCACAACTTATTATGTGAGGTACAGTGGCATAAGTGCCGGAGGAGCAGGTTGCTATTCTACCAGTCAAAGTGTTGCAGTAACTATCAACGCCCTCAATACAGCCGCAGCTGGAGCAGGAAACAACCAAACTAGATGTATCAATAGCCCCTTAACAAACATTACTATTGCTACCACAGGAGCCACAGGAATTGCTAGTAGTGGCGTAGCAGGAGCAAATGGTTTACCAGCAGGCGTTACGGCTGCTTGGTCAGGAAATGTGATCACCATTTCAGGTACACCAACAGCCTCAGGGACATTCAACTACAGCATTCTCTTAACAGGAGGTTGTGGTGCTGTAAATGCCACCGGTACAATTACGGTAAATATAAATACCGCAGCATCTGGCGCAGGAAACAACCAGACTAAATGTATCAATACAGCCTTAACAAACATTACTATTGCTACCACAGGAGCCACAGGAATTGCTAGTAG
>JGI25908J49247_10000690_pt1 | contig 10444 bp, 9 predicted proteins | sample LauGreSpBDMM15SD_2_FD_49247 | JGI IMG/M metagenome (IMG submission 49247) | reverse complement strand
ATATTGATGTTATTGTTTCCCAAGCTGAGGCCGTTCTTACACAAAGTTTTGCAAGTGTCGTATCGTAAACAACTAAACCCGCAGCAGGAGTTACAATTGCGTTCTTTTGCGTGGTTGTCATTCTCGGTGGTAGAAAGCCTCTTGTTGTTGATTGCAATTCTAATACCGCACTTGTTCCTGTTAACGCTGCTCTTCCTGCTCCACTTCTATCACTTAAAATAGAAGACGATGAACCAAAAGCCCCATATATATTATTACCGTTATCAATTAAACTAACCTTCCAACCACCGCCCGGAGCGTTAGTTACTGCTCCTAATAATACACCAACACCTGTATCGTAATTCATACCGATACCACTATTTGTAACCGATAAAGCTCCACTAACCCTCGCCGTGCCGTTTACGTCTAATTTAAAGCCTGCGTCGGTTGTTGTATTGATAAGTAGATTTCCACCTGAAGTTAAAGTCATTCTTAAAGTACCTGCTGAACCAAAAGTTAATTGGTCTGTTTGATGCTTATAGCTTACATAACCTCTAAACGCTTCGTTACCTGTAACTCCATCGGCAAAAGCAAGGTAATTTGTTGATGAAACTGTATTTGCTAAAATAGTAACACCATCCTCATCAGGCGTTGCAATTACTAATTTTTTTGCATAGTACGCACTCGGATTATTTGTTCCAATCCCTAATCGATTATTCGTGTCATCCCAAAATAAATTAGCATTGTCTTGCGCTATTGTCGTGCCATTTGAAAATAAAACGCTGCCGCTTGTAAGTGCGGGTAATTGAAATGGTGTATATCCTATAACGGTATTAATTGTTTTATTCTCCCAAATGTCAGTCGCTAAAGTGTAAGCCAATACGTTGTTATTCGCAGGCGTTGTTATTTTTACGTCGTGAAGCTCCGAAATTTCATAACCGTTATCGACCTTAACAAAAATAGAACCTTGAGTTATGTGAGCGTGAATAACGTATCCAAGTATAATTAAATGATTTGGCGCAACAGGTTTTACTTTTGTGGCTCTACCCGCAGTTGTAGGCGATAAGTATAGTATATCTCCATCAGCCCACGTTTCGCCCTGTAAACCCCCTGTTGTGTTTATGCCACGTACAAGTCCACTTGTAGTTATAAATCCCTCTTGATTGTTGTTTATTGTTTCGGTTACAAGTCCTATTGTTTCTNCGCTTAATAGNATCGTTTGTGGCTACCGCTAAATCAATTTTTAATCGTTGCCCTTGCGCTCCTGTAACTCTAACCGCTTGGTAGTTTGCCTCTAATAAATTGACGTTTGTAGCGGTTTTGTTTACTACTCTTAAAACTGACTCTTGCCCGATTTGCAAAGTTACGTTTCCGCCCTTCAATCCTAAATCAACTGTTCCATCGCTATCGTTCCAACGCATTACCCCAACTCCCGCCGTTCCTGTTGGTGTTTGGTCAAACTCAACTTGTCCCGCCTTAATTTCAAACTCGCCCAAGTCAACGTCTTGCGTTGCACCTGTGTAAGGCACAAAACCCGAAACGTCAGGAATTGTCGGCTTGTTTAAAATTTGATTATTGCCACTGGTTGCGTTCCAATTTGAAGGTTGAGCGACAAGCGGATTGCCCGCTCCTAAATTTGTCCAGTAAGTCGTTGACGTTGGAAGTATCGAGTCGTTGTTTGCAATACATCGGTAAACATTTCCTAAATACCAAACCACGTCGCCAATCACATATGCGTTATTTGTTGCCGTTAAATGATCCGTTGTAAATGGCAAAGCCACAAGTAAACTCGCTGGCACATCGGCCGCCGTTATAAACGGATTAATTCCGTCCTCGCCGTCGTTTGTTAAATCGCTCGTTAAAGTCGGAATGCTCGGTTTGTTTTTTATGTAGTCGGGAGCTTGGTCGTCCGCTTGATCCCAATCGCTTTGCACTTGCTCGCCAATAATTCGGTTAATATTTACAACGTAATTATTTGGGTTGGCTATAATTTGCACCTCGTCGACCGCAGCTTGCACGTTGATGTCGATTGTCTCAACTATAACGGCTGCATTTACGACGATGTCGTTGATTGTGTCTTGTACTATAATGTTAACGTTATCCGCCATAGTTTTATCGTGTGATGTCGTCGGTTACTGTAAAGAGTCCACTTATCCAAGTGTCAACCTCGCCACTCGCTTGAGTGATTTGTATATCGTATCGATACGAGCAGGCTTGAATATTAATGATTTGCTCGTCAATACAAAACTCGCCATTGGTAGCATCGAATATAGTGATTGGCACCTCAAGGGCAACAACTCCCCCTGGCTCTTTTCTAAGCTGCATTTTAACGTCTGCGCCTGTAAGGTTGAGAGCTACGTCGTTAACGTTTATTTGAAAGTCCGTTTGTTTGAACGTGTCCCCTCTTTTGGTCGTGAAATTTAATGTCGATGCCATTTTTTAAAAATAGTTTTAATTTTTTGATGTTCTCCTCAGTTCGTTTGTCTACTTTTCTCATATTTAGTATGGTCGATCAAGCCACCATTTGCCACATATCAATCGAGAGCGCAAAGGGTTGACGATATTATTGGAATTGCTTACATACTCAGGCAAATGAAATCTATTTAGCCAGCGCAACATACGGTCTTGATACATTTCGCTTTTCAATCGCATATTGTTGACCAAATAGTCGACTTCGGTTTTGTCAATCGCTACCGAGTTATCAGGTTGCGACTTAAATATCCCGTTGTTGTTTACTTTATACGCCCCAATTAGGAGGTACTCAACCGCGCTTGCAGCGATTAAAAATGGTTTAATATAATCTTCGTACAAAATCAAGTAATCGTCGATTAAATCGTCGTTATCGAAGTCATCGCAAATTTTATTGTATAGCGTTTCCCCTAAAATCTCCTCCAATCGCGTGCGCTGCGCGTCTGCGATGCAAGGAATGTAAAGGTCGATGTCGATATTGCCCCCCAATAGGGTGTTTTTAGTGAGTTCGTTTTCTTTTAAAAGTATAATAGTTGCCATAAATTACATGTCGTGAGGCGCGATATACGCTTTAGGGTTATTTGTTGGTAGGATTTCGCCTGCTTTTCTCGCTTCTGCTGGTGTAATTGTCTCCGCAAGTGGGTTTTTTACATCCGCTCTTTTACGATACGTTTCTCTAATCCAAAAATGTTTGCAAGTTCCAAAGGGAAATGCCTCACTTTGTAAACCTCCACCTTTCCAAAGGAAGATATCATAAGGTTGATTCGGATTAGGGTGCATTCCAAAGCCAGGGTTTACGTTTCTTTGGCTCATCATTTCGATGTCCTCTTTACGATAAAGCTTGTCTTTTTTCATCATAGCTTTGCAAAATTCACGCTCGGGCGATGGATTTCCGCTATAACGGTAGCGACTTTTGAAAAGCGCGCCGTCTTGATAACTTTTTGCGTTTGGTCTTGCCGTTCCTGTTGATACCGAGGCCATTGCCACGCTCATGAGTTGAGTGCTAACTCCATTTAAGCGATCAAGTTCAGCGTCAAGCTCGGCCTCCTTATCGTAGTCCACCGCTTCTGCGCTTATAAGTTCCCATTCGTTTAAATCGATGTCCTCTCCTAAGTCGTCAAAACCTTGGTTTGATAACTGCGTAACCGCTGCGGCCTGCTCAGGGCTAAATAATGCCTGCGCTACTTGAGCAGGAATGTTTAAGAATTGAACTAAAAATACAATCGCTTGCTCGGTTGTTAAAATACCCTCGCGAACTTTGGCGAATATTTCAATAGCTGACGCGATTTGCGCACCGTTGTAAGAAACCGCCGCATCGTTTGTGCCTGTCATAACCTCAGCGGTTGTCGAGTCTGCGCTGACTAAGTCTTCAGCTCTTAATGATTCAAATTGTAAGTCCAAAGTAATGCCATTCACGGCAAAAATCTCCATCAATCCGTCAAGTATAATCTCTTGCTTTGGTCTAATTACATTTATCATAAGCTCCTCAAAACCTACTCGTATTTCGTCAGCCGTAGAACTAAATCCTTTTGAGGACGAAATCCCCACGAGCATTTGAGACGTCAATTTGTGAGCCGTGCAAATTTGCTGTCTTGACTCTTCGCTTAAATATGCATATTGTTGATGCGCGTCGCTAACCTCCAAAGCGGATATCGTAATCTCACTATCTTTGTTATCGTTCCAATTTAAAAAGAATGCGCCCGCGTTTTGTGATCCTGTTAAGTGGTTACGGATTTGGCGTGTATTCTCTTGGATTGTCTCAATTGACTCTTGGACTCCAGCGTTCATATTAATAATATGGCCAAAGCTCAATCCGTTTTGAATGTGATTGATTGAATAATTGCTAATTTCCTCCTCCATACGCGCCCAACTAATCCCCGAAACGTACGAAGGGTTACTATAATAAAATTGCCCCACCTGGTAGTCGCGAATTATGTAAATCTCGGAGCGTTCGCCCATGCCATCGCCAAAACCAAACGCGTCCATGCGCTCGGGTTTATATTTGTTTACGTTTGCAAAGTCATAGCTATACCAATACCCTGTAATATCTCCCTCCTCGTTTGCAACTTCGGGAGCAATTCGTTGTTTGGCTACGTGAAAGCAACGTTGTATTTTGCCGTTTACATATTTTACCTCGAGTGAAGCCTCGCCAAACATCTCGAAATCCTTGCATATTTTACGCAAATCTTTTTTAGACAATAGAGATATAATCGCGGCCCATTCGCTTGGCTTGCGTGCTTTGTCTTTTGAGGTCAAACCTTTACCATAAATGAACTGCGCGTAACTGTCAATGATAGCCGAATTTGTAGGCGATCCGTTATAAGCGTCAATAATCACTTGATAAAACGAGTTTTTGTCTCCATTTAATACCCACTTTTTACCGCTTACCTCTTTAATCTCAGGGCGTATGTAATTCGATAGGTTTATAATTTGTAATTTTTCCATAAATTATACTTTTAAAACTCCTTTATTGAGTTCAAAATTTTCTAAGTCGGTTTGGGCCGTTGCGTATGCCTTGCCTCTATAAATTAAATTGTCATCCTCGTTGATTGTAACCTCAAACGATTGCCCTTCGGTCATGATTGGCACGCTAAAAACTAATATTAAAACGTTGTTTTGGTAGTAAACGCCAGTTACTGAAATTTCGTGAGTAATATCTTTGGTCTCGTCACGTAAAAAAAACGTGATTACGCCACTATTATAGCCTCTCGGAATGCAACGAAATTGATAAGGCGCAGTTAAATTGAATATCCACATACTATTATAACTGATTTTTATTGTTTTGTAACAAAAAACGCCCCTTAAAGGAGCGTTTAATGACAAAACTATGAAAGAATTTAAGAAACAACAACGTTTGAAACCAAAGCTTTCAAAGCCGTAATCATTCCACTTGTTAAAAATGGAGATAAATTAGACTCTTCCGATGCAATGGTCAAGGTGTAACCACTTAGGTCTGCACCTGCTCCGCCACTTACTTTTGTGCAGTTTGACATAGTACCATTTGTGGCACCAATTAACATAATATTTCCGTTGTAGTCTTCAACGAAAACTTGAGGGCGTCCAGCGCAAATAAGTTGTACTTGAGCTTGTAAGTCAGCCGACAATTTTGGAAGTGTAACCGCCAACGATTGTGCGTTTACAAATGTTCCGTTGTCCTCTGAACTTGTACCAGTTTCGGTCAAAGCGTTTGTAGTCGCTTTTACCTCGTATTGAAACACCTCTGCGAGTGTTCCGAGTGCGGTCAATTCTTGAGCTGCAATCGTGTAACCGTAGTCCTCATAATTTGCAAAATACAAATTTTTGATTCCCCCACGTTGATCACGGCATCCAAGTAATTTTCCCGCTGAAATTAAACAGGCCATAAAAATTTTTTTTATTTAAAACCGCCCCACTTAAGAGGCGGTCTTTGTTAGTATTAAGCTCCAGCTAAGGTCAAGTAAACAATCTCCTCAGCGTTGTAATATCCAACACCTACGGCGTAAACTACTTTACCACGTACTTTACCAGTCAATAAACCGATTTCGTCTTCGTCTACCAAAGCAACTTGATTGTAGTCAGCAGTCAAACCTGTTGCGAATACTAAGTTTTTACGCTCGTAAATAACAACTGAGTTTGCAGGCAATCCGTTCAACACTACTAAAGTGTGACGTCCAAATGCTAAAGGGAAATCAGTGTTACCCATTCCGTAAGTGATACCTTGAGTAGACAAGTGGAAAGCGTAGAACTGAGCAACGTCAGGAGATACGGCGAAAACTAATTCTTTGTTTCTCAAAGCGATTGGCACAGCAGCTAAAGCAGGTTTCAAATACTTTGTCAAAACGTTTGCCTCAGTTACGGCAGCGTCAGCAGTTGGTTTGTTTACATCTCCATCAGCATCAAACTGAGTTAAGAAACCGTCGAAGTTAGTTGATGAAGTCCAAATGTCAGTCTCCAATTTCTCTCCGATAGCACCCAAAACTTCTGCTTGGATAGCGTCCATAATGTCACTTGGAGCGGTTGGGTTTGATGCGCTTCCGCCCATAATTCCATCAGACCAAGTTGCACGGAAATCTTCTTTACAAACGTCAAAATCATTTTTGAATTTGAAAGGCTCGATTAGGTTTTCGTTCAATACGATTGTCCCAGCAGGAGCAAATCCGCAAGTGTATGCAGTTGTTCCGTCAGTGTATGCGATTTTTCGCAAAGACAATTTGTAGTTTACATTTTCTGCGATAGTTACCGCATTTTTTTCGATAGTGTCAATCGTCTTGAACGCTTGACCAATAATCACGCCCGCATCACGGCCAGCGTAGTTAGATGATACAGTTGTAGTTGTAGCCATTTTTTAATTTAAGTTTTTAAGATTATTTTGGATTTTTTGTGATCTCGTCAATTTGACGTTTGCGTTTAAAGTTTGAGCAACTTCGGGCTTTGCTTTTGTTGATGCCTTAACTTCAACTTGAGAAGTTTTAACCTCAGCGATTTGAGCTGTCAATTCAGTTCTAACCGATTCGATTTGTTTTGCAACTTCAACGCTCATTGATGTAACGATTGATTTTACTAACTCAGCAAATTGATTTTCGCTTGTCATTTCGATAGGAGCCTCTTCAACTTCTACCTCTTCAACCATAACCTCTTTAATTTCGGCAATCATTCCCTCTTCGGTAATTACCAAAACTCGTCCGTCTTCAAGTTCGTGTTCTCCGATTGGAGCAGGAACTTTGTCTCCGTTTTCAGCAACAATAAACACTGGCACGCCAGCGTCGAATGATTCAGCCTCCAAAACGGTAACACCATCTTTTAGCATCATGGTAGCCATTGTAACTTCCACTTGCTCGGTCTCGTTCGATAATTTTATCGAGGCGAAACCGTCTTTTATCGCGTTAACGATTTCATTAATATTCATATATTCACTTTTTAAATTTACTCTCTCCATGTCAAAAACCCCATCAATTGAAAAGCCTTTGACTTTGCCTGTCTTAACGTAGTTGTTCCAAATATCCTCGTTGTTTACTTTCATTGCAGCAAACCACGTCCCGACTGGCTCATTAAATCCGTAGTGCACCGACTTATCGTGTACCTCGTCTTCCTTTATCCACGTCTCAACAAAAGTGACGTCTTCGATTTGTGTACCTGAGTGTTCAATCGTTGAGTTGTTCTGATATCCTTGACGACTGAAATTTTGTTGCACTTGTTTTATTGTCTCAGCAGGGAATACGATATTAAATTCGTGTCCGTCCTGATTGCGATATATTGGTTGGTTTGGTATTAATACCGCACCTAACAAAATACGCTGCTCCTCGTTTATGGTTGCAAGTTGTATCTCTTTTTGTTGTGACAAAGTGATAAATTGCACACCTATTGCAGGATCAGATACGAGCGAAACAGCGTAAACGCCCTCGTTATCCTCCTCATTAAACATTACTTTGTAAGTGTCCATACCCTTATAACTGATTTTTAATTGTTTGTTATAAACTTTTTTTCGTTTTCAAGGTTTTAACCTTGAACATTCAACCCATAGATTGAAAAACTTAACTCTTTTTTTAATTTTTAAATTGATATTTTACCCTCCAAGTGTTGCGCTTTCAATTATGTTGCGTTGCAAGCCTTGGGCCGTTGTGACGTTGTTAGCCAATACATAAGTTTGCACTGGCGTTTGTTGCTGCGCACCCATTACACCCGCTAATTGATTGACACCAGTTGAGCCAACGACGTTGAATTGTGGGGCCGTTGCACCGCCCCCGCCTGCGCTTGGAGAAGTTGAGCCTCCGCCGCCTCCGCCTCCGCCGCTTGTTATAGATGTGGCTTGACCAATTCCAGCGGCTAAGATTGACGCGATGGAGGTTCCTGCGGTTATTTTAGTTAACGCTATACTTTTTGCAGTGATTGCCGCTTGCGCTGCCCACGCAGGATTTGGAACAACTCCAATAAATGCAGGAACGGCAGCCAAAGCAACTTGGGCGGCTGCAATTCCTTTTGCAGCTCCAACAACTACGTCTGCAATTGCCAACCCTTTTTGAATTGCCAAAATACTTAAAGCAATACTTTTATTTTTACCTGCAAATTGCATTAAAATGTTAAGCCCTGTATCTAAGGCGGCACGCTTTGCGTCTTTAATTGCAATATCCAAAAGCATTTCTTTATCTGCTGCCTCCTTATCTTGCTCGTATTTTTTTTGTTGCGCAGTAAGATTGATATTATTTAAATTGTTAAGGTGCTGAATTTCTAACTGCTCAGTGTCGTAACCATTTTTTATCGCGTTATCATATTTTATTTTATAAGCATCATTTTCGTTTTGAATAGCCAACTCTTGCTCAGATAAAAGAGCGTCATTATTTGCCTTAGTAGCTGCCTCAATATCATCTAATGCTTTATAGGATTCCTCTCTTTGTTTGTCTCTTGATGCTTTTGCATATTCTTCTTGGATTCTTAATAACTCTTCAGCCTCTTTTTTCTTTGCTGCTAATCTATCCTCTTTGTCTTTTTTTCTATCCGCTTTTGATTTTTCGCCATTTTCTTTTTCTTTTTCTCTCGCTTTTACGGCTTGATCAGCTTCAAAATTTGCAACTTCTAAATTTCCTTGACGTAATAAATCAATATTTTGACTTCTTAATTCTTGAATTCTTTTATTTTGCTCTTTTGTCAATAAATACTCTTGTCCTTTAGTGGCTTTGATATCATCAATTTCTTTAGCATTGCTCTCAATTCTTGAATTAATACCATCGATTTTTATTCTAGTTAATTCCTTATCTGAGGCGCCTCGCTCTTTTGCGTTAGCAAGTTCTCTTTGTGTTTGATAATCAATTAATTTTGCAGCATCAGCTGATAATTGCTTTGTGTATTCTAATTGTCTATTTAAAGCCTCTTGCTCTTTTGTTAATTCCTTAGCGGCATCTGCCCCTTCATTCATTTTTGAAACCAAATAACCAATTCCAACAACTAAGGCACCAATCCCAGTGGACACAATTGCAGCTTTTAATGTTACAAAAGAGGCAGCGGTTGTATTAACTGCTCCTGTAAATACTCTTTGAATTACTGCTGCTGCGGCGGTAACCGCTGAATTAATTTTTTGAAAAGTACTTGAGCTTTGAACTACTGCGCTTAATTGTCTAAACGAGTCAACACTTTCACCAACGGCTTGGATTCCTTGAGATAACGCCATTGCTGACTGCACTTTTAAAAGTGTAGCTTGTACGTTTTCAGATTCAATACCAAATAAAGCCATACCCCCTTGAGCAGCTGCAAACCCTCCCGCAACTCCAGCAAGTGAACTCGATAAAGCCTTAAATTTAGCGTCAGGGTTAAACGCGTCCGTTAAGGCTTTTGCGTCTCCAATTTGGTCTTTTAATTCGGCGGCCTTTCGTGCGGCTTGCGCTGCCTCTACCGATGTAACCCCGAATTTATCGGATAACGCTGCGACCTCCGCTTGGGCCTCTCTAAGTTGCGAGCGTAAAGAGCCAACGGCTTGCTCCGCGTTGCCTTGTACTTTTATATCAATAACCTTCTCTATTGCCATTTCATTGCCTTTTTAAATAGTTGTAAATAGTTGCGCGTGTATTCGTATCGCCCCTTGGCGATTGAGATAATCTCGTTGTTCTCGTATTGCTCCGCGATTAGGAGCATATCTAAAATATTTTTAAGCATATTGGTAGACGTCTATTTTAATTTCGGTTAAAGCTCCATTTTTGTAGTATTGCAAAGCGATTGAGTCCTCGCGATCTAATGCCGTAGCGTTTGCAGGNATAGTCACGTCCAAAACAAGGTCGGTTATATTGTCAGCAGTCAGCGCATAACTTAAAAACCCTCCCGAGGCAACCGTGTCAAATGTATCGTAATCAATTTTATAAATTAAAAATTGCACAACTTGGGCCGTATTGTCAACCGATAGCGCGGTCATATTTGCATAGCGCAAAAGTGGGGAGCCGTCAATTACTCGGAAGTCGTTTAATAGTTCCAAGTTAACCTCGCCACTGGTTAAGTCGGTGGTCATCGTGTTGATTGTATAGCGTTTATTCGA
>JGI25908J49247_10000680_pt1 | contig 10503 bp, 9 predicted proteins | sample LauGreSpBDMM15SD_2_FD_49247 | JGI IMG/M metagenome (IMG submission 49247) | reverse complement strand
CGCCCCAGATATCCTCAGCCTCGACGCCTCGCAAAAAGGCTCGGCGACCCTCGATATCAAACGGCACGACCAAGCACCCACCCGCGTCGGGATCGGACTTCGCGCGTTCATTGGCGAGTTTGCACAGCACCTTCGTAGCGCCCATTCCCATGGATACCGCGATGCCTGTGCGTTTCAGCACATCGGTGCGGATGCGTAAACCTAACGCACGTGCATCGGCCTCGGGCATATCGGGAAAACCCAGGAAGGCCTCGTCGATTGAGTAGGATTCGAAATCACGCGCATGCTCGGCGAGAACAGCCATCACCCGCTCGGAGAACTCGCCGTAGACGCCGAAGTTGGACGAGAACACCTTGACGCTATGCGCCTCGCAGACGCGTTTTACCTCGAAGTACGGGGCGCCCATCGGGATACCGAGCCGCTTGGCCTCGCTAGAGCGCGCCACGACGCACCCATCGTTATTTGACAGCACCACGATGGGTACGCCAATCAACGACGGATCCAGCACGCGCTCGCAGGAGGCGTAGAAGTTATTGCAGTCGGCGAGGGCGCGGAGCATGTCAGCAACGTCGCACCACCGCGACGACGACTCCCCAGATACGGAAACGTTCCCCGCACGGCAAGGCCGCCGTCGGCCAGTCGCGACTCTCGGCGCACAGGCGCCAAGTGCCGTCATGGGCACGGGCTAAGCGCTTCACCGTGAACTCACCGTCTACCTCGGCCACGACCACGGCGCCGTCCCGCGGCGGGGCGGCCTTATCGACTGCAAGCATGTCGCCGGGCATAATGCCCGCCCCGGACATCGACTCGCCTTCAACGCGCAGGAAGAACGTCGACAAGGGACGCCGCACCAGATGCTCGTTGAGGTCNAGCCGCCGCTCACTGTGGTCGTCGGCCGGCGAAGGNAAGCCGGCGGCGACCTGCGTTTCTAGGAACGGCAAGGCCAGCGCCCACTGCGGGTCGAAAGGAATGGCATTACGGACATCTACCATAAGGTGAACAGATGTTCACTTCATGGACGGTAGAGGCAAGCCTGAAGCGGATAGGTGGGGTGCGACTGCGTTGCGACCGCTCGCCAGCAAAAGGAAAATCCCAACCGGTTTCTGTTTTGGGTAGGGGTAAGGCTTCGCCTTGACCTCCACTCGAGGAGGGCGCGGTAAACCACGCCCCTACCTTTGAATGGTCAAAGGACGCGACGCAGTCGCGCCCTACCCCTATCCCCTAACCCCTATCCCCTATCCCCCAACAAAAAGGCCCACGTCGTATTACGACGCAGGCCTTGATGAGGGGAGCTCGGCGGACGGCTTACGAAGCGGTCAGCGCGGTGACTTCGGCACGCACCTTCTCGGCCAGGGCAGTCGAGAGGTAGCGCTCGCTCGGGCTGCAGGCGATCGCGACGATGCGCTTGCCGGCGAACTCCGGACGCTTGGCGAGCTGGAGGGCGGCCCAGATGTTGGCACCGGACGAGATACCGACTGCGAGGCCTTCCCGAGCAGAAACGTCGAGGGCGGTGGCGAAGGCGTCTTCGTTGGAGACCAGAACGACTTCGTCGAGGAGGGAGAGGTCACAATTCTTCGGGACGAAGCCCGCGCCGATGCCCTGGATCTTGTGCGGTGCAGGCTGCACGGGCTGGCCACTGCGGGTCTGCGTGATTACCGGGCTAGCCGAAGGCTCGACCGCGATGGCGAGGAACTTCGGGTTGCGACCCTTGAGGACGGAGGCGACGCCGGTGATGGTACCGCCCGTGCCGACGCCGGCGACGATGGCGTCCACCTTGCCTTCGGTATCAGCCCAGATTTCTTCGGCCGTGGTCCGACGATGCGCTTCGGGATTGGCGGGATTGTCGAACTGCATCGGCATGAACGCCGTGCTGCCGATCTCTTCGCGGAGTTGCGACGCACGCTCGATGGCACCGCGCATACCCTTGGCCCCAGGGGTCAAAACGATTTCAGCGCCCAGCATACGCAGAAGCACGCGGCGCTCGACGGACATTGTTTCAGGCATCGTCAGAACGCAGCGGTAACCGCGAGCGGCAGCGACGAACGCGAGGGCGATGCCCGTATTACCGGAAGTCGGCTCAACGATGGTGCCACCTGGCTTGAGACGGCCATCGCGCTCAGCGGCGTCAATCATGGCGCGACCGATGCGATCCTTCACGCTCGAGAGCGGGTTGAAGTATTCTAGTTTCACCAGGATCTCGGCGTTGAGACCGGCGGTGACCTTATTCAGACGCACCAGAGGGGTACGACCGATGGTGTCGATGACGCTGTTATAGATAGCCATTGGNGTTAATGATTAGTAGTTGAGTAATGATAAATGGATTAAGTCAGGGAGGGGTGCAATAAAAAACCCGGGAGTGCCGGGCTTGTTTTCAGAAAGCTTAGTAGCGACGCTTGGGCGGCGGTCCCAGGCGGGGAGCCGTATCTCGCAGGCGAAAGATNATACGGGCCTGCGTNAGATCGGCNGGGCTCATTTCGACCTTCACGCGGTCNCCCGGGTTAATACGGATAAAGTTCTTCCGGAGGCGGCCAGAGATACGTCCCAACACCACGTGCTTATTGGGGAGCTCTATCCGGAACATGGTGCCAGGGAGCACTTGCAGGATTTTGCCTTCGAGTTCGATCAGGGGTTCTTCAGCCATGCCTTGTATCCCCCTATCCATGCGCAGGATGGCGCCGAGTCAATCACTGTAGTAAGACCGCCTACCCGCTTGCCTCCGCGGCCCAGACGGTGATTCTGCAGCCATGGAAGGAGAAAGCCCAACGTCCCGCCCAGGCCTCACCTGCCCCTTCGAGAAGCTCCGCCCATCCCAACTGGTCCGGGATGATGCCTTTTTCATGGCTTTGGCGTTTAATCTGGCCGTGGACGCGTGGCGTATCGACGAAGTCCCGATTGGTGCCATCATCGTGCGCGGAGGGGAAATCATCGCCGCCGCCCATAACGAGGTTGAACGCTCCAACGACCCGACCGCCCACGCCGAGATGTTAGCCATCACCCAGGCCGCTCACAAAATTGGCGACTGGCGGCTCAATGATTGCACCCTTTATGTGACTAAGGAGCCGTGTCCGATGTGCTCGGGTGCCACCATCATGAGCCGACTGGGTCGCGTGGTCTACGCTTGGGGCGATCCCAAAATGGGTTGTATGGGAGGGGCTACTTCCTTGCACGCCCTCCCCAAACTCAATCACCGCGTCAACGCCATCGGCGGAGTCCTCGAAGCTCCCTGTAAAGAAATCCTGCAGGCATACTTTAATATGAAACGGGGTCGGGAAACCTCCGACCCGGCTTGACCCCGGCCGGGTTTCGTCATCGTTAACCGTCATGGATCGCCGCGACTTTCTCAAGCAGACCTCACTGGCTGCCGCATCCTTCGCCGCCACTCCGCTCTCCGCCCAAACCTCTGCTCCCACCCCCCTTACCCCTTCCCCTCATTCTATGTCCTACACCCTCGCTCCCCTGCCCTACGCCCACAACGCCCTCGAGCCGCACATCGACCAGGCCACGATGGAAATCCACCACGGCAAGCACCACAACGCTTACGTGACGAACCTGAACGCCGCGCTCGCCAAGGAAGCCGGCTTCAATGGCGGCTCCGACGTCGATGCACTCATCGCCGACCTCTCTAAGGTCCCTGAATCCATCCGCACCGCCGTCCGCAACAACGCCGGCGGCCACGCCAACCATACTTTCTTCTGGAACAGCCTCTCGCCCAACGGCGGCGGCGAACCGGTCGGCGCCCTCGGCGAAGCCATCACCAAGGCTTTTGGTGGCCTCGAAGGTGAGAACGGCCTTAAGGCTAAGTTCAAGGTCGCGGCGACCACCCGCTTCGGCTCCGGCTGGGCTTGGCTCGTTGTCAAGGCCGACAAGTCCATCGCGGTCACCTCGACCCCTAACCAGGATAGCCCGCTGATGAAGGGTATCGCTGACGTCAACGGCGCCCCCGTCCTAGGCCTCGACGTCTGGGAACACGCCTACTACCTGAAGTACCAGAACCGCCGCCCCGACTACGTCGACGCCTTCTGGAAGGTCATCGACTGGAAGAAGGCTAACGAGCTCTACCTCAAGGCCATCGCCTAAGCGACCCTTCGCCCCTCTAAAAAGGCCGGCCCCAGCAATGGAGCCGGCCTTTTTGTTTCTGGCACATTCCCAAGATACTGCTGTCATAAGGACACCCCGATCCCCTTCCGTGCCTGTTTACTCCTGCTCGGCCTCAGCTGCTTGCAGACTGCCCTGGCCCAAGCTCCNNNGCCACGNGCGTGAACAATAACCCACTTACCATGAAACCAAACCGACTCCTCCACCTCTGTAACGCCGTCGCGCTCACCCTGCTCGCGACACTAGGCCTCTCGGCTGCCGACGCACCGAAAGGCTCACCGGCTGACCTCACGAAACCCGTCCAAGTATTTATCCTGCTCGGCCAATCCAATATGGTCGGGCTCGGCAAGGTCACCGGCCCGGATGGCTCGCTGGATTTCGCCGTGAAGACGAAGAAGAAATACCCGCACCTCATCGACGCTGCCGGCAACTGGAGCGAACGGACCGATGTGCGGAACGTGCGGGTGATGGTCGGCCGTAGCGGCGGCATGCAACTTTTTAATAATGAGTTCCTCAAGGTCGGCGGCAAATCGATGGGGCCAGAATTCGGCATCGGCCATCCGCTCGGCGACGCCGTCGCGGCTCCCGTGATGCTGCTCAAGAGCTGCATCGGCAATCGCAGCCTCGGCTGGGATTTACTCCCGCCCGGCAGCGAACGCTACGTCTTCGAAGGCAAGGTCTACGCTGGCTACAAGGATCGCCCCGACTCCTGGCCCGTCGATGCGGCCAAGGGTACCGCCACCGTCCCAGCCCCTTGGGTCGACAAGGCAGGTAAGCCTGTCGATTGGTATGCGGGTAAACAATACGACGACGACATCGCGAACGCGAAGAAGGTCCTCGCGGAACTGGATAAGTACTACCCTGGCGCGACTAAGTATGAAATCGCGGGCTTCTTCTTCTGGCAGGGCGAAAAGGACGGCGGTAATGCTGGCCACGCGGCGAAGTACGAAGAGAACCTCGTCCGCTTCATTAAGTACCTCCGCAAAGACTTTGCTGCCCCCAACGCCAAGTTCGTCCTCGCGACGCTCGGCGAGGCCACCAAAGGCAGCACCGGTAATGGNGGCAAGATTCTCGAGGCCCAATTNGCCGTCGACGGCACCAGCGGAAAGTATCCTGACTTCAAGGGCAACGTCGCCACGGTCTACGCCAACCCCCTNTCCAAGGGTGGCAGCGGCAANAGCCACTATAACGGTAANGCCGAAACCTACATGGACGTCGGTGAAGCCATGGGTAAGGCCATGGCCGAGTTATTGAAGAAATGATTCGTGCCCTGCTGCCGCTGCTCCTCAGCGTCGGCTGCTTTGGCGCCGAACCGACTAACCTTCCCCTCCTCCGGTTGACGGTCAAGGACGCCATCAAGGCGGAGGCCCGCGTGCCGTGCAGTGCCCGTTTATTGACGCCAGCGGGACAAGGCACTAGCGACCGGACAGACGGCTTAGCGCAAATCAAGATCCGCGGCGCCTCCTCCCAAGTTTACGAGAAGAAATCTTTTGCTCTTAAACTCGCCGAGGAAGCGGGCTGGCTGGGCCTAGCCAAGCATCAAGAATGGGTGCTGAACGCGGCTTATGTCGATGCGTCGATGATGCGACATAAGCTTTCCTACGACTTGTTTCGCTCACTCGGCACCAACGCCTCCCCGCGCTACGCAGCGGCCAGCCGCTTCATTGAAGTGGAACTGAACGGAAAGTACCATGGCGTCTACCTGTTGATGCAGCCCGTCGACGATCGGCTGGTGGGCTTCCAGGCGACCAATTCACCCGCCACCTCGCCGGCAGTTATTTACAAGGCCGTCGACCATGAAGCCAACTTTGGACAGCCGGGTCACGGCGGCTTTGAACAACGCGAGCCCGACCCCGAAAAACAACCCTTCTGGGGACCACTCGACGAGTTAAACCGCTTCGTCAGCCAAGCGTCCGACCAAGAATTCTTCGATCCTGCCAAGGGCATCGCTTCGCGGCTAGACATGGATAACGCCATCGACTTCCACCTGCTGGTGCTGATGACGTCCAACCTCGACGGTATCACCAAGAACTACAATCTCATCCGCGCCGGCAGTACCACGGTCACCCCGAACCCTAAGTTCTCCTTCGTCCCCTGGGATTACGATGGTACCTTTGGCCGAAACTGGGATAGCTCGCCGGTCGATGCCAAGACGTGGCTCTCGAATCGTCTCTTCGACCGGCTACTCGGTAACCCTCTTTACAAAGCCAAGTATGCCCAACGTTGGCGCGAACTCCGTGGCAAAGCATGCACGACCAGCAACCTCGGCCGCATGATGGATGAAAATGCGGCAACCTTGGGTCCCGCCGCCCTCCGGAACGAACGCCGCTGGAAACAGCTNAACTATGCCGACCCGCAAGCACTCACCTTGGCGAATGATATCCGCCAGATGAAGCGCTGGACAGCCAGCCGACTGGAGTGGCTGGACACCGAACTCGCTCGGCGAACACGCAAATAATTTCCCAACACCTACCCCATGCGCTCAATCCTCTTACTCGTTTTTGCCTGCGCCACCGCCGCTACCTTGAATGCGCTCGAACCCGTCACCGCGAAAGCCGCCGGCCACCCGCCCACCATCACCGGAACTAACGTTGAAACGTACCGTAAAATCGGGGAGACGGAACTCAAAGTCTGGATCTTCAATCCAGCCACCAAGGCGGACAAGCCCCTGCCCTGCGTCGTCTTCTTCTTCGGCGGCGGCTGGTCCAGCGGCACACCCACGCAGTTCGAACCCCAAAGCCGACACCTCGCGAGCCGCGGGATGATCGCTATCGTGGCAGACTACCGAGTGAAGAGCCGCCAGAACGCTTTACCCTCTGATTGCGTGAGCGACGCGAAAGCCTGTGTGCGCTGGGTGCGGGCCAATGCCGCCCGCCTTGGCATCGATCCCGAACGCATCGCCGTGGGTGGCGGTTCCGCTGGTGGCCACCTAGCCGCCGCCGTCGCGACGGTGCCGGGCCTAGATTCTGCCAAGGATGACAAAGCGGTCTCTTGCCTGCCCAACGCCCTAGTGCTCTACAACCCAGGCACTGTCATGGCCCCGTTCCCCGGTCTGGAACTGAAAGGCTTCGGCGCCGGACTGAATAAGGCCAAGTTCGGCTGCGAGCCGACGGAAATCTCGCCCATCCATCACGTCAAAAAGGGGCTCCCGCCGACTATCATCTTCCACGGTAAAGCGGATACCACCGTGCCTTACGCCACGGTTGAGAAATTTACCGAAGTCATGAAGGCCGCTGGCAACCGTTGCGAACTGGTCGGCTTCGAAGGCCAACCGCACGGCTTCTTCAACAAGGCCAAGTACCCCGAGACCCTCGCAGCCACCGACGCATTTTTCGTCTCCCTCGGGTATCTCCCGAAGAAGTAAGATGCGGCTGCTCTCCACCATCTTGCTCTTGGCCTGCGGCGGGGCCATGGCCGGAGAACGCCCTAACGTGGTCATCCTCCTCGCCGATGATGCGGGTTGGGGCGACTACTCCTTCAACGGCAATCGGCAACTAGCGACCCCGCACATCGACTCCCTCGCCCAAGACGGTGCACATTTTGCACGCTTCTTCGTCCAGCCCGTCTGCTCCCCAACCCGCGCGGAGTTTCTCACTGGACGTTATCACCGCCGACTGGGCGTGACCGGCGTCTCCACTGGTCAAGAACGCATGAATCCTAGCGAAAAAACCTTCGCCGATTCCTTCAAGGCCGCCGGGTACATCACGGGCATCTTTGGCAAATGGCACAACGGTAGCCAGTGGCCCTACCACCCCTTGGCACGCGGTTTCGATACCTTCTGGGGCTATACCTCTGGACACTGGGGCGAATACTTCGATGCACCGCTCGAACACAACAGCGTCATGGTTAAGTCCGAAGGCTACATTGTGGATGTGCTCACCGATAAGGCCCTCCAGTTTATCGAACGAAACAAGGCCCGACCTTTCTTGTGCTACGTGCCTTTCACGACACCCCACTCGCCCTTTTCCGTACCCCCGCAGGACTGGGAGCGGTACAAGGATAAACCGCTCATCCAAACGGCCGTCTTGCCCAAGGAAGAGANTCCTGACGCCACCCGNTGCGTCTTAGCCATGCTTGCTAACCAAGACCGCAACGTCGGACGTATTCTCGCCAAGCTCAAAGAACTCGACNTGGAAAACGACACCATCGTCATCTACTTCTCGGATAACGGACCCAACACCGCTCGCTGGAATGGGAACATGAAGGGTAAGAAAGGTTCGGTGGACGAAGGCGGCGTCCGCTCGCCGCTCTTCATTCGCTGGCCTGGTAAGATTACCCGTGGCGCAAAAGTGGACGCCATTGCCGGCGCCATCGATCTCAGTCCCACACTCCACGCTCTGGCTCAAATCAAACGTCAAGGCGACCAGCCCATAGATGGAAGCAGTCTGGCTCCGCTCTTGCTGCGTGGCTCCCAGACAGACTGGCCGGAGCGAACGCTCTTCCAGACGTGGGGTAACCAGGTCAGCGCCCGCACCGAAAAATACCGACTCGATCAGGCGGGTAACCTCTTCGACATGGTCACCGACCCGAACCAGACCACGCCGATTCAGGCACAACAGCCAGAAATGACTAAGAGCTTAGTGCAGGCCGTGCAAACTTGGCGCTCCGAAATGGGCTTAGCCAGCGGTGCTAACAACAAAGGTAAGGCTAAAGCCCCGAACACCCAAGGCAATGCCGTCGACCCCCGGCCGATCGCGATCGGTTACCGAGAATTCCCCACCACGATGCTGCCAGCCCGTGACGGCGAACCGTTAGGCGAACTCCGCCGCAGCGCCAGAGCCCCCAACTCCTCCTATTTCACGAACTGGAGGAAGGCGACTGATGCCGCCGTCTGGAACGTCGAAGTTATGAACGCCGGGACCTATGTCGTGACCTTGGACTATACCTGTCCAAACGCTGATGTCGGCGCGACTTTGGAACTGAGCCTCGGGGCGAATAAAATCACGGGTAAATTGTCGGAAGGCTGGGATCCGCCGCTCTTCACCCAGCAAGATATCGTCCCCCGCACCACGCATGGCGAATCGTTATTGAAACCATTTAAGACCATGACGCTGGGGGAAATCAAACTCGAGCCCGGCCTAAGTCAGTTAAAACTCCGCGCCACCGTGATTCCCGGTAAAAGTGTCATGGATCTACGGCGCATCACCTTAACCCTGCGCTGATACCATGAAGCTCTCCGCCGCCCCCCTCGCCTGCCTACTACTACCCTTAGTCGGCATGGCCGCTCCGAGCGCTGCCGACCTAGAGTTCTTTGAGTCCAAGATCCGTCCGGTACTGGTCTCGGAGTGCTACGAGTGCCATGATGCCAAAAAGCAAAAGGCCGACCTGCGCCTAGACTTCCGCGATGGCTTACTTAAAGGCGGCGAGAATGGTCCAACCATCGTCCCAGGCAATGCCCAGAAAAGCCTGCTCATTCAATCCATCACGCACGCGCATGAAGATCTACAGATGCCTAAGAAGCGCCCGAAGCTCGACGCTAAGATTATTGCGGACTTCGTCGCTTGGGTCAACCGAGGCGCTCCGGATCCACGCACCGCAGCCCCCACAGATTCAATCACGCCAGCATGGGCCGACTTACTAGCCGTCCGCAGGAACTGGTGGAGTTTCCAGCCGGTCGTTAATCCGGCCATCCCCGCTGGCCTAGCCACCAGCCCTATCGACCGATTTCTCGACGCCAAAATCATCGCGGCAAAATTAACCCCTGCAGCGAAAGCCGACAAGGCCACCCTACTCCGGAGAGTGACCTACACGCTCACGGGCCTGCCGCCCACGACCGCCGAAATCGCTGCCTTCAAGGCGGATGCTTCCCCCGAGGCTTACGCCCGAGTGATTGACCGACTACTAGCCTCGCCGCGCTACGGCGAACACTTCGCCCGCCACTGGATGGATTTGGTCCGCTACGCCGATACCCATGGGAGCGAAGGCGACCCGAACATCCCCCAGTCCTGGCGCTATCGCGATTACCTCATTCGTGCCTTTAACGACAACGTCCCGTATGACCAATTTGTCCGTGAACAAATTGCCGGGGACCTCCTCCCGCAGCCGCGCGTCAACCCCGCGGAACAACTGAACGAGTCCGCCCTCGGCACGGGACACTTCCGTCTAGTCGAGCACGGCTTCCAGCCCGTCGACACCCTCGACGAACAAGTACGCAACGTCGACAACCAGATCGACGTCGTCAGCAAGACCTTCCTCGGACTGACGATCTCGTGTGCCCGTTGCCACGACCATAAATTTGATCCGATTAGCCAAGCGGACTTCTACGCCTTCTACGGTATCTTCGCCTCTTCGCGCCCAGGCCAAGTCACCGTGGACTCGCCTGAACAGCTCGGACTTCACCGCGAGAAGCTGAGCGGACTGAAGCAAGAAATCCGCGAAGCCCTCGCCGCCCAATGGCGCCAACAAGCT
>JGI25908J49247_10000679_pt1 | contig 10507 bp, 10 predicted proteins | sample LauGreSpBDMM15SD_2_FD_49247 | JGI IMG/M metagenome (IMG submission 49247) | reverse complement strand
ATGGTTTGTCCATTCCAAATACCGCATAACTTGCCAGGATGCCAAAGAATGCACCCCATAGACTTACACCGATGTTATCCATTTTATCCATGTGGTAATTGTAGAAGTGATATTTATTATCTGACTAAGCCACGCTGTAATTAAGAGCGAGCAAGGCATATAGAAATAAAAATGAAGGCTTAACTCTGTTTTTATGGGCTCATGCACTCTCAAACAACCATATATGAGCGTCACTTATTTAGGTGACAAATATTGGAGATTATTTCTCAACCCATGAGAGAGAAAGTGAAATCTAGACAGACCATAAAGGTAAATCTAGGATTTACCTTCATATTATTTTTTTGGGGGGGCTTGTGAGAGTTTCCTTTGCCAAGCCCTTAATGCTGGCCTTTTTATTTTTTGGCCTACTTACCTCAGCAGCGATTGCAGCTACCACAATAAGTATTAACGCAGGCGGTGGTATCTCCGGTGGATCTGGTGCCACATATGTTTCATCATGTGACTCTGACATAACAATGAGTGCTCAAACAATTATGAATCAAGCAACCTCAAAGATGGAGGTTGCGACCATCTCAGTTGGCGGGCTAGATATGCGTTACCCGCAAGGGTGCGGGGGTAATGTCTTAGATTTAACATATCTACTAAATGGCATACCAACATTTGCCTCATTTAATATTCCAAATACTGGAGTTTCCAGCGGAACATTTATTTTAAGCTCACCTTCCAATACCTGTAATCAATCAAACTCCACACTTACCTCATTCTCCGCTGCCACATTATCTTCTATCTCAATCGCCCCTAACTTTAGTAATAGCTATCAGTCAGCCTCGGCCTATTCAGGTACCTCAATTGTTTCAACTAACTTACTTGTTAATCTAAATGCCAGTACTTATTCAGGCAGTGGAAGTACTTGGACCAACTCAGTCTCTGGTGGTGCAACATATGATGCAACAGCGATAGATAGTCCACCCTTTACATCATTTGGTAGTGGTAGTTGCTTTACATTTAGTGCATCAAAAAGATTCACATTCGCCCGTCCAGCTCAAGATGCTATTACAATCGGTGTTTGGTTTAAAACAGTTGAACAAGGTGGTGGAACTTATCCTCCAGCAGATGCATACCAATTTTGGTCAACCAACTATTTAATTGGTGGAGATGCTACTGGTAGCGCCAATGATTATGGCATTGGGCTTTCAAATGGCCGTATTGTTTGGGGAATTGGCGTAGGTGGTAGTGGTGCCGGTGGATCTGCAAATAGTTACTCAACAAATACCTATAACGATGGTACTTGGCATTATGTAACTGTTACTAGAAGTCATCCCAGCTGTGCACTGCAGATTTATGTAGATGGCGTGTTAGATTTAAATGATGGAAGCTGCAGTGGCAGCACATCACTGAATGCGTCGGCGTTACTTACTATTGGAGCCGATAATACATATATAAATAACAACGGTGGTACTTGGCATGGCATGCGCGGAAGTATTGCTGCTGTACATGTGTATGACCGAGTTCTAACAAGCGCTGAAATCCTACAAAACTACAATGCGCTAAAATCTAACTTTGGAAGATCTTAAAATTATTAGCTAGCCCTGCAGTAAATATGAGTTTGTATTGTCACTTAAATAGGTTACAAAATATTTATACCTAGTATTAATCTCAACTATAGAATTAACTTCAGTATTAAAATTTTGTCATGCGAATCCGATCCGTCAGATCAATCTCATCCAAAATCGCACTTATTAGCCTTACGGTGATTCCACTTCTTTATTTATCTAGCTACCAAAATGAGTTACTTTATTTATGGCTAATCCTTATCGCAACTACCTCAACTATTACCAGCTTGCTTACTCAGGTATATCTGCGAAAAGCAATGATTAAAAGACGGGCAAGTTATCACTTTGATGAGCAACCATTTAATGAGGCTAACCGGATAAAGGATAAAAACTGGGGTAAGTTTTACGAAAGAACATTAGTCAAATAGTACTTTTAACTCTCCTGTAAGTGATCTGGTGTGCCATGCACACCGGCTAAATCTCCACTTAACTTATAACCAATACCATCTCTACTTACTGGTCTTACCTTCTTGCTCCAATCAGGTGGCACAACTCCCAGCACACCCTTTTGAAAATCATCAAATGCCTTTAAAACTTCAGTTTTAGTATTCATGACAAATGGACCCATCCAGGCAACCGGCTCTTTAATTGGTAAGCCGCCCAAGATTAAAATATCCATAGCAGGAGAGCGAGACTCTTGATTTAAATCTGCGGCAATCACAATTAGATCTCCATCACGATAAGTAACTAGTTGACCAGTTTTAATCAGATTTTTTTCATCCCCTACTGTGCCAAAACCATTTAATACATAGGACAGTGCGTTGTATGCCGGGTTCCATGGCAGGCGAAGCTGAGCACCTGGTTGTAATGTGGCATGAACTAATGTGATTGGTGTTTGTGTAGAGCCAGGACCTTTAAAACCTGCAACCTCACCAGCAATTACTCTAAGAAGAGCGCCGCCATCACTTGAAGAAAGTAATGCAACATCGGATGCTCGTAAATCTTGGTAGGCAGGTGGTGACCATTTTTTTGCTGCCGGTAGATTTACCCAAAGCTGGAAGCCATGAAATAAACCACCACTAACAACTAAATGCTCTGGTGGAGTTTCAATATGTAATATGCCTGCCCCTGCTGTCATCCATTGGGTGTCACCATCAGAGATAGTTCCGCCNCCACCATGGTTGTCATAATGATCAAAGATGCCATCGATTATGTAGGTAACTGTTTCAAAGCCGCGGTGTGGATGCCATGGTGTTCCCTTTGGCTCACCTGGTGCGTACTCAACCTCACCCATCTGATCTAGGTGAATAAATGGATCTAAATCTGCTAAATCAACCCCTGCAAATGCACGCCTAACTGGAAAGCCCTCACCCTCATGTCCTTGTGGGGCGGTGGTAATACTTTTTACCCGTCTTGGCCTTAAATTCACATCAGCAACAACCCGCGGCAGAACAGTGATATCACGAACGGTTATGGCCGGCACATATCTCCAATATTTTTATTAATTAACTAATTATATAACTACTTCTAGTGACTTTATATTCCTTATAAAGCTTTTAGGGCGCTAACAACTTTGGTGAGTGAATCCTTTGCATCACCAAATAAAAGTGTGGTCTTTGCCTCATATAAAAGCTCATTTTCAATACCAGCAAAGCCTGGTCGCATAGATCGCTTAAGGAAGATCACATTTCCGGCTAGGGCAACATCTAAAATTGGCATTCCATAAATTGGGCAACCTGGTGTGGTCTTTGCTGCTGGATTTACCACATCATTTGCACCAACAACTAAGACAACATCTGTTTGTGGGAAGGTTGGATTTATCTCCTCCATCTCAACTAATTGTTCATATGGAACATTTGCCTCAGCAAGTAATACATTCATATGCCCTGGCATACGACCTGCAACTGGATGAATACCGTATGCAACCTCAACACCTTTTGATGCAAGTAGATCTGCTAACTCTCTAACTGTGTGTTGTGCTTGGGCAACTGCAAGACCAAATCCAGGAACAATTACTACACGCTGTGCGTAATTAAGAAGTATGGCTACATCATCAGCAGATCCTGATTTAACTGGGCGAGCATCAACTGCTCCGGTGCTTGCTTGCGCTTTTGCGGTAAAGGCGCCAAATAAAGTTCCAAATAAAGATCTGCCCATCGCCTCTGCCATTAAGCGGGTAAGAATTGTGCCAGAGGCACCAACTAAGGTTCCAGCCACAATTAATAATGTAGTTTGCAGTACATAACCTGAGGCGGCAACTGTTAAACCGGTAAAGGCGTTAAGCAGTGAGATAACAATTGGCACATCTGCACCGCCAACAGGTAGTACAAATAAAACTCCAAATAGAAGGGAGAGTAAGCCATTTACTAGTAATGGTGTTGAACCACCAGATGAGATAACCCAGCCACCACTTGCTAGAACACCAACTAATGTAAGTGCAATTACTTGACGACCAAATGGAAATATCACAGGCCGAGTTGTCATTAACTCCTGCAGCTTCATAAAGGTAATAATTGAGCCAGAGAATGAAACACATCCCACAATTACGGTAAATACTGTTGCAACTACCTCAGCGGTTGTTGCGCCATCTCCAAGCTTTAAATACTCAACAATTGCTACCAATGCTGCAGCCCCGCCACCAACACCATTAAATAACGCTACTAACTGTGGCATCTGCGTCATCTGCACCTTGCGCGCTGCAGGTACTCCAACTAATACACCAAATGCAATCGCAGCTAAAATTAAGGTTTGATTATTTAAAGCCTTTCCATCATTTGCATAGAAGAAAACAATTATGGTTGCAATAGTTGCACCAACTGCACCGATTAGGTTTCCCCGGCGAGCTGATTTTGGCGAGGATAAACCCTTTAATGCCAAGATAAAGCAGATACCAGCGGCTAAGCCAATTAGATCATAGAGATTACGACTCATTTGTTATCTCCAGCATCTTTCTTAACCTTTGGCTTTCCCTTAAACATCTGCAGCATTCGATCAGTAACTACAAAGCCGCCAACCATATTTATGGTGGCAAGAATTACGGCCGCAAGTGCAAGGCCTAACTCAAGATTGGTTTCTGCATGATCTGCCACCACAATTGCGCCAACTAAAATAACCCCATGGATCGCATTCGCTCCGCTCATTAGCGGAGTATGCAAAGTAGTTGATACTTTAGAGACAACCTCAAAGCCAACAAAGACAGATAGTAAAAATATCGCAAGTAAGGCAATTTCATTACTCATTAATTCACTAGCCATTACTTACTCTTCTCTCTTTTTGATCCAGCATGTGTAAGAGTTGCAGAGTCAATAATCTCATCTGAAAAATCAGCTTCAATTACACCTGTTGGCTTACCATCAGCTGTTTTACTCATAAGCAAAAGAAGATTTACCACATTTCGNGAGAACAACATCGAAGCGTGAAATGCTAATTGGCTNGGCACATCTTTACCGCCCCAAATCCTTACTCCAGTAGCTGTTGTAATAATCTCACCAGCAACAGAGCCCTCAACATTGCCACCACTTTCAGCAGCAAGATCTACTACAACAGAGCCAGCTGCCATATGAGAAATCATTTGCGCTGTTACTAATATTGGCGCAGTTCTGCCAGGAACAGCTGCGGTAGTAATTAAGACATCAGCGGCTGCAATATATGGCGTAAGTAATTCACGTTGTTTATTAGATCGCTCCTCAGTCATCTCTCTGGCATAACCACCAGCACCCTCTAAGGCTTCAAGCTCTAAGGTAATAAATTTCGCTCCCATTGATTTAACCTCATCAGCAGAGGCTGGGCGAACATCATAAGCTGAGACAACTGCGCCTAATCTTTTTGCAGTTGCAATCGCTTGAAGTCCTGCCACACCTGCGCCTAAGACAACTACCTTTGCTGGAGTAACAGTGCCTGCTGCGGTCATAAGAAGTGGGAAAAACTTTGGTGATAACTCAGCTGCAACTAATGATGCTTTATATCCAGCACATAATGCTTGTGAGGTGAGGGCATCCATTGATTGAGCGCGGGAGATTCTAGGCACCATCTCAAGTGAGAGTGCGGTAATACCGGCTGCAACAGCAGCATCAATTGAATCAGAGGCGGTCATTGGGGATAAAAATGAGATTGTTATTGCACCTTTTTTAAGGCTTTTTATCTGGGCAGGATTTAATGGTTGGACTGAAAGAATTACATCACTATTTGTTAATACCTCACCTGATTTAATCTGCGCTCCAGCATCACTAAATTGTTTATCTGAGTACTCAGCAGCCGCGCCAGCACCTGATTCAATTACTACTTCAAGTCCTGCTTTGGTTAACTTTGAAATAATATCTGGAACTAAGGCAACTCGTTTCTCACCAGATTTAATTTCTTTTGGGACAGATATACGCATTGGGTAACTTTACCTAACCTTTACTTGATTTGTTGCCAAATAATTTGTGGGCTAAATCTACTTTGCTACTTAATTACCCTTTAATTCACCTCTAGTTAGGTGATAAAGCAGGGCTTGAATAGTTGTCCGGCGGTGGAAGGCCTGGCGCCAAACTACAGATTTAGGGCCATCAATTACCTCAGCTGCTACCTCTTCACCGCGATGTGCTGGCAGGCAGTGCATAAAGATTGAATCCTTTGCAGTTAATTTCATTAATTCATTTGTTACCGCAAATGGCGTAAGGGCGGTAAATTTTTCTGCTCGATCTGATTCAGAATCACCCATCGACATCCAAACATCGGTATAGATAACACTGGCATCTTTAGCTGCTGCTTGTGGATCAGTAGTAATCTCAATTTTACCACCAGATAACTTTGCAATTTTATTTGCTGCCTCTACAATCGATGATTTAGGTGCCCATTTGCCACCAGGGGTAGCAACTACAACATGTGCTCCCATTGTTGCACCCATTATTAACCAAGCATTTGCCACATTATTTCCATCACCTAGATAAACAAACTTACGATTTTTAATATCTCTGCCAAAGTTTTCTCTAATTGTTAACCAATCAGCAAGTAATTGGGTTGGGTGATCATCATCGGTCAAAGCATTAATTACTGGAACACTTGCATACTTTCCTAACTCATCAACATCACTTTGGGCAAAGGTTCGCACTATAAGTGCGCTGCAAAAGCCGGAGATAATTTTGGCGGTATCTGAGATGGTCTCACCACGGCCGATCTGCAGATCATCAGCTCGTAAGAAGATTGGTGTGCCACCAAGATGGGCAACAGCGGTTTCAGAGGCAAGGCGGGTTCTAGTTGAAGATTTTGTCATATAGATAGCGACAGTTCGTTTAGCTAATGTTTTTTTAGCACGAAGCGGATTTTTTGCAAACTTGCTGGCGGTATTAAGCAGCAGTTCGATATCTGATTTAGACAGATCTGAGCTTCGTAGCAGACTCTTAAGTGGGGAGGCCATTGGTAAATGGTAGGCGATAAATTTAGATTAAGATTTGCCCATGGGTTTTCTCGATGATTTACGCTCTAAATCAAGTAAGGGCGGCCTGCTTGAGAAAGAGCTACTCACTCCAACCGATGAGGGCGATCACGAGCGGTTTTCTCATTATGTAGATAAGAACAAGATCACCGAATCTGCCGTTAGCGGCAAATCTGTTAGAGCATTATGTGGCAAGAAGTGGATACCAAACCGTGATCCACAAAAATTTCCAATCTGCCCAACATGTAAAGAGATTCACGCTCGCTTAAAGTAATTTCTCAGTTAAAACCGATACCCTAAAATATATGGGATCGCGCAAATTATCAGTGATTGTAACCGTCCTTACCTTTTTAATATCAAGTACTACCGCATCCTTGGCAGATAATCCACCAAGAAGAATTCTCTCTGGTTGGCTGCCAGATTACTCACTTGCCAGGAATCTGCCAACCGTTGAGGGCAATCTAGATTTAATCAGAGATATCTCACCATTTTGGTATGGCTTAACTGGTGAAACAAGTATTAAAGATAAGTACGCGCTCGGCAAATACACCACCCCAATTGAGCAGGTAATTAGCAGGTTAAAAGCAAATAATTTAATACTACTTCCAACTATTACCGATGATAATCCAAAGTTGGTTTTAGCAAATTTATTAGCAAATCCAAGCTCTCGAACTAATATTGTGCAAACGATTAAAGCATTGGTACTAAAGTATAATTATGATGGAATTGATCTTGATTTTGAAACCTTCTACACCCAAGATGGCAGATCATCCTGGGTTACATTAAAGCCAAATTGGATTGCATTTATTAAAGAGCTATCTACCGCTCTGCATGATCAAGGAAAACTTTTATCAGTTACAACACCCCCGGATTTTGCGCCAGAGACAAAGCGGGCAGGTAACTCAGTCTTCTCCTGGGCTGAGATTGGTCCACTAATTGATCGACTTCGAATAATGGCATATGACTTCTCTACTACATCTGCCGGCCCAATTGGGCCGCTACCTTGGAGTGAGGATGCAGTTAAGTATGCAGTTACTCAAATGCCAGCCTCTAAAGTATTTTTAGGTATTCCAGGTTATGGCCGGGATTGGATAACTAAGGTTGAAGGTGTTTGTCCTAAGGATTTTGCAAGCTCAGTTGTAGTTGGAGCTAAGGCTGCAGTTGTAATGCGAGAGGCGTTAACACTTGCAAGCAGTAACAATGCAACTCCTACCTACAACAGTACACATGCTGAATCAACCTTTACCTATAAGAAAACATATGTTGATCCAACTAACTCAGCAAGTTTTTGTACTGCAAGTAGAACTGTTTGGTATCCAGATGAGCGCAGCTACACAGCCCGGACAAATCTAGTTGGAAAGTATCGATTAGGTGGAGTAGCGGTTTGGACCTTTGGGATGGAAAATACCGCTGCAATTGCCACAATTAGAGATATTGCAAAATCTATTGCTCCAGATCAAGTAATTGGCAGCATTGCTACTGATTTAGAGCAGATTGCATATGGCTCAACCTTTAATCTAACTGGCACATTTAAATTGCCAGATAAGAGCCCAGTTTCATCGCTTAACGTTAGATTTGAAATAAAGAACAGCGCTGATAACACCTGGCGCACCTTAGCTGCAGGGGTTACCGATGCATCTGGTGTGATTGCAGTTCCAGTAATCATTGCGCAGAAAAGTCAGATCCGATTAATCTCTGAAGGCAGTTGGGAGAGATTAGAGGGCAAGACTGATGAAAGAGTTATTTCGGTGGTGCCAAGTGTTTCACTCTCACTTCCACCCTCGGTTAAAGCAGGTGCTACCTACTTAGTTACCGGGCAGGTGCTACCAAAGGTTGCTGGAATTAAGGTAGCAGTTAAACAAAATGGTAAGTCACTAGGTGAGTTCATAACTGAGGCAAGCGGTAGCTTCACCTTCAATATCGCACCTGCTGCAACTGGATTAGCCACCTACCAGGTGATAATTGCTGCGGGTGAGAAAAATACTGCCGGCATAAGTGATGAGATAACCGTTTTAGTTAGATAATTTACTTATGAGCTCACAAACCCAAATTGAGGAGGAGTTAGATCTTAGTAAGTTNTTTGATAATTTGTGGGTAGCAATTGTTTGGGATGATCCAGTTAATTTAATGAATTATGTNACTTATGTATTTATTAAGTTGTTTAACTTCTCAAAGGAAAAAGCACATAAGTTAATGATGCAGGTCCACACCGAAGGTAAAGCGATGGTGGCATCNGGAAGCCGAGAAGAGATGGAGCGGGTAGTNCAACAACTTCATGAGCATGGGCTTTGGGCGACATTGCAAAGGGATGATCATGGGCGAGTTTAAAGGCTCGGCNAACGCNGGTGATCTATCAGTTGCNCTAAGCAATGATGAATTACATATCTTAATTAATTTAGTTGAGCANTTACTTGAGTTATTAGGTGAGCGAAATTTCACCCATCACTATCAATCTGATGATCCATTTGCACAANTAATGGCAGCCTCTCTTGGAAATCTTGAATCTGCAATTGAACAACCAGAGGATCCTGTTCTTCGCAGGTTATTGCCAAATGCATATGCAGATGCTGAGAGCTCTGCTGAGTTTCGTAAGTACACTGAAAGCTCACTTAGATCAGTTAAACAAAGCCATTTAATGTATTTACGGGAGCAGTTAGTTTTTCCAGTAGATCATGAGCTGCCTAAGGCAGATATTGCAGTTACCGATCCTGCTCAATGGCTGATTGCAATCAATGATCTACGGTTAGCACTTGCGGTTAGATTAGATATTAAGCAGGAAAGCTTTGAAAAGTATGAGTTAATGGTAGATAGCGATCGGCAAAAGCCACTCTTTGCCGTTTACTTCTGGCTTGGTGGTATTCAAGAGAGTTTAATAAACCACTTATAAGGGTTTTAAGGCATTAAAAAAGCGGAGCCAATCACTTGGCCCCGCTTCTTAATTACTAGAGGATTAAGCTGCCTCTTTCATGCCTTCTGCTGCAGATTTCATCTTTGCAATCTTTAGGATTGTTAGACCAAATACGCACTTTGCCAATACATCTGCAATTGAGTAACCGATTTGGCGGTTAACAAATGCTCCTGGATCTGTTGCTGATTGACCAAGAATTGGTAGTAGGTATGAAATTGGGTAAACGCCCCATGTTGCGATCAACAGTAAGCGCAAGCGACCAACGGTTGCTGCAACGCCATCTGGTTGACGATCTAGAGACTTTGAAAGCTCAACAAATAATACGTAAAGAATGTATAGGAAAGGAATTGTTGAAAGAACACCGAAGATAACCTTGGTGTTGTTAACTGTTGAAATCTCACCTGGGTAACCAAGTGCGATCATCGCAGCAGATGCTGGAACTAAGCGGTTGATCAATGAAGATGAAGCTGCCTTAGCCAGACCTAGAACTGCAATTACCTCAACTAGTAGAAGAGGTACAGTTAAAATCCAGTCAACGTAACGGTATCCCTCGTTGAATGCACCTTTACCGGTACCAACTGCTACTGCGCCATCTACATATGAATCATCAAATGAATTGAAGATTCTGAA
>JGI25908J49247_10000677_pt1 | contig 10515 bp, 2 predicted proteins | sample LauGreSpBDMM15SD_2_FD_49247 | JGI IMG/M metagenome (IMG submission 49247) | reverse complement strand
TACTTTAGAACCGCGGGTGCTTCGACGTCTTCACATTTTGCGTGGTCATTCTGGGCGTCGAATTAATCACCGGCGTCGTTATTTTTCCCCGATACGTGTTTGGCGGGCAGTTGTTCATATCGTCTAAAATTCGGATATTAAACAAATTTTGGGGAACTGTATCACCATATTCGTCTACTTCCGTGGTATCCAAAACCGCGCACAATTTTTTGTGTTGGACATAGTTTGCCGAATTGAAATAAGGGTACGTGTTTTTGGTCTCTTTCAGTTTGCGCAATTGGATGTAATCACTAAATGACATATACAACCAAAGTAGAAAAAATACCTATGAAGAGAGAGAAATTAGAAAACACGCAACTAAAAGCGGCGTCCACTGAAAATCAATAAACGCAAATGGAAGAAATAGAGAACTTATGCGTAAGAGAGGATAGGACGCACCCATTAAACTCAATGCATTGTTAACACCATTTTCATGCATATTGTAAAATTCAATTCTCCAATTATGGGTAATTAATTTGTGTGAGATTACGTGCAAAACCACTTCAAAAAACATTATAAATAATATAATATTTTTTTTATACTGTATTCAAAAAGATTACTTACAACACTGCTTTTTCATTTTCATTGTTGTATTTTTTTTGGTTCCATGGCTCCAGCACCAGTGGCCCTTCATCGGGTTAATACAGCACGTTTCTTTTTTGCTCTTTACCATTCGGCATTTCATTTTTTGTTTAATGATGGAACAACTGTTCGTTTTGTTTTTTTTACTCCAGCACCAGTCCTGGGTTGCATTTTTACAACAGGTCTTCTTCTTTGTGTTGTAGATTTTGCACGTATGGGTTTTATCTAAATTGCACGGTTTCATATACATATATAAGAGAACCTACGGTTCCCTTATGAACCCTCCCTTTTTTCATATCTGATAGGAGGGGTCATAAGCAAAGCGGAACGTGGTTCCCCTACCTAAGGGTGAAGTTGAACGTCGCGCCGCGCTTCTCCATGTTTTCATCATAGAATTTGGGCGCAACGAGAGCAAGTTTCTCTCCTGGTGTCAAATAAATGGAGTTCGGCGGGGATACAAATCCCAATCCCGAATTGGAAACAAGCGCTAAAATCTTCCCTCCGCTAAACGCGGTATCTGCATTCGCGGTAGGAAACCAGGTCGTCATATCGCTGGAATGCGCATACATAATCAAATTGGTTCCGGAGCCGCCCACGAAAAAATGCGTTCCATTGAAACACGACGAGTACTTTGTCTCCATACTCGGTAGGCTCACGGAAGTAAAAACATTGTTGGAAAAATCGGTTGCATAATACACATTCGCATTGGACAGGTCGGTTATCAAATTGTATTGGCCGTCATACGAATACGAGGTCTGCAAAGAAATCGGCGTCGATGTGTTCAAAAACCGCCCGTTCAAATAAGCGCCCGGTATTTCGTCGTATTGCATGAGAGAAGAGTATCCAGTGTTGACAACGGAGGAAATCCACTTTTTCGTATTGCAGATTCGATAATATTTGGAAAGTTCACTCTCTAAATCCGCGAAAAATAAATCAACATCGTTCACCTGGACGCTGGTCGACCCGGCAACCACTTTTGTTATAACAATTCGGTAATACTGGTACTCGGTCGTATTCGTGGTGGACAAAAAGAGTTGATTCGACGCGGTCGTCGTATACTCCATGGTTTGCGAGTCCAAAGTCGTCCAATCCAATCCGTCCGGCGAGCCATCGAACATCCACTCCAAACTATTTGATGAAGCAAACGAATAATGTTTGACCGCATACGGAGTTGTCAAATCAATATGGAGCCATTCGCCGCCGGCCGGGTCCGACCCCGAGTACAGCCCCGTTTCAGAATCGTATAACCCGGAATCCGAACTCCACGCGGTTGATAAAGACAAATCAAATATGTATTCTGGGTTTGCACCGGTGGACGAAGTGGCCGTGTAGGTCGGCGACGAGAGCAAAACACTGCTTACGTCTCCTACAACCGTGGGCAATAGAGTCCACGTGGTTCCGTCCGGAGATGTAGCGACGGTAGTGGGCGAACCGTAGGCGGTCCATTGGACGCCGTTCCATGCAACATCGGTTGCCCTAACCGAAAACAATGTCTTGGAACCGGCGATTCCGGTCCATGAGACCCCGTCTGTAGATGTGGCCAATGAATAGGCGGACCCCTCGCCTGCAACGATCCAGTAAGACCCGTTCCACGCAACCGCGTAGGCCTCGTCGAATATTGCATCCGCTTGTTGTTGCCAGTTGATTCCATCGCGACTTACCGCAAACCACGTGCCGACGGATTTGCCCACGGTGACCCAAACGGTTCCGTTCCACGCAACGTGATTTGCTCTTACCTGGAGAACCGTGTTACCCGTGCCGTACCACTGGATTCCATCGTATGTGTATCCCAGCGTATTATAAGTGCTGTCCGAACAGGCGATCGTAATTGGTTTGACAGTAGCGGACCCCTGCGACGAATTGTTGATGGTTAGATTGGTCGATGCACTTGGTAAAGAAGCGGTGGTCCATGTGGTCAAATCCTGTGTTTTAATTAGCGTGGTTCCGGAAGAGAAGAGATAGTGGGTGCCGGTATAGGTGAAACCCGTTATGTCGCCGACGCTTTCCGTGTGCGAAGACCAGGAACCCAGATTTTGAGAGAAGAAAATGGTGCCGACAGACAAAACGAAAATGATATTGTTGGCATACGCCACCTTTAAAATCGTATAAGCCTGCAGAGAAGTGTTTAAATTCCAGGTAATTGCATCATTGCTGGTATATAAGTTATTGGAACCGTCGCACCCGGCGATCCATTGGGTGCCCGTCCAGGCCAATGAATTGACATCGGTGGGAGAAGGTACGGTGGTCCATATTTTGCCGGTTGTGCTGTATTTGAGCGTCGAACCGCCCGCGACCCACATGGTTCCATTGTTTAAAATTGAAGTCATGGTTGCATTGTTTAAAAATCCAGTCAGTGTTGCAGATTCGTAATTGGGTGTGCTTTCCTGAAATGCAGTTATGGTTGAAATGCCGCCGCCAACAATGGTTGCCGTACTTCCTTTGACCCTAGCTACGGATGCGTTAGAACTTGCATAAGTGATAGTGCCACTACTTTTGGATACAGGAGCATTCAGTTTTACAGATTTATTTCCAATGGGTTTTGAGGGCACGGATAAGCCGGATAAAATAGGGATTGCCTTAGCGACGGTTAGAATTGCAGTAGTTGTTCCAGATGTATAATTCGTTGTGTTTGCTTGAACCGCGGTAATGGTTGAAGTTCCGACTCCAATAATGGTTATCGTGGTTCCGGCAATGGTGGCAACTGCCGGATTCGAACTGGTGTAAGTGAATGCACCGGTACTGTTGGATGTAGGAGGGGGTACTATGAAAGGTGTGTCGTCAAATGTTTTTGCAGGAATAGAGAAATTGGATAACGCAGGTGCGGCTTGGATTACTTCGAATAATCCGGTAGTTGTTCCAGATGTATAATTTGTTGTGCTTGCTTGAACTGCGGTAATGGTTGAAGTGCCGACTCCGACAATGGTTATTGTACTTCCTGCAACAGTAGCCACTGCGCTGTTCGAACTGGTGTAAGTGAATGCACCGGCACTGTTCGATATGGGATCGGTAATTGTGAAATCCGCATTTCCATATATTTTTGTGGGAATAGTCAAGCTGGTTATTGTGGAGGGTCCTGGACTCACTGTCAAAGTTGTAGTAGTTGTTCCAGAATTGTAATTTGTAGTGCTCGCCTGGGTTGCAGTTATGGTTGACGTGCCGCCTCCGACAATGGTTATAATATCTCCAGAAACCGTAGCAACTGTCAGGTCTGAACTGGTGTAAGTGAAACCTCCTGTGCTATTCGAGGTAGGAGGAGGTACTATAAAAGCTGCGTCTCCAAATATTTTTGGGATTGCAGAGAAGCCAGATAGAACAGTAGTTATCTGATTTACAGTCAATGTTGCAGTAGTTGTTCCAGATAAATAGTTTCCGTTGCTTGCCTGTGTTGCAGTTATAGTTGACGTGCCACCTCCAACAATGGTTATCGTAGTTCCGATAATAGTCGCAACTGCAGTGTCTGAACTTGTATAAGTAATTAAACCCGCACTATTTGAAGTAGGAGCAGTTATATTAAAAGCTGTGTCTCCAATTGCTTTTGCCGGAACAGAGAAATTGGTTATTGTCGGTGTTGCTTGACTTACTGATAAAGTTGCAGTTATTGTTCCAGATGAGTAAGTTGCATCGCCGTCTTGAGTTGCAGTAATAGTTGAATTTCCAACTCCGACAATGGTTACAGTAGTTCCAGAAATAGTCGCAACTGAAGTATTCGAACTGGTGTAAGTGAAAGCACCAGTGCTATTTGTTGTAGGAGGAGATATGGTGAAAGTTGCATCTCCAACTGTTTTTGCGGGAACAACAAAATTGGTTATTGTTGGTGGGTTTACCGGACTTACTGTAAAAGTTGCAGTTATTGTTCCACTTAAATAAATTGTAGTGGTTGCCTGTGTAGCAGTAATTGTTGAAGTCCCGGGTCCAACAATGGTTACCGTGGTTCCAGAAACAGTAGCCACCAATAAATTTGAACTTGTGTAAGTGAATAAACCAGTACTGTTGGATGTTGGATTTGATATAGTGAAAGCCGCGTCTCCAAAAGTTTTTGCAGGAACAGAAAAGTTGCTTATTGTGGGTGCTGCTTTACTTACGGTCAATGTTGCGGTTATTGATCCAGATCGGTAGGTTAATGCACATGCTTGAACTGCACTAATGGTTGAAGTGCCTATTCCGACAATGGTTACAGTAGTTCCGGAAACAGTAGCCACCGCTGTGTTTGAACTTATGTATGTGAAAAGACCAGTGCTGTCTGATGCTGGAGCAGTTATATTAAAAGCTGCATCTCCAAATGTTTTTGTGGGAACAGAGAAGTTGGTTATTGTGGGTGCAAGTGTAGGTGTGGTTGTCTCTGTATCTACGCTAAATGCTGCAGTGGCAAATGCGGATGTGTAATTTGCCGTCACTATCTGAGTAGCTGTAATCACTGTAATACCGGTAGTTCTAATGGTTAATTGACCTGTTGTATTAGTAATAGTAGCCACTGCCGTATTCGAACTGGTGTAAGAGAATGCACCATTGCTATTTGATGTGGGTTTAGTAATTGTGTAAAAAGAATATAAATCAATTGGTACTGTAATATTAGCGAACCCGGATAGAGCCGGTGTTGCTTTACTTACTGTCAGGGTTGCAGTTGCTGTTCCAGCAAGGTGATTTGCTGTAGCTGCTTGAGTAGCGGTAATAGTTGTACCAATGCCGGCTGAGACAATGGTTACCGTGGTTCCAGAAACAGTGGCAACCGGCGTATACGAACTGGTGTAAGTGAATGCGCCTGTACTGGTGGATGTAGGAGGGGATATTGTGAAAGCCGCGTCTCCAAATGTTTTTGTGGGAACAGAAAAGCCAGTTATAATAGGTGCTGCTTTACTTACTGTCAGGGTTGCAGTTGCTGTTCCAGCAAGGTAATTTGTAGTGGTTGCCTGTGTGGCAGTTATAGTTGAACTGCCGGCTCCGACAATAGTTACCGTGGTTCCAGAAATAGTGGCAACCGCCATATTCGATCTGGTGTAAGTGAATGCGCCTGTACTGGTGGATGTAGGAGGGGATATTGTGAATGCCGCAGCTCCAAATGTTTTACTAATCGCAAAGAAGCCGGATAATGCGGGTGTTGCCTTACCGACTGTCAGGATTGCAGTAGTTGATCCAGATGTGTAATTTGCATCGCCGGCTTGAGTAGCAGTAATAGTTGAAGTGCCGCCTCCGACAATGGTTACAGTAGTTCCTGAAATAGTTGCAACCTCTAAATTCGAACTTGTGTAAGTGAAACTTCCGGTACTATTAGATGTTGGAGCAACCAAATTGAATGCTGCGTTTCCCCAAGTTTTTGAGATTGCAGTAAAGCCGGTTAACGCGGGCGTCGCTTGATTGACTGTCAGGGTTGTAGTTGTTGAACCAGATGTGTAATTTGCATTACTTGCTTGAACTGCTGTAATGGTTGATGTGCCAATTCCAATAATTGTAATAGTACGCGTTGTACTATTAATAGTAGCCACCGCTGTGTTAGAACTTGTATAAGTAAAAGAAGCAGTGCTATTTGAAGTGGGATTTGAAATTACAAAAGGACTATCCATATTTGTTTTTATCGGGATAGTAAAGCTACTTATTGTGGGTGTTGCCTGACTTACAGTAAGGGTTGCAGTTATTTCTCCAGACAGATAAGTTGCATCGCTTGTTTGAGTTGCACGAATAGTTGAATTTCCAACTCCAACAATGGTTACCGTGGTTCCTGAAACAGTAGCAACTGCAATATTCGAACTTGAATAACTAAAAAGACCTGAGCTATCTGAAGTGGGAGGGGATACTGTGAAAGGCGCATTTAAATATATTTTTACAATGTCAGAAAAATTTGTTATTGTTGGTGAAACTGTGGCTGTAGTTGTATTTACTACAAATATTGTATTAATTGTTGCAGATGTATAATTTGAAGTTATTGCCTGACTAGCAGTAATGGTTGAACTACCAACTCCAATAATGGTTACCGTGGTTCCTGAAACAGTAGCTACCGATGTGTTCGAACTTGTATAAGTAAAAGTATTATCACTATTGGTTGTTGGATTTGTTATATTGAAAGATGCATCTCCTATTATTTTTGTTGGCACAGAGAAATTGGATAGAACTGTTGTTGCACGATTTACAGCAAGGGTTGTAGTAATTGTTCTAGATATAAAATTAGCGGTACCTGCTTGAATAGCAGTAATGGTTGAACTACCAACTCCAATAATGGTTACAGTACTTCCAGTAATAGTAGCAACTGCTGTGTTAGAACTTATATAAGAAAAAATACCATCACTGTTTGTCGTTGGAGGAGTAATTTGGAAAGCCGCATCTCCAAATGTTTTTGTGGGAATAGAAAAGTTAGTTAACGTTGTTACTGATTCTTGAGTTACCCAAGGTGTTTTTGTTGTAAACATAGATAGTTGACTTAATGCCAAAGTTTGGTCAGTGTTTATATTTGATTTATAGAATGCAGTGTCGTTTGTTGCAGAAAAATTAGTAGTATCATGGATTGTTGGAATAACACCCATAAATGTTACACTTGATAGAACATTACATAAATAAAAGACATAAATGTAAATGGTTGCAATTGAAGATGGAATCGTAACACTTGTCAATTTTGTGCAACTATTAAATGAATACTTATCTAATGATATTACTGAATCTGGAATGACATACGTAGTATTTGATGATGCGGACGGGAATAAAATCAAATTGGTTTTGTCTTTATTAAACAAAACCCCATTTTCAGACGAATATATTTGATTAGTAGAATTAACTGTAATGCTTATTAAAGATGTGCAACCATAAAATGCATCCGTTCCAATGCTTGTAACTGAGGCTGGAATAGTAATAGTTGTTATACCTGTGCAACCATAAAATGCGTTTTGTCCAATAATTGTTAATGTGTTTGAAATAGTAATAGTTGTTATACCTATGCAACCATAAAATGCATTCGGATAAAGAATTGTCAATGTGTTTGGCAGTACAACATTTGTGAGACTTGTGCAATTCAGAAATGCGGCTTGTCCAATGCTTGTTAATGTGTTTGAAAATGTAATAGTTGTGAGTTTTGTGCAACCATTAAATGAATATGTTCCGATACCTGTAACTGAGTTTGGAATAATAACACTTGACAAATTTGTGCAATTTTGAAATACAAAAGTACCAATACCTGTCAGTGTATTTGAAATAGTAATACTTGATAGAAATGTGCAACCATTAAATGCAGAATCTCCAATACTTGTTACTGAGTTTGGAATTGTAATAGTACTTAGAGCTGTGCAACCATTAAATGCATCCGCTCCAATACTTGTCACTGAGATTGGAATTGTAACAGTACTTAGAGATGTACAACCATAAAATAAACCAATTGGAATACTGTTAACTGAGTTTGGAATTGTAAAACTTGTTAACCCTGAGCAACCTTCAAAAGCGCTTGTGTCAAGAACTGTCACTGATGTTGGAACTGTAACAGTTGTCAAGCCATTGCAACCTAGAAATGCACCAAACCCAATACTTGTAACTGAGTTAGGAATTGTAACAGTTGTTAACTTGGAACAACCCCGAAATACAGAAACTCCAATACTTGTTAAAGTATTGGAAATTGTAAGACTTGTTGAGCCATAGCAATTTTGAAATGCATTATTTCCAATAGTTGTAACTGAGTTTGGAATAATAATACCTGCTAAACTTGTGCAACCATTAAATGCATTATTTTCAATACTTGTTATTGTGTTTGGAATAGTAACACTTATTATAGTGGTGCGTGATGAAAATGCATTCGCTGCAATACTTGTAACAGTATATGTATCACTATTTACTACAAAACTGGACTGCAGTGTTATATTTCCAACTGCAGATGGACTTGATATAACACTTGCGGTCGGCACTCCAACAGTATAGGAGTAATTTACGTTGTTTAATGTATATGTTGACATTGTATAATAGTCTTACATATTTAAAAATATTTAAATTATTTATACAGGTGAACATTTATCTAGCTTTGCTGGTAAGGCTTTCGCCTTATATAATCAACAACGTAAAATATTTTATACCTTATCAGTCGTTCCTTATCAGTCGTTCCTTATCAGTCGTTCCTTATCAGTCGTTCCTTATCAGTCGTTCCTTACCAGTCGTTCCTTATCAGTCGTTCCTTATCAGTCGTCCCTTACATGTCGGTACCCTTATCCAACCCAGTAAATTCCATCGTTTGAATACGCAATGGTATTTATCCCTTCGCCCACCGCGACCCACAGAGAATTGCTCCAATACACATCTAAACCCGCAACCGTAAATATGTCCGAGCCGCCGCCTATCCACCGCATGCCATCCGGGCTCGACGCAATGGTATTTTCGCCTTCGCCGACCGCAACCCACAGTTTACCATTGTTGTGCACTTTATTCACCGTGGTCATCAACGATCCAATGTTGGAACTCGCGTCCGACCATGTCAATCCGCCATCATGACTATGACTTTTATTGGATAACAACAGAGAACGCGGGAACACAATCGTATTGCGGTACTCGATGTTGCACTCCAAATCATAGATGGTCGTATTGTACTGATTGTGGCCCAAATGCCAGTCCGCGTATCCGCCGTTCTGTTTGACCAAAATGCTGTTTACCGGGTCCTCGCCGGCAATCACGAAATTGGACCCCGTCCATTTCGCAATGTTCGCGCTTTGAAGAATCGGTCCTTGCACGTGCGTCCAGTTCAACCCGTCATAACTGGTTATGTAGTTATGGTTTCCGGAAGACACCAATTCATTCATCGTCATGACAAAAGCTATACCATCCCACTCAATCGAGAAGGGTTTGTTTGAATTGAACAACCCAGCGCTATTGTTTTTAATAATTTGGTTGGACAATTGAAGTGTGGTCCACGACTTGCCGGTATAACTGTATGCAATCACGTGCCGATTCGTAATTGGCGCACCCACCGCGACCCAAATAGACCCGTTCCATGCCACGTCAAATGCGCCAAATGCGGAGTCGAAAATGTTTGCACCACCGCTGTACCAGGTATCGCCGTCCTCACTATACACGAGCGAATTCGGCCCGCCATTTCCGGCGGCCACCCAAAGCGCCCCGTTCCACACCACTTTTCCATTGTGGTAATTGGTTGCATTCTGGATGAGCGCTGTCCCGGAAGGATTGTTTAACCAATGCACACCGTCATGACTGTTGTAAATACCCGAGTTTCCGATCGCTATATATTGGTTGGATACCGGATTGTAAGCAATGGATGCATACTCGTTCGGGACCGCATAATGCCGGTACAAAACCTGGTCATAGGTGTGGCTAATGGTGTGCGAGTCCAAATACGTGATTATCCACTTAAGCCCGTCCCAGATAACGCGCGATAATTGGGATGAAGAGACATCCACAACCGGCGACCATGTTGTCAAAGATCTGGACACCGATTTTCCATAGGTTGTGGAATTGCCGGTTAGCGCCATATACACCGGCAACTTATTCTTCCCNAACGTATAGATGATATCGGTGTTCAGACGCACGTTGTCGCCCTGGATAGACGAGTAAATCGTGGTGTCCGGAACTGTGTACGAGTTCAGAGTTATGGATTTGGAATACAACTGGCGACTATGTTTCATGGTGTCCTGAAATGCATACTGTTTGGGCGGGATGGGACTCAAATCGATGGTGGACCCCATCGGACCGATCGGACCGAGAGAACCCTGGATACCGGTAGGGCCAATAAATGAAATCCCGGTTCCACCGGTTTGGCCGGTGAATCCTGTCAATCCAGTGGAACCGGTTCTGCCCTGTGGTCCTGCGGGACCTTGAGGACCGGTGGGTCCGGTTCTGCCGGTGAGACCAGTTTGACCTGGCCAACCGAAAGCACCAAAAGGACCCGTTGCGCCCGTAAAACCGGTGGGTCCTGTTCTGCCC
>JGI25908J49247_10000676_pt1 | contig 10524 bp, 6 predicted proteins | sample LauGreSpBDMM15SD_2_FD_49247 | JGI IMG/M metagenome (IMG submission 49247) | reverse complement strand
GGTATTCAGGTTAATGCAAAAGGTGAAATTACGGCACAGGGCGAAAAGGTTAATAAAGTGCTCGTAGATGGCGAAGAATTTTTTAGTGATGACCCTGCGGTGGTTACCAAAAATTTAAGAGCCGATGTAGTGGACAAAGTACAAGTATTTGATAAAAAATCGGATCAAGCGGTGTTTACCGGTATTGATGATGGGCAAAAATCTAAAACAATTAACCTTCAATTAAAGGAAGATAAAAAAAATGGATACTTTGGTAAGGCAGAGGCTGGAAGCAACTTTAATCAGTTTGGTAATGGCAAACTAATGTCCAATGCCTTTAAGGGTAAACGCAAAATTGCAGGCTATGTTACCACCGACAATACCAAATTCGATAATTTAAATTGGGATGAAGCACAAAATTATGGTGACGGCGGCGGCATCACTACAGAATTTGGAGATGGTGGCATGTCAATGATTATGACGAGTGGTGATGGAGAAGATGGTGGCGGCTCAACAGGCTTTCCTAACCAGCAATCTGCGGGTGCTACGTACAGCAATAAATTTGATAAAGGTTCTGTTAATACGAGTACACAATACAATAGGCTTATTGTAAATGGGTTAACAAGTTCATATAGTAAAACCATTTTACCTACCAATTCTATTGTAAATAACACCAATAGTGCACAACGTAACGAAAAAAAGAAATACAAATTTACTACTACAGATCAGTGGGGCACCGATAGTACGGGGCTCTTTAAATTAAACCTAAAAGCTGCAAATGTATTATCTGATAATACAAGTAGTTTTGCAGGTAGTTCATTTATACCAGAAACAGGTTTAAAGCTTAATAATACAGACCGAACTACGAGTAATTCTACCAATGATAAAACCCTTAACGGTTCGCTTAGTTATAGGCTTCGTTTTGAAAAAAAAGGGAGAACTATTTCTGTAAATTCTGATTTTAATTTTGGCGACAAAACACAGGACGGACTTTTAAATGCGCAAAATGAGTTTTTTAATGCCTCTAATGTGATTGTTAAACAAGAAACTATTGCGCAAACCAAGGCCTTAACACAACTTACCTCTGCGGGCAGTGTAAATACAGTGTACACCGAGCCGCTTGGTAAAAATTCGTTCTTGATTTTCAATTATAAAATTGGATTAGCAGGAAACAACTCGGAACGAAACACATTTGATACAAAAGCGGGACAGCCAAAAATTAAAGTAGATACTTTAAGTAACAATTTTAAATTTAATACGGTTAATAACAGTGGAAATATCAGTTACCGATATGCGGTTAAAAAAGTAAACTTTAATATTGGAACAGGTGTTGGTTCGGCAAATTATACTATGTTTGATTACGCGACAAATGCAAACAGGTCTATTAACTTTACCAATTTTATTCCATCTGCTACTTTTAATTTTACACCCAAGCAGCAAAAAAAACTGATATTTAGTTATGTAGGAAATACACAAAATCCAAGCCTACTTCAAATTCAGCCCATTATAGACAATACCGATCCGCTTAATATAAGTGTAGGTAATGCCAATTTAAGACAGTCATTTACCAATAGATTTTCATTCAACTATAATAGTTTTAAAGTAATGAAAAGTAAGTACGTGCAGCTCAATGGTAGTTTTTCAAACACCAATGATGCCATTGCAACCTCTTCAACCATTGATGCTTTTGGTAAATCTGTTAACCAGTACGTAAACGTTGATGGTAACTACAATTATGGCGCCGGGTTTTATTACAATTTTGAACTCTATAAGGGTATTAACTTTGGAATGAATACAGGTATCAATGGTGGCAGGTACAATAATATTGTAAATGGAATTAAAAATACAAACGACAATATATCTTCTAGGTTTAGTGTCGAATTGTCTTATTGGGGCGATAAAAAAGTAAATTTTTGGAGTAGTTTTGAGGCTTCCAATAATAAAACAGTATCTAGCATTAGACCAGGCGCTTCAACTAACTTTTGGTCGTACCGCAATAATTCAAATGTTCAACTCAAATTTAAAAAAGCTAAGTTTTTCATCGACTTGAGTACAGATATTACAGTGTATCAAAAATCTGCGGCATTCCCGAGTCAGCGTAATATATTTTTAGTGCACCCTTCTATGCGTAAAGTGATTTCTAAAGATGACAAGTGGGAAGCTAAACTTATGATCTACGATATATTCAATCAAAACCAATTTGTAGACAGAAATATCACAAGTAACTTTATATCTGAAACTGCGAACAACGGAATTAGACGTTATGCTTTATTTAGTATCGTCTATAATTTTTCAAAAAATGGTAAGCCTGTTTCTATGGGCTGGTAATTTTACAATATCCTTAATTTGATTTTATGAGAATTCTTTATATCGTTATTTTATCTTTTTTTGTTGGAGCAAGTGCTGCTCAGGTGAATTTTGTGAAAGCTGGTGCCATTTCGTATGAGCGCCGTATTAGCCAGTTTGCTGCGCTTGGTAATTCGGAAGACGATTCCAATATGTGGATGAAAGAACTTAAAAAGCAGTTTCCAAAAGTGGTAGCGGATAATTTTACGTTACAGTTTAATAGTAAAGAAAGCTTTTATTATTTAACCAAAGAAAATTCGGATAACAAGTATATAAATATGTTATTTAAACCTTCCGAAACAAATTACGTGAACCAAAAGCACGAATTAGGTACGGTTACAAGTGCTGCGAACATTTTTGAAAATACGTACTTAGTAAATGACAGTCTAGTCAAATACGAATGGAAAATTACTGGTGAGGTTAGAGATATTGCAGGTTTCGAATGTAAAAAAGCGGTAACTAAAATTTGTGACTCGGTAGTGGTAGTGGCTTTTTATACCGATCAAATTCCGGTGCAAGCAGGTCCCGAAAATTTTAACGGGTTACCAGGAATGATACTAGGTATTGCAGTGCCCCGTTTAGGCACCACTATTTTTGCAACCAGTATTTCTTTACAAGCTGCACCCAATTATGTTTTGCCAACACTTAGCAAACCTAAAAAATCAACCATTAAGCAATTAGATGCTGACCTATTAAAAACCACCAAAGACTGGGGTAAAGAAGCGGCCGCTATTTTGTGGTTCTTAAAACTCTAGCCTAGCCCGCCTTTCCCTCTGTACAGTTTAACCGGTTTATCTAGGGTTACTTTTAATACGGTGATATACTTGTCTAATGTAGTTGCTGGAACATCTATGTAAACAAGCCCCGGTACTGGACTCCATGAAATCTTTCCTACCACTTTTGATTTTAATGTTGCGCCGTTTCCTAGTACCTCTATCGATATGATTTTATTGTCTAAGCCCTTCACCATAACTGGCCCACTTGTTTTACCATGTAAGAATAAATACAGCGTGGTAGAATCTTTAGATAAAGTAGTAGGTCCATAAAAGTGGCCTTGTGGAATACCACCAATGGTATTAAATATAGCACTGCCATTTCTTTTATTCCATGCACCTAGTTCCTTTAAAATATGTACTTGCTCGTCCGGGATGGTACCATCTTGTTTAGGTCCAATATCTAATAATAAGTTGCCGCCATTTGAAACGGCGTCTACAAAAATAGAGATCACTTCGTAAGGTGTTTTCCAGTTGGTATCTGATTTTCTGTAACCCCAATTATCATTGGTTGTCATACAAAGCTCCCACCATTTAAAACTAGGTCTTGTAACTGGGAAATTTTGTTCTGGTGTTTCATAATCGCCATAGCCTTGTAAACGGCCGTTGATAATGGTTGCAGGGTTGCGTGCCAATAAATTAGCCCTTACTTTACTGCTTTCCCACTCTTCAGCACTATGTTCCCAATCACCATCAAACCACCATAAATCTGGGTTAAACCTTGTAGATAGTTCTGATAATTGATTTTGAAAAAATCCTTGAAATTTTTTCCATCGCGCTGGTTCATTGGCTACTTTATACCTGCTGCTATCTTTTAAAAATCCTGGATAATCAGGATGGCTCCAATCGATAAGTGAAAAATAAGCACCTACTTTAATATTGTTTTTACGTAGTGCATTAACGAGTGGATCAATCAAATCTCTTTTTGCAGGCGTATTTCTAATAACATCATAATGTTTTTCTTTGGTGTCCCACAGTGCAACACCATCATGGTGTTTGGTGGTGATAACGGTGTAACGGGCACCTGCTTCTTTAAATAAATTGGCCCAAGCTGTAGGATCATATTTACTGGCAGTAAATCCACTTAACTGACTCATGTATGCGGGCCAGGTTACTTGTTTGTTGTGAAAACTCCAACTCTCTGAAACGTCGTTCACTGCATAAATTCCGTAGTGAATAAAAATGCCAAGTTTAGCATCTTCAAACCAACCCATTTTTTGCTGAATACTGTCTTGGTTAATTTTACTTTGTGCATTTGTGTTAGTTGTAATAAGTGTTACAAAAAGTAAAACTGCAAAATAGGTTGCTAAGTTTTTGTAAAAACGTTTCATAGATGATTGTTTGTAGTACTAAAAATCGACTATTTTTAATCGATACCTCACTTTATTTGAAAAAATATTTTTATCTTATCAGCTGATATTCAATTTGAATCTATTTGAATTGTTCCTGCTATTATTTTAACCCAATCTATTGATATGCCTCGTTTTACTATTGTCCTTACCGCTTTATTTTTGTTCATAGCAAATAGCTTGAGTGCTCAATTGCAAAAAAGCAACCTTGAATTTTTAAGTTTACCTACTAGATGGGATGAGTCATTACCACTAGGTAATGGAATGCTTGGAGCGATGGTTTGGCAAAAAGAAAATCAGTTGCGTTTTTCGTTAGACTGTGCTGCACTCTGGGACGAAAGGCCTATGAAGGATTTGCACCGAAATGAATTTAGTTTTAAATGGGTAGAAGAGCAGTATCAAAAAAATAATTACGCAGCGGTTCAAAAACTTTTTGATGCGCCCTACGATAGAGAACCGGCACCTAGTAAAATACCAGGCGCGGCTTTACAATTTGATACACGTAATTTAGGTAATGTTACTAGCGCCCAATTAGATATTTCAAAAGCTTTGTGCACTGTTAAGTGGACTAGAGGGGCTGAGCTACAAACATTTGTAGATGCAAACAGGCAACTTGGGTGGTTTTCATTTTCAAATATCTCTGATAGCGTTGCGCTACAATTAATAGCACCAGCCTATGGCGGTAAAGCAAGTGCTGGTGGCGATGTGGTAGGTGGTGATGACCTCTCTAGGCTTGGTTATACGCAAGGGACTATAGCGCGGAGGCCTCATGAAATGGTCTATCAACAAATAGGTTGGGGTGGGTTTTATTACACCGTTAAAGTAAAGTGGTGGTATACAAATAAAAATACACTCAATGGTGTATGGACCATTATTGCAAAAGGAGATGATTCAAAAGCCTATCAAAATGCGAATGCCAATTCATATGCTGTTCAGTTACTTGCACATAGTAAATGGTGGCAAAATTATTGGTCTTCATCTAGTATTCAAGTGCCGGATACGCTACTTAACAAGCAGTGGTATTTAGAGCAGTATAAATTTGGATCCACTTCTCGTAAAGGCGCACCGCCCATTTCTTTGCAAGCCATTTGGACCGCCGATAATGGAAGACTTCCGCCATGGAAAGGAGATTTTCACCACGATTTAAATACCCAAATGAGTTACTGGCCAGGTTATACGGCCAATCATTTGGTAGAGTCTAGTGTGTTTACAGATTACCTAGACGCGCATAAAAACAACTATAAGCGCTATACCGAGTTGTATTTTAATACCAAGGGGCTTAATGTACCTGGGGTAACAACACTTGATGGAACTGAAATGGGTGGATGGATTCAGTACGCACTATCGCCAACCATTAGTGCTTGGTTGTCTCAACATTTTTATTGGCAGTGGAAATATAGCATGGACAATCAATTTTTAACCACAAAAGCATATCCATGGTTTAAAGAAGTAGCAACCTATCTAGAAAGTATTACGCGCATGGATGCAGCTGGAAATAGAATATTGCCTTTAAGTTCAAGCCCAGAAATTCATGATAATAGTAAGGATGCATGGTTTACAACCAATACCAATTATGATTTGTCTTTGATGAAATATGTTTTTGAAAAAGCGGCAGAAATGGCCACCGTTTTAGGTAAGCAGCAAGAAGCACTTCACTACAAAAAAATACTAGGACAGTTTGAGCCTTTTATAGTTTCTACAAAAAGTGAATTGATGTTTTCAAAAGACCATGCGTATACCAGTTCGCACCGTCATTTTTCCCATACGATGGCAATTTTTCCATTGGGCTTGTACCAGTGGAAAAATAACGCGGATAAGCCTGTAATGAAAGCTACCATTGATTTGTTAGACAAAATAGGACCTTCTAATTGGTGCGGTTATTCGTATGCATGGCTTGGTAATTTAAAAGCGCGCATAGCAGATGGTGAAGGTGCACAAAAAGCACTTCAAATATTTGCAAAAGCATTTTGTGCTGGCAATAGTTTTCATTTAAATGGCGATCAAACCAAAGAAGGGTATTCTAGTTTTACCTACCGTCCATTTACCCTAGAAGGAAATTTTGCATTTGCCTCTGGCGTTCAGGAAATGCTATTGCAATCGTATCAGGGGTTTGTTGAAATATTTCCGGCCATACCTGGGGCTTGGTCTTCTGTTTCATTTAATCAGTTAAGAACAGAAGGCGCTTTTTTAGTGAGTGCAAAAAAACAAGATGGTAGCGTAAAAATGGTAAAGATTATATCAGAAAAAGACGGCGTATTACTTTTGAAAAATCCCTTTGGTGCCCATGCTAAATACAAGGTTACTTTAATGGGCGCCGTACAAAAAAATAGTGAGGAGGAAGGTATGCTTCGTTTTGATTGCAAAAAAGGAGCAACCATTACCATGCGCTTACCTTAACCGTGTAATGCTATTTATATAAAAAGGCTCCCATTGGGAGCCTTTTTATATGTTGGTGCGGATGGAGGGGGTCGAACCCACACGCCTCGCGGCGCTAGATCCTAAGTCTAGTGCGTCTGCCAATTTCGCCACATCCGCATCCTTTGCCTAGCAAATTTTTACATTTGCCGGGCTGCAAAAGTAGGGTTTCTATTGATTTATAGGTAGGGTTTACCGTATTTTTTTTCTAGCCTAGCTTTCTCTTCTAGATCTGCCAGCTGGGGCCGTTGAATGACGCCTTGGGTCGCCGCCTCTAAAAGAACGTCTTTCCCCGCTATTATTGCCGTTTCTGCGGTCTTTAAAGCCACCACCGCCCTTTACAGAGCCTGAATTTTGCTTACCCGCTTTTTCCTCAGCAAATGTGAGTACCCAGGGGTGCTCCTTAACTTCTGGTATGCTTTGTGCAATTAGTTTTTGAATGTCTTTTAAGTACGCTTTTTCTTCTCCATCACAAAAAGAGATGGCAATTCCGGAGGCACCTGCTCTTCCCGTTCGGCCAATACGGTGTACGTATGTTTCGGCGATATTTGGCAGTTCATAATTAAAAACGTGTGATAATTGATCCACGTCAATACCTCTTGCAGCAATATCGGTAGCTACCAGTATTCTTAAAGCGCCGGTTTTAAAATCTGTCAATGCTTTTTGACGCGCATTTTGAGATTTATTACCATGAATGGCTGCAGCATTTTCGCCAAGTTTAATGAGGTCTTTTACCACTTTATCGGCACCATGTTTTGTTCTTGTAAATACAAGGGCTGTTTTAATGCCAGCATCTTGTAATAAATGTGCGAGTAATAATTTCTTATTGCCCTTGTCTACATAGTATACCGATTGTTCAATTTTTTCGGCAGTAGAAGATACCGGAGTGATTTCTACTTTAACAGGATTGTTTAAAATGCTATTGGCCAATTGTCCAATTTCTGGGGGCATGGTAGCAGAGAAAAATAAGGTTTGTCTTTTAGCAGGAAGTTTTGCAATTACTTTTTTAACGTCATGGATGAAACCCATGTCTAGCATGCGGTCTGCCTCATCTAGTACAAATATTTCTAGTTGGTTTAATTTAATATAACCTTGTTGCATTAAATCTAATAACCTGCCTGGTGTCGCAATTAAAATATCAACACCACGTCTTAGCATAGACACTTGAGGAACTTGTGAAACACCACCAAAAATAACGCTATGGCTAAGGCCTGTTTTTTTTCCGTAGGCTCCAAAACTTTCATCTATTTGAATCGCTAACTCACGCGTTGGTGTAAGAATTAGAGATTTAATGCCGTTGTGACTGCTTTTTTTATTGTACAATAATTGTAAAATAGGGATGGCAAAAGCGGCTGTTTTACCAGTGCCGGTTTGTGCACAACCGAGTAAGTCTTTTCCTTCTAATAAAACAGGAATAGACTGTTCTTGAATGGGGGTAGGGTTGGTATACCCTTCTGCTTTAACGGCCTCTAAAATAGGCTCAATTAAGTTTAATTGTTCGAATGATAACATAGTATTATTTAGATATAAAAACACGGGGCATTGGCCGGGTGCTATACAAACTTTCTGTTAAGGACTTGAATTACTTTGTCACTGAAGTGTGATCTAGTCTGATAGGGAGAGAACGTATATGAATACTACAAAGGTAGGTAAAATAAAATTAGTGCCCTTTTAGGACCTTATGCGAACTGAATTAACGCTACAATAGCCTCTAAATAGGCTTTGTCTGTATTGTCAAACTGATCGAGCATATCACTGTCTACATCTAGCACACCAACTACGCTACCGTTATAAAAAAGCGGTACAACTATTTCAGATTTTGAGGCGCTACTGCAAGCAATATGTCCTGGAAATTTTTCGACGTCTGCAACTATAATGGTTTGTTCTGTGGCCCAGCTTGTTCCGCAAACACCCCTACCTTTTGCAATTCTTGTGCAGGCAACTGGCCCCTGGAAGGGTCCTAAAACAAGTTCGGAATTACCGTTACTAGTATTTTCTTTTACGAGGTAAAATCCAACCCAAAACCAACCAAATTGTTCTTTGAGTGCAGCTGCAATATTGGCCAAATTTGCGGTAAGGTCCGGCTCTCCATCAATCAACGCTTTTATTTGCGCTGTTATAGAAATATATTTTTCTTCTTTACTCCCGCTAACAATGTTTAGGTCTTCTGCCATACAAATAGTTTTTGTAATTCCTTTTTTTCGATGCGCGCAATAAGTGCGATATAGCCTACTAATAAAAGCGCGCCGCTGATGGTTTGCCACCAAAAATCGAGCACAAAAATGCAAACCCCTTTATGAAGTAAAAACACAAGTACCGAAATAACCAAATAGGCGATTATTTTTTTAACAGGATAAGGTACTGGGTATACTTTTTGTCCCCAGCTATAACTTATAAGCATCATAGTGCCATAACAAAAGAAGGTAGCCCATGCGCTTGCGATAAAACCAAAGTAAGGTATAAAAATAAAATTCAGCACAATGGTAATCGCTGTTCCAATAAGCGTGATGTATGAACCTGCGGTGGTTTTATCAGTTAATTTAAACCATATACTGAGGTTGTAATAAATGCCTAAAAATATATTCGCAAGTAATAAAATAGGAACAATGCCAATGGCAGAGCGGTAAGCTGGCCCAATTAAATAAGACCAGATAGGTAAAAATAAGGATACCACTAAAAACATAACACTGAGTACAATGACAAAAAATTTAAGTACACGTGCATATATTTTTTGTGGTTCTTGCCCTGCAGCCTGTTTAAAAAAGAAGGGTTCGGCGCCCATTCTAAATGCTTGTACAAACAAGGTAATTAGAATGGAAAGTTTATAACAGGCATTGTAAATACCTACTTGTTCATTTTTATACATTTCTGATCCAGGCAGCCATGCTTTAAGCATCAGCCTATCAAAAGTTTCGTTGATGATGCCGCCAAATCCCACAATTAATAAGGGAAGCGAATAAATCATCATTTCTTTCCAGAGCTTTATGTCAAATATGAACCGCACACTTGCCATTTCTTTGCTTAATAAAAGAAGCGTTATAACGCTTTGAATTAAATTGGCAAGCACTACATACACAATGGGGTTGGTAGAAAAACTAAAAAAGTTTGCGGTCCAACTATTTGGGTTTGCTCCTAATGTACGTGGGCAGTAGTTGATAAAAAACCAAGTAAGTAAGAGGTTTACAAAAATGCCTGCAATATTTACAAACGCATATTTGAGGGGACGCTCTTCTTGACGAAGCTTTGCGAACGGAATTTTATTGAGGGTGTCTATTGCAATAATACCAATAGTGATAAGCGCGATTTGTGGGATATCGGCAAAGCCAATCAGTGCACTAAAGGGCACTCTAAAAATCCATAAAAGTGTAGAGAGTAAAATGGTACTGATAACTATCGAAAAAAAGCTAGTGCTGTAAATTGTTTTTTTATACGCTTCTATCCCTGAAAAGTTCTGTGGCCCAGCTTGTTCCGCAAACACCCCTACCTTTTGCAATTCTTGTGCAGGCAACTGGCCCCTGGAAGGGTCCTAAAACAAGTTCGAAATTACCGGTACTAGCATTTTCTTTTACGAGGTAAAATCCAACCCAAAACCAACCAAATTGTTCTTTGAGTGCAGCTGCAATATTGGCCAAATTAGCGGTAAGGTCCGGCTCTCCATCAAT
>JGI25908J49247_10000673_pt1 | contig 10565 bp, 9 predicted proteins | sample LauGreSpBDMM15SD_2_FD_49247 | JGI IMG/M metagenome (IMG submission 49247) | reverse complement strand
TTCGAATCAGCAACGTCACAAAAGATTCCCATGTTTTAGAAGTAGGACCGGGGTTAGGTTCTTTAACTCTTGCTTTGCTGGCAACTGGAGCAAAAGTATCTGCAGTAGAAATAGATTCTCGTTTGGCAGAATTATTGCCTATAACTGCTAAATCTAAAGGTTTTAGTGATTCCTCATTAAGTGTTATCAACAAAGATGCCCTGGAAATAACCAACAACGATGTAAAAAATCCTGATGTTTTAGTGGCAAATTTACCTTATAACGTTTCCGTACCAGTAATCATTCATATTTTAGAGAACTTTCCCAGTATCAAAAACTATTTAGTGATGGTGCAATCAGAAGTAGCAGATCGCTTAGCTGCACCTCCTGGTTCTAGAACTTATGGTTCACCCAGTGTGAAATTGCAATGGTATGCCGAAGTTTCTAAAGCAGGTTCTATTTCTAGAAATGTTTTTTGGCCGGTACCAAATGTTGATTCGGATTTAGTGCACATGAATAGAAGAAATGATATTGATGAAACAATCAGAAAAGAACTATTTGCTGTGGTTGATGCCGCTTTTGCTCAAAGACGAAAGATGCTTCGTTCTGCTTTAAGTTCAATGTGTGGTGGTTCAGAAAAAGCATCTCAAATTCTGGAATCAGCTCAAATTGACCCACAGTTACGTGGGGAAGCATTGAATGTTTCTGACTATGTGCGATTGACTATTGCCATGAAAAAAAGTGGCATAACTATTACCTCAAATAGATCATGAGTGTATCTATTAAAGAATTAGCACCAAAACACATCACCGTAAAAGTTCCTGCCAAAATAAATTTATCACTCAAAGTTGCACCTTTAGGCCCAGATGGCTTTCATCAACTAGCAACTGTGTTTCATGCGGTATCAATTTATGACGAAATAACAATAAGCATGGTCAAACCTGGACAAGAAGAAATTTCAGTGGGCGGAATTAACGCAGAAAAAATTCCGACCAATAGAGACAACCTTGTTTCCAAAGCATTAACTGAAATTGCCAAACATGTTAACCAACCAATTTATGCCCGTATTCATATTGATAAATCGATTCCTTTAGCTGGAGGGATGGCGGGTGGCAGTGCGGATGCAGCAGCAACCATTATTGGCATAAATCATTTATGGGAGTTTCATTTAACAATTGATGAACTTAATTTAATTGCATCCAAAGTTGGTTCAGATGTGCCATTTTTATTACACGGAAACACAGCTCTAGGTTATGGTCGCGGAGAACAATTAACACCGGTGTTACATAGAGACTCTTTGCATTGGGTGATTGCTTCAAATAATTTTGGTTTATCAACACCTGAGGTTTATGCAGAATTTGATCATTTAAACAAAGATAAAGAAATCACAGATCCAGAAATATCTTTGGAATTATTACAAGCACTAGCTCATGGAAACCCTAACGAAGTTGCACTTAACCTTGTTAATGATTTACAAGCAGCTGCTTTATCTTTGAAACCAGAATTACGAAGACTACTTAGAGCAGGAGAAGAAGCAGGAGCTTTAGCTGGAATAGTTTCCGGATCTGGTCCAACTTGTGTATTTTTATGTTTTGATGCAACCGCTGCAGCAGATATTGCTATTGATCTTTTAAGTAGCGGAACTTGCACTTCAGCAGTTACTGCTTATGGACCAGTTCCTGGAGCAAGAATTAAATAATTTTCTTGGCAGTTAACGTAGGGTTTGCTTGTAGATCTGTTAAACCATTCCACACAAAGTTAACAACTTGGGCAGTTATTTCTTCTTTCGAAATATGTCTTTCTTCTTCCCACCATTGCCCTGTTAATGCCACAGATCCAACTAAAGTTCGAGCATAAATGCCTGCAGATTTTCTAGGTAAACCAAATCGACCAAAAGCATCAGCTAACACAGTTTCACATTTATCAACAATGTCATTAACTAAACCAGAATAAGCACCCGCACCTTTTGCTGCTGGTGCATCTTTTAGTAACACCCGGTAACCATCTGGATGTTCATCAATATAGGAAAAGAAAGCAAACACAGCTTGTTCTAACATCAAACGAGGATGACCTGGTTTCAAATTAAATGTCACAGTGTCAAGTAGTTCTCTTGTTTCACGATCAAGAATTACTGCATACAAACCATCTTTACTGCCAAAGTGTTCATAGATTACTGGTTTAGAAACAGATGCCCATGAGCAATTTCTTCAACAGAAACTGCTTCATAACCTTTTTCTGCAAATAAATGTCTAGCAACGTTTATTAATTGTTCGCGTCTTTCATGACCACTCATGCGAGTGCGACCAGCTTCGCGTTCTACTTCCAGTGCGGCCTTACTAACGCGTTCGCGAGCACGCTCTGCTTCTTGCAGCATTTTTTCTTGGGCCTTAAGTAATTTCTTCGAAGCCTTGAGTTCTTCCTTGGTAGGTTCACTCGTTGAATTGGTAGCCACGAATCAACGCTACAACTCCAGATGGTTAGGCTTATGCGAGCGCTGGTTCACTTGCACTACAAATCAGATAAAAGCTATTCCGGGATCGTCCAATTGGCAGGACACCGGCCTTTGGAGCCGTGAATCGGGGTTCGAGTCCCTGTCCCGGAGCCACGCGCAAAGCACAACTACCTAATAACATTAACTACGTGAGCAATTTAAACACGGTAATTGTGTTGGCTGCCGGTTTGGGCAAAAGAATGCATTCAACTACCCCAAAAGTTTTACACCCAATTTGTGGTGAACCAATGCTGGGACATGTTTTAAATACTGCACAACTTCTTAAACCAAACCAAATCATTACTGTGCTTGGTCATGGTAAAGAACGTGTTGCAAATTATTTGAAATCAGAATTTAAAAAAGTAAAAATAGTTGAACAAAAACAACAAAAAGGTACAGGTCATGCTGTGCAAATAGCTTTAACGCAAGTTAAGAACCTCAAAGGTTTAGTACTGGTAATGGCAGGGGATACTCCTTTATTGTCAACAACTTCACTTAAAGCGTTAGTAGCATCAGCAGCGGAGTCAAACGCTGCAGTATTGACAGCAGAATTACCTGACCCAACTGGTTATGGTCGCATCATCCGCTTAGCCAACATGGTTGATCGCATCGTGGAACAAACTGATGCCAGCGAAGAAGAATTAGAAATAACAGAAATAAACACCGGGGTTTATGTATTTGAAGCAGAAATTTTAAAGAAAGCCATCAGCCTAATAACCAGTGATAACAAACAAGGCGAAATTTATTTAACTGATGTGATAGCAGTTATTAACACCTTAGGTGAATCAGTAACAGCAGTTATTTGTGAAGATTACACCGAAGCATTAGGAATTAATGATCGAAGCCAATTAGCTATGAGCCAACAAATCATGCAACAAAGAATTAACGAATATTGGATGAGTAAAGGTGTTTCCATGCGAAACCCAGATTCTGTGGTAATTGATATGGGAGTTTCTTTAACTTCAGACATATTCATTGATAACAACACTCATTTGTTAGGAAAAACTTCCATTGACACAGGATCAGTCATTGGACCTGATTCAATGCTGAAAGATTGTTTAGTGGGAAAGAATTCGCATGTGATGAGAACAACAGCCACAAATGCAAAAATTGGAAACAATTGCAAAATTGGTCCTTACACATATTTAAGACCAGGAACTGTGTTAAAAGATGGGGTTAAAGCAGGTGCTTATGTGGAAATCAAAAACTCCACAGTAGGAGAAGGTTCTAAAGTGCCACACCTTTCATATGTGGGAGATGCCACTATAGGTATAGAAACAAACATTGGTGCTGCCACAGTTTTTGTTAACTATGACGGAGAAACCAAACACAAAACAGTGGTAGGCGATCACGTAAAAATTGGGTCAGACACGATGTTGATCGCACCAGTCAAAATTGGTGATGGTGCCTACACCGCCGCAGGATCAGTGATCACCGAAAATGTGCCCGCTGGTGCATTAGGTGTGGAAAGAACGAAACAAAGAAATATTGAAGGCTGGGTGGAGCGAAAAAGAGGAAAATCTAAATCCGCGTCTGCGGCACGACGAACCCGAGCAAAGAAGCCAAAGAAGTAACCGACAGAATTAGAGTTAGCACCACCTAGAAATCTTTCTTGAGAAAAGGGATTCAAGTGGCCGATATAGAAACCGTAACCAGTAAGCGGCTTCTTCTTGCCACAGGTCGTTCCCACCCAGCATTAGCTGAAGCCGTTGCTCGCGAACTTGGTGTGGAGTTAGCAAAACTTTCTGCTTATGACTTTGCTAATGGTGAAATATTTGTTCGTTTCGAAGAATCAGTTCGTGGTACAGATGCATTCGTATTGCAATCACACACTTTCCCCATTAACAAATGGATCATGGAACAACTACTACTAGTTGATGCCTTAAGAAGAGCATCAGCTCGAAGAATTTCAGTGATCATGCCTTATTACGGTTATGCCCGCCAAGATAAAAAACACAGAGGCGTGAACCAATTTCTGCTCGACTAATGGCTGACTTACTTAAAACAGCTGGTGCTGATCGAATCATGACAGTTGATTTGCACACCTCCCAAATTCAAGGATTCTTTGATGGACCAGTGGATCATTTGTTCGCAATTAAAATTTTGGCTGAACATGTGCAATCAAAATATGATCGAAGCGAAATAACAATTGTTTCCCCAGATTCAGGTCGAGTAAGAGTTGCTGAACGTTGGACAGATATTCTTGGTTCCCCTTTAGCAATCATTCACAAACGTAGAGATCCAGATGTACCAAACGAAGTAAAAATGTTTGAAGTGGTGGGTGAAGTTAAAGATCGTGTTTGTGTGCTGGTGGATGACATGATCGACACCGGTGGCACCATTGTGAAAGCTGCGGAAACTTTATTTGAATACGGTGCCAAAGCAGTAATAGTTACGGCCACTCACGGAATTTTGTCCGGTAAAGCAGCAGAAAAACTGCAAGGCTCCCGTATCGCCGAAGTAGTAGTAACNGATACTTTGCCAATTGTTCCTGAAGCAAGATTTAATAAATTGACCATTTTNCCGATAGCCCCAATGATTGCCAATGCAGTTAGAGAAGTTTTCCATGAAGGATCTGTGACTAGCTTGTTTGATGAAAGACAACCTTCACTGTTTTAGAACAAATTTGACCTCGAAGACATCCTGAAAATGCACCACCGGTAATCTTCTAATTACGCAATTCGGCGAGGGTGACTAGATCACCGTGATCGACGGAAAGGTTCGATTAATTATGGCTAAAAAAGAAACAGTATTTTCACTCAGTGCCCAAAAACGAGACAACTTCGGTAAGGGTGCATCACGTCGTGATCGTCAAAACGATCGCATTCCAGCTGTTGTTTATGGCAAAGACCAAACACCAGTTCACGTTTCACTAGATCATCACAGTGCATCATTAATCTTGCGTGTTCCTTACGTAACAATTAATTTGGAACTTGATGGCCAAAAATTTGTGGTTGCTCCAAGAGAAATTCAAAAAGATCCCATTAAGCCAATTTACAAACACGTTGACTTAGTTGTCTTAAACGAAAAAGAGCAAAAAGAAAGATTAGCTTTGGCAGACAGAGCTGATGAAATTGCTGCTGCTGCTCTTAAAGTTCGTCTGGAAATTGCTGCTAAGTCCAAAATGGATCTGGGCGAAGTTGCTGCTGTTGTGGCAGTCGCTGCTGATGGAACCGCAGCACCTGCTGCTGATGGAACTGCTGCTGCAGCTCCTGCTGCTGATGCTAAAGATGCACCAGCGGATAAAGACAAAAAATAATTAAGGTTTAAAAACCTAAACAACAAAGTAAGGCGAGTAAATGACTGACTCACCATGGTTAGTCATTGGCCTAGGCAATCCCGGGCCTGATTACAAAAATACTCGCCACAATGTTGGGGCAATGATAATCGACCAAGTCATTAGTGACTTAGGTGAAAAATTAGCCCATAACAAAAAAGTAACCTCAGATGTTTGCGAAACAAGATTAGGTACGAAAAGAGTTGTGTTAGCAACATTAAGAAGTTNTATGAATGAATCCGGTGGACCAACTTCAGCATTAATGAATTTTTATAAAATTNCGGTAGAAAACATGGTGGTATTACACGATGANTTAGATNTNCCATTTGGTGAAATCAGAATCAAACAAGGTGGTGGCGATAATGGCCATAACGGTTTGAAATCAATTAGAGGCTCAATTAATTCAGGAGAATTTATTAGGATTCGTTTAGGAATTGGTCGACCACCAGGACCAATGGATCCAGGTGACTTTGTCTTAAAACCTTTTAATTTCTTTGAAAAATCTCAAATGACAGATTATTTACAATTCGGGGCAAAATCTTTATCCGACATTGTCAACCTAGGTGTAGATCAGGCACAAAATTTAAANAACGGTAATGCCTAAATGAAAGATGAATCNGATTTAGCACTGGCTCGAAGATTAGCTATTGAAGCAGGAAAAATACTGGCAGAGCACAGNAAAAATAATCCTNTGCCAGAAGATGTGACCAAAAGAAAAGAATACGGGCAAGTAGCAGATCGGTTAAGTCATAACTTTCTGATGGATTCATTTGCACAGGCCAGACCAAATGATTTGGTATTAAGTGAAGAAGGAACTGATCCAACCGCGAGGCTTAATTCGAGAAGATGTTGGATTATTGATCCTCTGGATGGAACTTTCTATTTCGCAAACAATAGAAACGATTTTGCTGTGCAAATTGCGTTATGGGAAAAAGATTGCCCGCAAAGTGCAAATATTTCTGCGGCTGCAGTTTCGATGCCAATTCAAGAAACAATTTATGACACTTCAAAAGTTATAACAGCAACTAAATCACACGAAATTCCCAGATTATTGGTTTCTGGATCAAGACCACCATTAGAAATGCCNAAGCTNACAGCAATTTTTGATGAAGTATTTGGTGGAGTNGAAATTAAGAGTGTGGGCTCAGTTGGTGCCAAAGTTGTACAAATATTGGAAGGTAATGCCGATTTGTATGTGCACACCACCGGATTTTATGAATGGGATATTGCTGCACCTTTAGCAATTGCGATTGCTGGAGGACTTTCAGTATGCGACATTAAAGGTAATCCGCTGATACTAAATAAAGAAAATGTCCGTGTGGAAAATGTCATCATTTGTCGTCCTGAACTACTCAAGGTTGTGTTACAGGCAGTTGCATGAGTCTAAAATTAGTATTGGAAGAAATAACCAAAGTTGAACCTTGGCTTAAAATTGCTCAAGCACTAAATAGTGAATCAACTTACAAAATTGCTAGCCCCAATTCACTATTTCCTATTATTGCCAATCACGTCGCAAAGAACTCAGCAGGAGTTTTATTAGCTGTGACCTCCAATGCCAGGGAGGCAGAAGATTTAGCACATGCATTAAAGCTGTGGCATAAAGATTTGTCTGTAGCAGAATTTCCTGCTTGGGAAACACTTCCGCACGAAAAAATTGCGCCAACATCAGACATTGTGGGAAGAAGAATTAGTGTTATCAGACGCCTGATTCATCCTGATGACAAATTCAAAGAAGCAGCAAAAATAGATGTGGTAGTTGCCCCAGTTAGATCTTTGATGCAACCATTACTTGCCTCATTAGCAGAAATTGAACCATTAGCACTTAATGTTGGTGACTCTATTGATTTAACCCAAGCTGTTACCAAACTTGTGGAAATTGGTTATGAACGAGTTGAAATGGTAGAAAGACGCGGGCATATTGCTGTACGTGGTGGAATTCTGGATGTATTTGTGCCCGGACATGAGCACCCGTTACGTGTGGAATTCTTTGGCGATGATGTTGAAGAAATAAGAAACTTTTCAGTAGCAGATCAAAGAAGTTTAGAAATAGCTCCGCACGGACTATGGGCACCTGCCTGTTATGAACCATTTTTAAATGAAGAATTTGAACCAGTTGGAAAATTACAACTATTTACAGACCTATTCCCTAAAAACAGTGTGGTGTTATTAAGTGATGCTGAAAAAGTAAAAACTAGGGCAGCAGAAGTTCTAAAAACTTCTGAAGAATTTTTGAACGCTGCTTGGCTGAGTGCATCTCTGGGTGGAAATATTCCACAAGAAGTTGCTTTAGGTAGTTTTAAAGATTTAGCAACATTAGAGAAAAATGCTTTACAAAAAGATTTAAAATGGTGGCAAGTCAGCCCCTTTGTAGGTCATGTTGATGATGAGAAAAACTTTGATGTCATTGATTTGAAAGCCCGGGTCCTGGATGGATTCAGGGGAGATTTCACTGCTGTTATAACAGAACTTCGAAACAAATTAAGTCTTAAATGGAAAATTGTCATTGCCTCAGCAGGGGCAGGATCAGCTCAACGTTATTTGGAACAATTATCAGGCGCTGATTTAGCAGCAAAAATAACTGATAATGAATTAGCAAACAACTTAGTCAATATCTATATTTCTGATATTTCTCACGGCTTCTCATTGCCCGAACAACAATTATTAGTAATTTCTGACACAGACATTGTGGGCATGAGATCAAGTATGAAAGATGTTTCCAAATTACCCACCAAAAGAAAAAACAGTATTGATGTTTTAACTCTGGTGCCAGGTGATTACATAGTTCATGAACAACACGGTGTTGGTAAATATGTGGAAATGACAAGTCGAACTATTGGCCAAGCCACCAGAGAATATTTAGTTATTGAATACGCGGCATCTAAAAGAGGACAACCCGCAGATCGATTATTTGTACCCACAGATCAACTAGATCAAATCACCAAATTTATTGGTGGTGAAATACCTGCGCTAAGTCGTTTAGGTGGAATTGATTGGGAGAAAACTAAAGGCAGAGCCAGAAAAGCTGTTAAGCAAATAGCTGCTGAATTAATCAGACTTTATGCTGCCCGGCAAGCATCAAAAGGTTTTGCTTTTTCTGCAGATACGCCATGGCAGCGAGAACTGGAAGATGCATTTGCTTATGTAGAAACACCTGATCAACTTTCCTGCATAAACGAAGTTAAAAAAGACATGGAAAATACCGTGCCCATGGATCGAGTTGTGGCCGGTGATGTGGGATATGGCAAAACCGAAATTGCTGTGCGTGCTGCTTTCAAAGCAACACAAGACGGAAAACAGGTAGCAATACTTGTGCCAACCACATTATTGGTGCAGCAACATTTCAATACTTTCAGTGAAAGATATTCCCCTTTTCCCATAAAAGTTAAACCATTATCAAGGTTTCAAAGCACCAAGGAAATAAATGAAACACTTGCAGGAATTGCTGATGGCACAGTTGATGTGGTGATTGGCACCCATCGGTTATTAACCTCTGATGTCAGATTTAAAGATTTAGGTTTAGTGGTGATTGATGAGGAACAAAGATTTGGGGTGGAACATAAAGAACACCTAAAAGCCTTAAAAACAAATGTTGATTTCTTAACAATGACAGCTACACCTATTCCTCGAACCTTAGAAATGTCTTTAACCGGTATCAGGGAAATGTCGGTCATTCAAACACCACCAGAAGATCGTTTACCGGTGTTAACTTTTGTGGGCGCTTATGACAAACGACAAGTGGCCGCAGCAATTAGAAGAGAATTATTGCGTGAAGGGCAAGTATTTTTTGTTCACAACAGAGTTTCTAGTATCAATCGAATCACCCAAGAATTACAAGAATTGGTGCCAGAAGCAAAATTTGCTATTGCACATGGTCAAATGAATGAACATGAATTAGAGCAAGTAATTATAGATTTTTGGGCCCAAAAATATGATGTGTTAGTTTCCACCACCATTGTGGAATCAGGACTAGACATTCCAAATGCCAACACTTTAATTGTTGACAGAGCAGATGTTTTTGGTTTATCTCAGCTACATCAAATCAGAGGCAGAGTTGGTAGAGCCAGAGAAAGAGCTTACGCATATTTCTTTTATCCCGAAGAAAAACCTTTAACTGAAAATGCTTACGACCGGTTAGCCACAATCGCACAACACACAGATCTTGGATCGGGAATGGCAGTGGCCTTAAAAGACTTAGAAATTGTGGCCTTAAAAGACTTAGAAATTCGTGGTGCAGGAAACATTTTGGGTGGCGAACAATCAGGTCATATTGCTGAAGTTGGATTTGATTTATATGTCAGATTAGTTGGGGAAGCATTAGCGGTAGCAAAAGGTGAAGCACCCAAAGTTGATACAGAAATCAAAATTGAGCTTTCCCTTGATGCTCATCTTCCACATGATTACATCAAAGAAGAAAGACTTCGTATGCAAATTTATCGACGTCTAGCAGAAGTCACTGCTGAATCTGAAGTATTAAATATTGCTGAAGAACTATTAGATAGATTCGGCAAATTTGGTTCCCCAGTAGAGATCTTGTTAGCTATTGCCAAATTACGGGTACTGGCTCGAAAAGTAGGCGTTAGTGAAATTGTGCAACAAGGAAAAGTTATCAGATTTGCACCACTTGAATTACCAGAATCGCGAATCCTTAGACTTAATCGCCTGTACCCAGGAACCCAAGTTCGTGCAACGGTACGTTCGATTCAAGTACCTGCACCATTAACAGCACTTGTTAATGGTCAAGTATTAAAGAATCAAGCATTACTTGATTGGATTACAGATTTATTCAATCAAGTTTTTGAAGACGAATTGAAGGGAACA
>JGI25908J49247_10000672_pt1 | contig 10569 bp, 10 predicted proteins | sample LauGreSpBDMM15SD_2_FD_49247 | JGI IMG/M metagenome (IMG submission 49247) | reverse complement strand
AAGCCCGCCCGAGGGCCGACCATGATGCAAAGCAGGAGGGCCGACCAACCAGAGGTCATGTGCACGACAATGCCGCCCGCGAAGTCCGCGGCTTTGAAGGCGGCATTCGGATTAGCCAAGCCTGCGAAGTCTCCCGTCTGGCCCCACATGCGTGCGCAATCGGGTAATAGACGAAGATGGTCCAGAGCAGGGAGAAGAGCATCACGGCCGAGAACTTCATACGTTCGGCGACGGCACCGATGATCAAGGCCGGAGTGATGGCCGCGAACATGGCTTGGAAGAGGGCGAAGGCGCCCGCAGAGATGCGACCTTCATAGGAACTCGCCTCCGCGCCGATACCCGCGAAACCGAGGTGCTCCGTGCCGCCGAAGATATGGCCGAGGAAGGAGCCTTGGAGGCTCTTGCCGAACACCAAGGAATAGCCGAACGCCCACCACAGCAGCAGGCCCATGGCGGTCAGGGCCACACACTGAGCGGCGATGGAGAGGACGTTCTTGGTGCGGACAAGGCCGCCGTAAAACAGGAAGAGCCCCGGGATGCACATCAGCAAAACCAAGGCGGTGCTGATGAGGACCCAGGCATTGTCGCCCGCAGTGACGGTGGTGGCAGCGATAGAAAAGAGCATTGTGCGATTTATTGAGCAAGATGCGTGCCAAATTTTATGCAGCGCTTGCTAGTCGCTTGCTTTCGAGGGTTTCAAAGACACAATTTTTCAATCTGTTTAAATAATGTCTAAACTTACGCACTTTGCCGTACTTTCGGCAGTCGGTTTTACGGCTTTGCAGGCGGCCGAGGCCCCGGCGAAGCCCTGGATGGTGATCGCAGATTGGCAGACCCGCAGTGCCGAAACCGTCAGCCATGCTAACCCCGTCAGCGGGACTTTCGGGCGTTCGCGTTCGGGCACTGAAGTCATCTGGGCAACGCCAACCGCCGCGGTCGATTTCGAGTACTATCGCTATAAAAACGATTTCACCGGAACTATCCAAGGTTCGGATCAAGCTTACGGCCATACGACGGACTTGATGCTCACCGGCTTTAAGCAGTGGGATTGGAATGCAAAATATTCCGTGCAGACTCTCTACGCCCTGGAGTCCGCCTATGAAGAAGGGGTTAGCCTCTCGCGGGGCTTTCGCTGGGGCTTCGGTGGCGCCGCCCGTTGGCGGCCAGATGCCGAGACGGACATTACCTTTGGCGTGATGCTGCAAGACCGCTTCGAGTCGGGGGTGCTCCCGATCCCGTATCTCAAGGCGGTTTGGCGGCCCTGCCAAGCTGCGGAGGTCGAATTGCGGGCCACGGGTCTCCAGAATGGGCTCATCATCCGCGGTTACCTGACCGAGGACCGGGCCACCCGCGTCGATCTCTCCGTGATGTATGAGACGCTGACCTTCCGGCTGGCTGATAGCTCGACCTATGGTAGCCGGGCCGTTTCCGTCGGTGAGGTGCCGCTGCGCATCGGTGTCACCCAATTCCTGGAGCGGAGCGGTACCTGGTTTGTCCAAGGTTCTTTCGAGTGGGTGGCGTTTTCCCGGCATTCCTTCGTGCACGCGGGTGAGACCCAAGGCGTCTTCCAAACCGCCGCGACGTGGGGCTTCTCCGTTCGCGCCGGGGCACGTTTCTAAGCCCGCGACCATTCTTACTTTATGCGCTGGATTCTCGCACTCAGTTGTCTCGTCGCGTCGCTTGGCGCGGCGGTTTCTCCTGATACTACCGCGAAGCGGACGCGGGCCGAGATTGAGGCTGGCTTGAAGGCTTTGGAGACCAAGGCCCGGACCGCCAAAGAGGAGCCGAAGACGCCCGTCGGCACCGATAAAGGGAAGGGGGCCAAGGCCATCGTGAATGACCTGGTCATTAAGCCCGATGAACTCAAGCGCGCCCGGGCCGAACTACTCCAGCTGAACGCCTATCGCTACCTATGCGGGCTCGAGGCGAATGTTGTGCTCAAAGAGGAATACAATCTGACCTGTAAATTCGGTGCCTATCTCTGCAGCGTGATCGGGCGCATCGAGCACACCCCAGCGAAACCAGCGGGCCTGGATGAATTAGTTTATAAGAAAGGCTACGAAGGCACCTCGCGCTCTAACCTATTCTGGTCATCCGGTCCCGATGGGCTCACGGGTTCCGTTAACGGCTATATGGACGACAGCGATGCCTCCAATATCGCCAAGGTCGGGCATCGTCGCTGGTGCCTTAATCCCGCGATGGGTGCTACCGGCTTTGGACAGGTCCGTGGTTATTCCGCGATGTGGTCGATGGATGCGAGCAACGCCGCCGGTAAGGGCGAGCACATCGTCTGTTTTCCGGCGGCCGGTTTCTGGCCCCTGGCTTATTGGCCGAACAGCCCTGCTTGGAGTATCTCCCTGGACCCGGGTCGTTATCGGGTGGAAGACAATCCGGAACTAAAAGTTTACCTCCTCGGCGGCACCGAACGCTTTCCGCAAGACACCAAGGGGCTAAAGGAACTCAAGTTGACGGATGTGCGCGTGGCTCGTGAGGGCATGGGCATCGCCCAGTGCGTGATCTTCCGCCCTCAAGTCGCCCCCAAGCGTGGTAACCGTTTCGGGGTTTCCTTACCGGTCAAAGGCTGGCGGAGTGCGAAGCTCGAATACATCGTCGAGTTTTACTGAGCCGCAGAGCAGTCGTGGCCTTAAGCCGCGCGGGCTGCGGTGACTGCTCGCGGTAAGGCGTCGAGGATTTCGTCGCGCCGGTGCTGGGCCGTGGCGAGGTCGTGCGTCCGTAACGAACGGCGGACGCGGGCCTTCGTGTAGGCGTCGGGGTGAATCGTGTAATGGATCCACCACGTTCCGTTGTTGTTCCAGAGGTGGTGCAACGGGTTCTCGCCCTGAACGCGGATGGAGAGGCGCGGGGCGGTGGGAGCGGTGTCGGTGGTGTTGATCATGGCGTGTGGATAAAAACGGCACGCAGCACGATCGACTCCGGGGGGAGGATGAATTGTGACCTTTCGGTCCTCATCTCAGGATGGTTATCCTGAAAACCACCGCGGCCTAGAAGGCTCGGTTGGTGCAAGGCAGGGGGCTGCTTTGCTCGTGATGCGTCTGTTAAGGAACTTTTCCTACCATGGACGGCGGCGGGCTAAAGGCAAGCCCAGGCCGGCTTGGCCTGTGTCATAGGCCTTTCGGGCCTTATTTCGGCTCGGGTAGCCCCACCGCCGCGCGCAGCTTACGCAAGCCTGGCTCGGCGGTCGTGGCGGCTTTGGCGTAATCGTCCGCCAGTATCTGGCGGGCTTTTTCGGCCTGGGCCTCCACTTGCGCAGCCTCTTTGACGCGGCTTTCGGCCCGGGTGAGGATTTCCCTAGCGCGACTGACCTGCTTCTGTTCATTGCTGACCTGGTTGGTCCTGGAAGTGAGCGTTGCCTGATAGCCGTCGATAGACTTGGCGTCTTCGCGGCGGCGGCGCGCGGCCTCCAGATTTTGCTTCGCTTGGTCGACCTGCTTCTCCGCCTTGGCCACATCGGCTTGCTGCCGCTGCATGTTACCCTTCTCGCGGTCGACGGTTTTCGCCGCTTCGTCTTGGGCGGTGCTGGCTTTCTTGGCCACNTCGGTNGCCGTCCGGAGTTTCAGGTGGGCGGACAATAGTTGGTCGAGCTGTGCGCTTTGCAGGGCCTCGGCGATTTCCGGCTGTCGGCTGGTCGGGAGGTCGATGCGCTTCACGTCGTAGGCTAACGCGAAGACACCGCGTCCAGGGATGGTCATCATGGTTACTCGGGGCGGTGCCGGCGGCAAATCGGGGGTGGCGGCGGCCAAGCTGAGGGCGGCAAAGACGAGGAGCATGGCGGGTAAGTTAGCGGGCGTCGGCCGCGGGGCAACCTCGCAGTGCCTGCGCGGAAAGCGCTCGCGGTCCCTTAGCTTCTTCTGTTCTCTTAAGAACGCATGGGTTTCTTTCGTTTCCGCAAAGTCCTTTCGTTGGGCCGGTTTCTAAAACTGAACCTTTCCAAGACGGGCGTNTCAGCCTCCGTCGGTCGGCCTGGTGCGACGCTCAACGTGCGGAAGGANCGCGTCGATGGGACGGTGGGCGTGCCGGGCACGGGACTCTCGTANCGGGAACGCTTGGCGAATCGCGGGTGCGCCTCGCTCGTCGTCGTCGGACTGGGCTTGCTGACGGGCGCGTGGTGGCTCGTCGCGGCGTGAGCCGCGACGAAACCTTCACGCAAGTGCCCGGGAAAGGACTCGAACCTTCATGCCTTTAGAGGGCGGCGGATTTTGAGTCCGCTGCGGCTGCCATTTCGCCACCCGGGCGACTTACGTAATAACATTCATTCTGCTCGTGCGGGCGCTCGCAAGAAAAACCGTCACTCGTTCTGCACCCCGTCAAACAAAAGAGGCGCCTCTTACGAGGCGCCTCTGGTGGCAGATGTAATCGAAGATTACTTGGCGCCGAGGATCGCGTCCTTAGCGGCCTTAGCCACGCGGAACTTCACGACCTTCTTTGCCTTGATCTGGATGACTTCGCCGGTGGCAGGGTTACGACCCTGGCGAGCCTTGCGGTGCACGAGGACGAGCTTGCCGAGGCCAGGAAGCGTGAAGGAGTTCTTCGCGTTCTTGTAGGCGAGGGCGGCAATGATCTCGAGGATCGCGACGGCCTGTTTCTTGGTGAGCTCTGCCTTCTCGGCGATAGCAGCGGCGATTTGGGACTTGGTGAGGGCTTTGGACATGGTGTTTATGGGTTGGTGTGCAGTGATGCGGTTCTATTTAGTATCGAACTGCGTGCTGAAAACCAGCGAAAAATAAAGGTATTTGTCAGGTTACCGTCCACCCCCGGGGCCACCGCACATTTAAAAAAAACTTTTAGTCGGGTTCGCTGTCTGTCATAAGGCACCTATCCTTGACTCCCATGAAGCCTTCGACCCTCTCCACAATTCTTTTGGCGGCCGTCCTCGTCACGGCTCCGCTTCGAGCCGCTGATTCGGTCTCGGTCGAACAGGCTTATCCCGGCATGAGCTTTAGCCTCCCCGTGGCCATCACCCCTTACCCTGGCCGGACCGATGCCTTCTTCGTTGTCGAAAAGGGTGATCCCGATCCCGCGGGTAAGGGTAACTTCTTCGGCGGTAAGATTCAGCTGGTTGAGGGGCTCAAGTCGGGCCAGCCCACCAAGCGCACGGTCTTCCAGCTGCAGGTGAAGGATGGCAAGTTCGAGGCCGGCGGGGAGTGCGGACTGCTTGGTCTGGCGGTCCACCCGAACGTCGATAAAAATGGGCAAGTCTTTGTCTATTATAGCCTTAAGATTAACGGAAAACTGCACCAGCGGGTGTCCCGCTTCCTGGTTTCCAAGGAAAAGCCCTTTAAAATCGACCCTGCCTCCGAGCAGCCATTGGTGTCCCAAGCCGACCCGGCCTCCAACCATAATGGCGGGGATCTCCACTTCGGCCCCGACGGCTACCTTTACTTCAGTTGCGGCGACGGCGGGGCGGGTGGGGACGCCTTCAATACGGCCGGCTTCATCAACAAGGGTTTCCATGCCGCGGTCTACCGTATCGATGTCGACAAGCGCCCCGGCAACCTACCTCCGAATGCCCATGCTTCGGTGCCGGTCGACGCCCAAGGGGCCGCCTTCTATGCCGTACCGGCCGATAACCCCTTTGTGAAGGCCACGACCCACCGCGGGCAGGCCCTCGAGCCCAAGTCCGTCCGGACCGAGACCTGGGCCACGGGCCTCCGCAATGCCTGGCGCTTCTCCTTCGACCCCAAGACCGGGGCCTGCTTTACCGGGGACGTCGGCCAGAACCTCTACGAGGAAATCGACATTCTGGTGTCCGGCGGGGACTACGGTTGGAGCGAGGTCGAAGCTGACCATATTTTTAATAAAAAAGACGCTAGCGCCAAACAAGGCCCGGCGAAGCCGGCCGCCGCTTCCGCCTACGTGGCACCGATTTACGAATACGACCGCAAGCTCGGTGGCTCCGTAACCGGGGGCGTCGTTTGCCGGAGCGAACGCACTCCGGCCATCCGTGACGCCTACGTCTTCGGTGATTACGCCTCGGGCCGCTTGTTCGCCATTAAGGAGAAGGGTGGCAAGTGGACGGGTGATGTGATTGCTAAAGACATGACGATCGCGGGCTTCGGCCACGACCCCGTGAATGGCGACGTGCTCTTCGTCACGCTGTCCGGCCAGTTGAAGCGCCTCGCCCCGAAGAAGTAAGCGGCGATGACGACGCGCCGCGACTTCCTGCGTTCGACGAGCGCCGCGTTGGCGGGCCTGTGGGCCGGGAATGCGCTGGCGGCGCCGACGGTCGCCGGAGCCCCTAGCGGCCCTGCAATTAGCCTCTTTACCAAGCATCTTATCGGGCTATCGCACCGTGAACTTGCGGTTGCCGTCGCGCGTATTGGCGTGACGAGTATCGAGGCGCCTGTGCGTTCAGGCGGACACGTGCTCCCAGCTCAGGTGGAAGTGGAGTTACCTAAACTGGTTGAGGCGCTCGCAGCCAACGGCATCACGATTTCGATGCTGACCACTGGCATCAACGCGGTGAGCGATACCACGCGCACCGAGGCCGTGCTGCGGACGGCCAAGGCTTTAGGCATTAAGCGGTACCGCATGAACTGGTATGCCTATGCGCCCGATAAGCCTCTGTGGGCGCAGCTCGACGAGATCAAACCGCGGTTGCGTGACCTCGTTGCGTTGAGCAAGGAGATTGGCATCCAGCCTTGTTACCAGAATCACTCAGGCGCCAAGACCGTCGGGGCGGCGGTCTGGGATATGGCCGCACTCATGCGCGAGTATCGCCCAGAGGATCTCGCTTGGAGTTTTGATATCCTGCATGCGACCGTCGAGGGCGGGCTCTCTTGGCCCAACCAAGTGGCCTTGGCCCGGGAGCGCATGGCCATGGCCTACTTCAAGAATTTCCGCTGGAAGGGAAGGGCGGTGGATTCCTGCCCGCTCGCTGACGGCGTCATCGATGCCGGCTATGTGAAGATGCTGAAGGCGTCGCGTTACCAGGGGCCGGTCTGCCTCCATGTGGAATACCTGAAAGGCGCCATCGGTGACCCCGGCTATCTGGATTACGCCATCGAGGCTTCGCGGGCCGATCTGGCGACCCTCCGGGCCTGGTGGGCCTGATTTTTGGTTGGTCGATAAGTTAGGCTGGAACTTTCCCATGGGGGGCTTGTTATCGAGGGATGCCCCGTCTTGCCTTCCTCCTGATGGCCGCCGTTTCTCTTTCGGCCGCCCCCCAACCCTACGTCCCCACTGAAGGGGGTTCCGTTCCGCTCAACCTCTTCCAAGTCCCCGAGGGCTTGGAGGTCACGGTCTGGGCGCGCTCGCCGATGCTGGCCAACCCAACGAACTTGGACATCGATGCCCAAGGCCGCGTGTGGGTGACCGAAGGCGTCAACTACCGCGTCTACAACAAGGGCGGCAAGCGTCGCCCCGAAGGCGATCGCGTCGTGGTGCTCAGCGACAGCAAGGGCGCCGGTAAGGCCGACACGGCCCACACCTTCATCCAAGACGCGGGCTGGACCTCTCCGCTCGGCATCGCGGTCTTTGATAATGTCGTGATCGTCTCGCATGCGCCCGACCTCATCAAGTTCACCGACGTGAACCGCGACGGCAAATTCGACCCCGCCGTCGATAAGCGCGAAGTGCTCCTCGGCGGTTTCGGCGGTCAGGACCATGACCACTCGCTGCACGCGATTGTCGCCGGCCCCGATGGTAAACTCTACCTCAACGCTGGTAACTGCGGTGGCTCGTTCACTGATAAGGCCGGCAAGACCTACCGCGTTGCTTCTGGCTACGTCGACCAGCGCGGCGGTGCTTGGCCCTTCGACCCCAAGGCCACGTCTGGGGCCAAGAGCGATGACGGGTTCGTCTGGTCCTCGGGTTTCTCTGCTCGCATGAACGCGGACACCTCGGGCGTCGAAATCATCGGCAACGGCTACCGCAATAGTTACGAGCACTTCCCATCTTCCTTTGGCGACCTCTTCCAGGGCGACAATGACGACTCCAGCAGCTGCCGCACGTCTTACATCCTCGAGTACGGCACCGCCGGTTACACCACACCCAAGGCCACGGGCTACAATTCGGTTCGCCGCCCTGGTCAGCCGACCGCTCGCGCCCATTGGCGCCAAGACGACCCCGATACCATGGACGTCGGTGATGTCTACGGGTCCGGCTCACCGACGGGGGTGGCCATTTACGAAAACGGCGCGCTGGGCGCGGCGTTCAATGGCACGCTCCTGAATTGCGAGCCGTCCCGTAACACAATCTTCGGCTACAAGCTGCAGCCGCACAAGGGCGCCTTCGCCCTGAACGAAGCCACGCGTAAGGACTTTATCACTTCGAATCCCACGCGCGAATTCGAAGGCACAGACTTCCATCGCATCAAGACCCCGGGTAAGAGCGGTGAACATATCTGGTTCCGTCCGTCGGACGTCGCCGTTGGTCCCGATGGGGCAGTCTACGTGGCCGATTGGTTCGACACGCGCGTGGGTGGTCACCAGACGCTTGATGACACCTGCACGGGTGCAATCTACCGCATCGCCCCGAAGGGCTTTAAGTCGGTCATCCCCAAGCTCGACCTCTCCAGTGCGGCTGGCGCGGTCGACGCTTTGCGCAGCCCAGCGGTCAATGTCCGTCACCTCGGCTTCAACGCTGCGAAGGGCTTCGGCGTTAAGGCTCTACCCGCGGTGCTCGAACTCGCCAAGGACAGCAACCCCTACGTCGCTGCCCGCGCCGTCTGGCTCTTGCCTTACCTTGGTGACGAAGGCTTGGCCCGCACGAAGGAACTTCTGAAGGATGCGAACCCAGCGAATCGTCGCCTCGCCTTCCAGTCCCTCCGCCGTGCTAACCAAGACGTGCTCGCCATCTCGGCAACCCTAGCGACGGACGCCGACCTCGCGGTGCGTCGCGACGTCGCGACCTCACTGCATGCCGTCGCCGCCGACAAGGCCGTGCCGATCCTCGTCGAGCTCGCTAAGCGACTCGATGTCACCGACAAGAATTCCCTCGCCGCCTTTGGCATCGGTGCGGCCGGTAAGGAATCCGCCGTCTGGGCCGCTGTGAAGTCTGCTTACGTCAAGAACGGTGAAACGTGGTCCCCGCAGGTGTCCCGCATCGCTTGGGTCCTGCACACGCCCGAGATGATGGATGAGCTCGTCGCGCAGGCTAGCGGCCAGAAGGTTCCCGCCGCCCAGCGCACCTTGGCGACGGAGACCCTCTCGTTTGTCGAGTCCAAGGAGGCCGCACTGGCCATGATCAAGCTCGCTGGCGAAGGTTCGCCGGTGAAGGGCGAAGCCGCCACCTGGGCCTTGATGCGCATGACGGGCACTTGGTCGGCCTTTGATATTCGCTCCGAGTTAAAGAAGGCGGGAGTTTACGACGAAGCTAAGGTCGTGGTCGTCCCAGCCCCAGTCCCCGAGGCCCCGAAGGCCACTTTCACGGTTCAGGACGTTCTCTCTAAGAAGGGCGACGCCATCAAGGGTGGGGAACTCGTCCAGCGCTGCACGATGTGCCACCAAGTGGGCGCCATTGGTGCTAATTATGGCCCAGAACTCCGTGGTTTCGCCGCCCGCCAAGGCGTCGAATCAGTGGTGACCGCCATTGTAGAGCCCTCCGCGAGCATCGCCCTCGGTTACGAAGGCTCGACCCTGAAGCTCAAGGCTGGCGGCCAGATTGACGGCCTGATCCAGTCCAATAACGACCCAGTCGTCGTCAAGTCGGCTGGCGGCGTCTCCCAACTCGTCCCCAAGAACCGCATCGGTGGACAGTCCAAGCTGAACCGCTCCCTGATGCTGTCGTCTGATCAGCTTGGCCTGACCGCNCAGGATGTAGCNGATATCGCCGCCTGGTTGGCCACCTACAACTAAGCCGGAAGCTTAATTCAGGCTTTTCAGGGGGTTTTCCGGAAGGAAAGCCCCCTTTTAATTTCCCGCTTGCTTCCGTGGCTGGGCTTCTCAAGTTCGACCCTCCTTTCCCTAGGCAAGGCACGGCCGCACAACGCGGGCCCGCGACTTACTAGGCCTCCAAAGACCTTTACACACCATGAAGCAGCTCAGTCTCACCGTCTCCAATCGTCAGAACCTTGGCCGTGGCCACTCCCGTCGCATGCGCAACGCGGGTTCCATCCCAGCCATCATCTATGGCCCTGCCGGCAACCACAGTGTTTCCGTTGAGCAGGAGAAGTTCCGTGACCTCATGCGTGCCAAGGGCAACGCTGCCGCCCTCATCGAGCTGACCCTCGAAGGGAAGAAGATGCTCTCCATCATCAAGGAGTTCCAGCGTCACCCCATCACCCTGAAGTTCCTGCACATCGACATCCAGCAGATCGACCCGAATGCTCTGATGAGCGTTGCGATTCCAGTCCGCACCGTGGGCGAAGCGCACGGCGTGAAGACCGATGGCGGCACGCTCGCTATCGTTTCTCAGACCATCAATGTCCGTTGCTTACCGAAGGACCTCCCTGAGTTCATCGAAGTCGACGTGACTGAACTGAAGGTCAATGAATCCATCCACGTCGGCGCCCTCAAGGCTCCGGCTGGTATCACTTTCCCCGGCGACCCCGCCCGTGTCGTTGTGGTCTGTTCCGAAATGGCCGCCGAAGAAGCCGCTCCCGAAGCCGCC
>JGI25908J49247_10000670_pt1 | contig 10580 bp, 11 predicted proteins | sample LauGreSpBDMM15SD_2_FD_49247 | JGI IMG/M metagenome (IMG submission 49247) | reverse complement strand
ATCATTATTATCAGGAACTAAAGGCATTAGACTTCTCCGTTAATTTATTGGGGTAATAGCACCCCATCTTGTTCCAGCGGTTCCAGGCAAAGCACCCATATTTTCATTTACAACTGCGGGTGCGTGTGGATTTGGGCCAACAATTCTTCCAGCACCTGTGTTTTGTGGCATTTTTAAATCTTTAAAAAGATCAACCAGTTCTCCAGTATTTTTTTCTATTTGATTCAAAGACTCTTCTTGGCTTTTTTGTCCTAGTCCAGCCATTAAAGCGTTCTTTCTCATTTCGTCACCAATTCCAACAATAGACATTGAACTTGCTTGCCTTACTGCTGCACCAAATGAAGAATCTTTTTGAAGACCTTTGTCACCTGACATTTCTCCAGCCTTAAATCTTTTTGGTTTACCTTCGCCAACTGCTTTAAAGTTATCTAATGATTTGTTGTAAAGTTTTTCACCAACTTTGCCAGCNTTCTCTCCAAAATTCTCTATTGATTCNCCAGCAAATCCAAAAGAAATTGTGTTAACNAAAGTGCCAAGAACTTCAATCATTTTTGCAACACCAACAACAAATGCACCTATAATTAATTGAATTGTTCCAGCAACAATAGAAACAGCCCTAGAAAGTATTTCAATTGAATTGTTAAACACACCGAATAAGAATTCTGAATCTCCAAGAGAACCCATCAACAATGTTACTGTTTCAAACAACGAAGAAAGTAAATCAATTATTGGGATAATAATTTTTACAATTCCACCAAATTGTAAAACAAGAAGTTTGGTGAAAGGCATTAATGCATTTGCTACTGTTGCCCCAAGTTCAAGTAACGGACTCATTAATTCTTTTGTTATCTTTATAATTGATTCGATTGCTGGTGCAAATTTCTTTGCAGAGTAATCTACATAATCAGCAAATTGCCTTATCAACGGAATAAGCATAGTTATTGCTGGTGACAATGCTCTACCAACAACTGCTTGCAAATCATCCATTGCAAGACCAACTTGTTCCATTAAAGCTGGATTCGCCTTTTGAACTGCACCAGCAAAAGAAGATACCGCTTCACTAGCAATAGAAAATGATTTCGCAACGCTGTTTATTGCAGAACCAACAGCAACAAATGCAACACCCGCTGCTGCCATAATTGGGCCACCAGCAGCGTAATAACCAACTCCACCAACTGAACCACCGGAAGAATGGTATTCAGTCTTCTTTTTGTTTTTACCGCTATTTATTGATTCAAGTTGCTTTTTGTTTTCTGGATTTTGGGAAGCATCTTTGTTTACAACAAACTCACCTGGAGTCAACATCGCTGGTTGGGTATCAGTACCCTTTGGCTTCATTGGATTTGAAGCATCACCACCATCAGCAAGATAGGAAACATCTCCACCCTTTGACATTGTCTTTGGCTGTTTATACCCAATGCCTTTAGCTATCATCTTTAAGCCAAAGTTAACTAATGGGCCTTTGAATAGCGGGGTTAATCTTTGAAAAGCACCAATCAAACCATCTAATTCCTTTTGGGTTTTTTGATTGGCCTGTTCAAGATTTCTTGCAGCTTGTTCTTGCTGTTTAACTAAATCATTTGCAGCTTTTTCAGACTCTTCTGCTTCTTTTTTTTGTTTGTTTCTAAAATAAGAAGCCAATGCTCTTTCGGCTTTATCCGATTCTTCTTCAGCCTTTTCTTTTTCTTTTGAGTCTTTTGCTGCTTCATCCGCTATTGCTTTGGCATCAGCAGCATCTTTTTTATCTTGAACCTTCTTTGCATCCGCTATTGCTTTGGCATCAGCAGCATCTTTTTTATCTTGAACCTTCTTTGCATCAGATATTGCTTTAGCATCAGCAGCATCTTTTTTATCTTGAGCTTTCTTTGCATCAGATATCGCTTTTGCTGCTGTATCAGCAGTAGCTTTTTCGTCATTTTCAAAAAGCTTTTTAGGAGGCCCAACAAATTCTTTAGTTCCTTCTTTACCAGTTTTTTTAACTTGTTCTTCATCTGCTTTTACAATCTTTTCATTGTCTATGATTGATTGTCTAACTCCAGAAATCATCTTAGACCAAGCATCACCAGTCTGATTGATGCCTTCAATCAAAGAAGAAATTTTTACTGGCTTAACCTTCTCTTGCCTCTTTTGTATTTCTTTTTCTCTGGCTTTTTCTTTAACTACTCTTTCTTTTTCTTGAGGATCAATTGTTTTTTTAGGTTCTTTTTCTGCCTTTGGTTCTTTTGGTGGCTTTGCTTCTTTGACTGGTTTTGGCTTTAATGCTTCTTCTAAACGCAAAGCAATTATCTTTGCTTGATCCCTTAACTTCTGGCTTCTAAGGTCAGCATCTTCTTGCTTTTGTTTCTTTGTCTTTTCTTTTTCCGCTGCTTCTATTGGATCTGCAACTTTTGGTTGACTAGGTGCTTTTGGTGTTTTTTGTTTAGGTTCTTTTTTTTGTGCAGCACCAGGTGCTTTGATCTCAGGTGCTTTGATCTCAGGTGCTTTGATCTCAGGGTTAGCACTATACATCCTAATTGAAGAACCACCAATGGAGTCCTCAAGTATTTTGTTTTGCCTTATAAGTCGTTCTAAAGAATCTTTAAGTTCTGGAGAAGACAAAGTTCCTTCTCCAGAACCAATGTCTTTTTCAATCCTTCCACCACTAGCCTCTGGATTTTTTCTTATATACCCCAAAACCTTTTCGTCTAAAGCAGCATTGGGGTCTACCTTTGGAGTCTTAGCCTTCTTCTCTGGTGCTACTTCAGTCTTTGTTTCTTTTTCTTTTACAACCTCTTTTGTAGATGTAGACTTATCCCTAGTTGCTGCCTTTTGAACCTTCTCAGGCTTTGCTACTACTTGAATTTTTATCGCTTTAATTGCGTTTACAAGAGTTGTTTGCAATCTTTTGATTGCCGTAGTCAAACCAGTAAAGCTTTTGGTGAAATCCCTTGATCCAGCCTTAACGCTTTGGGCTATATTTTCTACCGCACCAACCAGGTCATTCGTCATCTCGTCTTCTGGTTTTAATGGAATATCTGCCATTATTTTATCCCTGGTGGTAAACTTCCAAATTTCCTGATCCAAGAGCTTTTCATCTTAGATTCACCAACCCCTAATGATGCTCCCATTTTCATAAAATTAAGGTATTTTTGCAACACCATATCTTCAATAGGAACGATTTTCTTTCTTGTATTCCATTCATGCTTTTCGTCAGGAATATTAACAGGAACACCCTTATCATCTCTTCTTCGATAATAAAGTTCGACTATCTGCCTATCGGTCAACTTCTCAATCTCCCAGGGTCGAAGGAGATAAGGCTTATCCATCAAATTCACATAGTAAGTTTTTAAATTAGGTGGAGGTATTGGTTCTTTTGGATTAAAAGAACCCTCGCCTACACCTTCTTGCCGTTTGGGAAGGATTTATCCCGAACTATCTCCATTACGGCTTCAAACCTATCATTCTCAACAAGCATGACATCTTGAATTTCATTCTCAGGTGCAGAAAACAATATAGATGCGAATGCCAATGCTCCTGATGGAGTAGACAACGATGCTATAGAGTTCTCGGAACCAAATGAATAAATCCCGCTCGCAATATCTCTTGTTACAGAAGAAATTGCTTCACGGAATTCAACAGGTTCTAACCTGTCCTTCATTGAAAAAATAGAATCGAGAGCTTTCTTCTCCATCCTCTTTTCAAATTCAGCTTTAACTTTTTGTGTAATGAGTCCAGCGGTGTATTTTTTCCCATTGTATTCAATGGTCAAAGACCCTTCACCGCTGGAATTTAACAAATTACCAACTGTATCTGGCATGAATGCTTCCTTTTAAAAATTATGTTAAATCACCAATCTCAAAATCAAAATCACCAAAAGTTGCAAGTGTTAATGATACTTTTTGAGCATCTTTAACATCTGAAGTATAATTAACAGCAGTTATTATACAATTGGTTATGGTTACTGCCTGACCAGGAGTACCATCACCATCGTAAATGGTTACAGAACCAACATCACCCTGTTTTAACCCATAACCTTCATAAACTTCAAGAAGGTCTAAAGTTATTTCTGCGGAATAAAGACCGATAACATGGGAGTCAAAGCCTTCATTTTTAAATGATGTGGTATCAATTATTTCTGCTTTTGAGTTAACAGAAACATTAGTTGCTGGAACGGTGGCTAAAGCCCCAATATCTACTGTCGCTCGTCTTCCAGAAAGAATAGCCATTTTTAAATTCTCCTATATTGTTTTTTTAGAAAGCGAAATTACCAAAATCAACACCTACTGCGGAAGAAGGAACTAATGTAACCTTAAACTTTTGAACATCTCTTACAGCTACATCATAAGTAACATTTGTTACCGTACAGTTATTGAATTCAAATGTTAAAGGATCTCCTTCGTATTCAAGATATTCATTCGTATCTAATGTTGCCTGATTAGATGTTGGGGGTGCTGCTAGAAACGGAGTTCTGCCACCGTCTGGCTGAAAAACAACATCTGCCTTCATGCCAGCAAATATAACAGGCATTTGATCTTTATTGTAAACTGCCTCTACAGTTATTTCTGCACTTTGAATACCAGCAACAAGTTCTACAAACCCTAATGAGTTGTAATTACTTGCCTCTGGAGTATCAATTTTGGTTGCAATAGTAACTGATGTACAAGGGATTGAAATTGGAACCGCTGTATCAGTTCTTTCAATGATAAGTCTTGCTGTTTTTCCTGTGATAAAAATATTGTCTACTGGCATATTAAACTCCTTAGATTAAACCAAACCTTGTTCCATGAAACCATATGATACCTTAAAACCAGTAACATTGTAAACTGTATTCGGGTTACTATTGACCGAAAATGGTTGAATGCCTTTAATGTTTATTCGTGATGGGCTAAGTGAAGCCGTGAACTGACTTATTTGATATATTTCTTTTCTTATTTTATACCTGTCATCAAGATCCGTATACACTAAATCCCTAGCATATTCTTGGACATAATAAACCCTAACAGAATAGATGTATTCCGATACACCGCCAAGTGTTTCTATACCTAATTCTTCGCCTTCTTCCGAAGGGGCTATTACTACGCATGGGAAAGAATCAGTCTCCCTGATGACCGCACCTTTACGCTTATATACCGTGTAACCTAAAGCAACAAGATTTTCTGCAACAGTATCCATAATCGTAGTGTAACGATCTGCTGGATTAGCATCCATAATCGGTCTTGGCTTGCGATATATTCTGTTATTCATATTTAACTCTTTTGGGTGCAATCCAATCCGTAGTATTCTCTATCTCCAGAGTTATCAACGCTGTTGACATAATACTTAACCGAGCTAGTATCGGTTATCTCGCAATCAATCATTGGCTTAAACCCGCTAAGATTGGCTTTCCATACCAAAAACCTAGTTATATGTTCAACTATAGCTACACCACTTTGATCGGTATAAGCTAAAGTCATTGCCCTTCTAAATCCGTAACTTGTTGTAACAGTATCATTGTCTACATTTGTCAGGATAAGCACCTCTGGATTATCAAATACATGATATTCTTGAGACAAATCTAATGTAGGCATACACACCTCTTACATAAATTGTGTTTTAAATGTCTGAGGATTAACATAAGTCATTAACTTATTTACCTGNGTAATATGCTGCAAAGTCTGCTGCCTCCACTCTGTCCTAGAAACAGCAACACCTTCCCATGAATAAGAAGGTTGNGGACTGGCAGAATCAGTCACCAATGCGTTTATATAGTTATCTCTTATAGTCAGGAGGTTCTCGGCTGGAGTTGGCATAATAACCTCTTAAAAAGAAAGCTAGGGGCTAAGAGCTAGCCCCCAACTTTGGTTAGGTAGGACTAAGCGGGAAGACCTTGAACCACATAGCGAGGATCAGTAACACCAGCAGAACCCCACCAAGAAGCTTTGATCGCAACAGCGATATCTTGGTTGAACTCGGCCCAGTTGTTAGCTGGTGCTTGAACAACTTCCATTGGCTTGGCTTCTCGCCATACAAAAGCCTTTTTGAAGTTGCCAAGGAATACATACTTGTCTGCGGTTGCAGCAGCAACACCGCTGGTTACCAACAAGTTTCTCGCATGAGCAGATGTGAGAAGACCATAGTTAGTATCCAATGGGTTAGGACTTTCCAACTGCTCGACATCACCAGAAGTGGCAAAAGGCCCATTTTTGGTGATAGTTGCAGGGTTAAGAATACGGCTAGCNGTATACTTCTGGAAAGGCATAACNAGCATNTGCATACCAGGGCCAAAGATGTCGATTGGNTTACCAGTATTAGGGTCTTTCATCTGGTAGAACAATTGTTCTAGCGTATTAATGCTAGCAAAATTGCTCAACGCATAAGAAGCAACCTTATTGATGAAACCAAAAGTCATCCCCGCTTGTGCAGAGGTTGAATAGGTATTCAAGGTTGATTCAGAACCAGTAGCAGTACCGTATACATAGCTACCTGTGAGGCCTAGTACCGTGTTAAGAATTCTTTCTTCACGAACTAGACCGCAATAAGTACCTACGGATTCAGCAGATGCTAAAGCCTGTGAAGTCTTATCCGAGTAAATCATTTCAGCGGTAATCGCACAAATTCGCCCCACCTTTTCGATGGCTGGAAGTCGTACATAGTTACCGGAGAACTGAGTCTGCGGATAAGGCATACCAGGTTGAACCACTTCTGGCGAAGGACTGATGTCCGATAGCCAAGGAATGATCTCAGTAGAAAGGTTCTGACCAGCAGGGATGGTCGATACAAGTTGATCACCAATGAATGATGCCAACTTATACTTTTCTTGAACCGTAGTGATAAGGATCTGACCTGTGATGGCAGCAAAGTTAGAAGCATCTACTGCTTCGGTTGCTTCCATAAAGGTTCGATCAGGGCCATTGAAGCGATTAAGCTGTTCAGCCCAATCATCTCCCATGATACCTTCAGCAAGACCACGAAGCGAAATTCGGCTTACCGAAACATCGCCTTTGGAAATGGATTCAGAAAAGAACGCTTTAGTTTTAGCTAAACCATTCTGTTGGCCAAATTCCTTCAGCTTTTTTCCTAAACTCTTCATACTAATCTCCTTAAAAAGTTGTGGATTATCGGGCCACAGGGTTCTGAGCGGACAACAATTGGAATTTTACAGTACCAGTAGCAGCAAGTGCTTCAACAACTCGACCAATAGCAAGGGCAACTGTTGCTACCTTCACTAAAGATTGTGGCTGAAGAACATTCGATACTGATGTGGGGCCAACAAAATCCCCAACAATAAGAGCGGAACCAGTATAAGTTCCTTCGTAGATACCAGAGCAATCAACCCGAATTTGGTTGGCTACTGAGTTACCATACACAAGTGCGATATCATCTCTCTTTAATTGGCCAGAAATGCCAAGAAAAGCACTCGCAAAGTTTTCTTGGGTTGTTGCCAAGTTGGTATCCCAAGTGAAATCAAGAGCGGAAATAGCACTACCGGAAGATAGAGCTACAAGATCGCCAACTTGAATCGCCTTATCGGTGGCAACAGGGGCCACCACAGGATTAGTCGCATTGAAACTGTAAGTAATCGCCATAGTCATAGACTCCTTAAATGGATGGCTTACTTGCCAAGGACATTTTCNCGAAACTGTTGATAGTTCGACTCGCCTTGGATTGCAGTCGAACTAACTGGCTTAACACTAGCTCTCACAAGAGCAACCTTTTTCCTGTCATCAATAGCTTCTGCCCACATCGTTTCACCGATTGCGGAAAGTTGCTTTACAAAAACAGGGGTCGCCTCTAAATTACTCTCCTTAAGCAAAGAGAATATTTTTTCTTCATTAAGTTTTTCAGACTTCCACTTGCGAAGGTCTTCAAGTTCATTCAAAGACTCTTCAAGTTCATCTTTATCGTCTTCATCGTCACCAAGATTAGCCTGTGCGGGTGTTCCCGTAGTTTTGCTCATTCCTGTTACATCTGTGGTTTCAGATGCCATATCTCCACTACCGAGGCCAGTAGCAGCAGCAATAAGGTCAAGAATCATCTTCCCCTTTGCCGAGCCTTCGCCTGGGCCAACGCAAATTTCCATAATTTGCTTAAGCATATCAGAAGTCGGTTCTTCCGAAGTCGGTGCAGCAGTTGGTTCTTGTGCGGGTGCAGCATCTGGAACCTCTTCCTTATACATTTCTTTCACAGGATTTTCTTCGGACATCATTTTATCATTCTTCATTGCAGTCTCCTTGGATTCAAAAATTGTGGTGGTGGTTGCAGGATTTGCAACTAGATCCACCGATCTAACTCTGTCGATTCTGACAACTCTTTCTGTACCATCTTGATCAGGAATTGATTTGCCACTAACGAGGTGGCTAAATCCTACATCGCCTAAACCATTGTTTTCAGCAAACCATAAAAATGATTCAATCCCATCAGCATGAGGATTGTATCTGAAGTCTGCATATAACCCTTCGGAGGTAAAGCGGACATTCTGAAGCCATCCTAGCCTATCAGAAAACAATGGTGCTTCTGTTTTATGATCTTTGTTTACTGGAGCGTTCTCGTATAGCGGAACTGCATCACGAATCGCTTTTGGATCGTAGATTCTGCCATTCATTGAGCTAAATCCAAGGACTTTACACCGTAAACAATGCACTTGTTTCGGTCTACTACACCTGGTTTATTTTCAATAACGGCATTCATAGTATGATATTACAGTCCATCGTCTAGTGTTGTCAACAATTATCCTGTTACAGTTGATATATTTGGTGATTTTGCTGCGGGAAGGTTTGGCGGTGTTTCAGTTGCACTAAGTTTTTCTGGTGAAGAACTTGACACAGGCTGAACAGGTTCGGGGATCTTAACTACTACATCACGGAACATCAAATTAATGATCTCAGGTGTGATCGCAGGGAAGGATGCTCTTGCAATCGCCTTGCCACTTTCCATTGGAATCTCACCGATAGAGCATCGATGAATAATATCGACAAGGTTAGCAATTTGGGCACCATTAAGAGCGGAGTCTTGAACTTGATCGCCACCACCGATTCCTTGCGTAGCACTTCCAGACTCAATCCTTGATGAAGGATTCATTGGATCAATTTCGGTAGCACCCTTCTTTTCATCTACAATTGGTTTGATGAAGTTTGATGCTTCGGTATCGTTATCCAATCCAAGTTCAGCCCGAATCGTCTGAATCGACTTCACACCCATCGAATGGTACACATTGTTCATCTCAGCTTCCTTCTGATGCTCTCTCGATTGAAGAGAATACGCTTCAGAAGTGATCTTAATGTTCTTAAGTATTTCCTTGGGTATTATTCCGTGTTCGGATGCGAGGTGAATCTGTGACCAAGCTAGCGATTTGTTTGGCTCAAATCGACATTCGGCCAAGGATCTTCCAACAATCCCTTGCCATCGCTCAAAAGTTCGCCTTGCTGGAGCTTCCGCAATGAGTGCTGAACNGTAGTTATTATTTGATGCGTCACCGGACATGAGTGTTTCGCTGATTCCAAAGCGTGTTGCAAGGGATCGTAGGTTAGCCTGCAAAACTTGGATAAGCCCTGCTGCATCGACATTTGCTCCAGGAAACTCGTAGTCAATGTTCGCTGGTGCGGTAATGATCGATCCATATCCAAACCTCTCCAATCCAATACTTTGCGTTGCACCAAGATTATTGCTGCCACCGAGCGTAGCATCAATCTGTGAGTCAACTAAGCTTGCCATTGAATCAGGTGCAACATTGTTTACCTTCCTAATCATCGCNATCTTTGCTCTCGCCTTCGCCATCGTGACCGTAGATGCAAGGATATCCTCGCAATTGGTCAAATTTTGGAACACAGGGTAGAAGGTGGTCAATCCCCTCTTNGCATTCGCATTTGTGCCAATTTTGATGTGTATGATCTCTTCCGCAGGGATGAAAGTNGGTTCTCTAGTAACCGTAGGTTTCAAAATTACCTGATATCCAAGAACTGAATTAATATCATCCTCTTCCACAATGATCCCAAATGAGTCTTTTGGCGAACCAATGTCTGTAGCATACCCTCTGACCAATTCTGGCTCAATAAAGCGAATTACAAGCATCCCATTGGCTTGTGGAAACTTCCGTAAGAACACTTCTCCATCGACATGAAGTCGGTACACAATTTCATTTTCAACATCCACCATATTGTTGTATTCACGAAAGATATCTAAAGAAGCCTGGCATCTCTTCAATAGGTCTTCCGGTACTGGGTTCTTTAAATCGATTGAAGCAACCCGCCATTTAAATCCCGCAGACCCAACAACAAATGANTGAAANCATTGNACNANNCCATGNGCAAACTCATTAGTCGCAAACACGAATCTAGCTCTATCCCTGATGCTCTTTAACTGCCACCAAGACAGATAGATCGGAAGCTGCTCACCCGATAGGTAATTATCTCTAACCGCTAATTGTGCGGGATTTACCCAACCACCCATCCCCGCATTAGGAAACTGAAACGCACCATATTCACTTGGATCGTTCCAAAATGGCCCCCAACCTGTCTGATAACTTCCTGTGTCATACGAAATAGACTCCGTAATCGGTTTTCCCGATCTTGAAGCCTTTGTAGCCTTTGGCGAGGGAGGCGGGGTCTTTGATTTCGGTGACGGTT
>JGI25908J49247_10000667_pt1 | contig 10587 bp, 9 predicted proteins | sample LauGreSpBDMM15SD_2_FD_49247 | JGI IMG/M metagenome (IMG submission 49247) | reverse complement strand
AGCGGGTGACCGGGATTGAACCGGCACAGCTAGCTTGGAAGGCTAGAACTCTACCATTGAGCTACACCCGCAAAATTATTGCGTGATCTGCTATTGCAGTTACCAAGTTTAACTTGGTTTGCCGTAGCAGGTCATACCTTATTACTTCGGTTAGGAGAAGGGAAAATCACCCTCTAGACTTTCAGCCTTCGGGGCGTAGCGTAGTGGCTAGCGCGCCTGCTTTGGGAGCAGGAGACCGTGGGTTCGAATCCCTCCGCCCCGACCAAATAAATAATTTTTTAATTAAATAATAAAGGAGAGTTACTTGAAGAGTGATGTTGAAAAACTCTCACCAACTCGGGTGAAACTTTCCATTGATGTGCCATTTAATGAGCTAAAGCCACATATTGATGGGGCGTATAAAACCTTAGCGGAGAAAATAAGTATTCCTGGCTTTCGCAAAGGAAAAGTACCAGCTGCAATGATTGATCAGCGGGTTGGTCGGGGCGCAGTTCTAGATGAAGCGATTAACGCAGCACTGCCTACTTTTTACTCCCAAGCGGCGAAAGATAATGATGTATTGGTGATTGGCCGGCCAAATGTGGAGATTACTGAGCTAAAAGATAATGAGAAGCTCACCTTCACAGTTGAGGTGGATATAAGGCCAGAGATTAACCTGCCTAATTTCTCACAAATTAAAATTGAAGTAGATGATGTGAAGGTCAGTGATGCTGATATTGATGAGCAGATTAAGGATTTAAGCACTCGCTTTGGCACATTAACCACAGTTGAAAAAGTGGTAGCAAAAGGTGATTTTGTCAGCATTGATTTAGTAGCTACTAAGGATGGAAAAGATCTAGATGGTGGCACCGCTAATGATCTCTCCTATGAGGTGGGATCTGCTTCGATGATCGATGGCCTAGATGAAGCGTTGATTGGTTTATCAGTTGGTGATGAAAAAAGTTTTGAGACCGCATTAGTTGGCATGCCAGCTGGTGAGCTTGGCAATGTGAAGGTGANTNTNAAGGCGGTGAAGCAGCGTGATCTGCCAGAAATTGATGATGCATTTGCCAAACTATCCTCAGAGTTTGAAACTCTAGCTGAGCTAAAGGCTGATTTAGCCACNCGATTGACTAAATTAAAACAAATGCAGCAAGGGGCACAAGCCCGTGATTTACTACTTGAAAAACTACTTAGCTCAGTTGAGATTCCACTNCCGGATGAGATTATCAAAGATGAGGTTGATGATCATTTAGAAAAAGAGGGAAAACTAGATGATGACAAGCATCGTGCTGAGGTTAATGAAGAGGTGAAGAAGACCATCACCCGCGAATTCTTATTAGATTCAATTGTGAAGGCAGAATCAGTTGCAGTTAATGAGGGTGAATTAACTGAGTATCTACTTCGCGCAGCAGCTCGATATGGAATGAGCCCTGATCAATTCATTAAAGAGGTATCACAGGCTGGTCAGGTGAGCACTATGGTGGCTGAGGTGGCTAGGGCAAAGGCGTTAGCACAGGTATTAGGTCGAGTCGATGTTGTTGATAAATCTGGAAATAAGGTTGATCTTGAAGCACTTGCGCCAAAGAGTGAAGTGAGTCTCAAAGCAGATGAAAAATAATCGCTTTGGGCGAACAACAGGTGAGCGTAAATAGGGAAGCAATTTAAGGAAAAGATTGTTAAGGTCATGACAGTATTTTTGAATCAAATCTAGCAAGGAGATAAAAGTGGAGCTAAGTACTACCCCACGGGCAGCATCTGGTGGTGCTGGTGGCCTTGATGATCAGGTTTATCAGCGTTTACTAAAAGAGCGAATTATTTTCCTTGGTTCAGTTGTGGAAGATTCCATGGCAAATGCAATCTGTGCGCAGATGTTATTACTTGCGGCCGAAGATCCAGAGAAAGATATCTATCTTTATATCAACTCACCTGGCGGCTCTATCTCAGCTGGAATGGCGATTTATGACACGATGCAATATATAAAAAATGATGTGGCAACAGTTGCTATGGGACTTGCTGCATCCATGGGTCAATTTCTTCTTTGTGCCGGTACTTCCGGAAAAAGGTATGCATTGCCACACGCTCGAATCATGATGCACCAACCATCAGGTGGTATCGGTGGAACTGCATCAGATATCAAGATTCAAGCAGAGCAGATGAGTTTTACTAAGAAGAGCATGGCAGAGTTAATTTCATTCCACACCGGTCAAAAAGCTGAGGTTATTACTGAAGATTCAGATCGTGATCGCTGGTTTACTGCAGCTGAAGCAAAAGAGTATGGATTTGTTGATCATGTTGTGAAATCTGCTGGACAAGTTTCTGGAAGCGGAGGCACATCACGATGAAGCCAGATATCAATAAAGTAAATGAGATCACCGCTCGCTATATTCTGCCAACAATTGAAGAGCGTACAAGTTATGGTTATAAGCGATTAGATCCTTATACAAAATTATTTGAAGAGCGAATTATTTTCTTAGGCCAAGCTATTGATGACACAGTGGCAAATGATGTTATGGCGCAATTACTGACCTTAGAGTCAATGGATCCAGATCGAGATATCATGATTTATATCAACTCACCTGGTGGCTCATTTACTGCGCTAACAGCAATTTATGACACTATGCAATTTGTTCGCCCTGATGTAATGACAATTTGTTTAGGACAAGCTGCATCTGCTGCTGCAGTTCTTCTTGCTGGCGGTGCGCCAGGAAAGCGATATGCATTAGAGCATGCTCGAATTTTAATTCACCAGCCTTACTCCGAAGGTGGCGGCCAAGGATCTGATATTGAGATTCAAGCAAAAGAAATTTTGCGCATGCGCACCTTGCTAGANGANATGTTGGCACGCCACTCAAAGAAGAGCCAAGTGGATATCGCAAAAGATATTGAGCGGGATAAGATTTTAACCTCAGCTGAAGCGGTTGAGTATGGACTTATCGATCAGGTGCTTGCTACCCGTAAGGCTAAAGCCAAGTCATAAGTAATTTCGCCTATAAGCGAACACAATTACGGGGAAATAAGTAGCAACTAAATACCGCGTGCTTCTACGCTTAGCCTCTTCCCTAGTGAATTGGAGTAAGACAGCGTGAGCACAACACGAATTGGTGAGAGCGGTGACTTACTTAAGTGCTCCTTTTGTGGCAAAACTCAAAAGCAGGTCAAGAAGTTAATTGCAGGTCCTGGCGTTTATATCTGTGATGAGTGCATCGATCTTTGCAATGAAATTATTATTGATGAATTAAATGAGACTTCATCCCTTGGTTTAGCCGAGCTACCAAAGCCACAAGAAATATTTGAATTCCTTGATCAGTATGTAATTGGTCAAGATCAAGCAAAGAAATCTTTATCAGTTGCAGTTTATAACCATTACAAGCGGGTGCAATCTGGGGACACCAAGCGTGAGGATGCAATTGAGTTATCTAAGAGCAATATTTTAATTTTAGGACCAACTGGTTGTGGCAAGACATTGCTCGCACAGACTTTAGCCAGAATGTTAAATGTGCCATTTGCAATTGCAGATGCCACCGCCCTGACTGAGGCTGGTTATGTGGGTGAGGATGTTGAAAACATATTACTTAAGTTAATTCAGGCTGCAGATTTTGATGTGAAAAAAGCTGAGACTGGAATTATCTATATTGATGAGATTGATAAGGTGGCTAGAAAAGCTGAGAACCCATCAATTACCAGAGATGTTTCTGGTGAGGGAGTTCAGCAAGCGTTGCTTAAGATCTTAGAAGGAACCACCGCATCTGTGCCACCACAAGGTGGACGAAAGCATCCACACCAAGAGTTTCTACAAATTGATACTACAAATATCTTATTTATTGTCGGCGGTGCATTTGCTGGGCTGGAGAAAATCATCGAAAGTAGAAAAGGAAAAGCTGGCGTTGGATTTAATGCCAAGCTTCAAACGATTGATGATGCAGTTAAGACTGACATATTTGCTGATGTAATGCCGGAGGATCTACTTAAGTTTGGCATGATTCCAGAGTTTATTGGTCGCCTACCAATTATCACTAGTGTGGAAAGTTTGGATCAAAATGCGTTGATGCAGATACTTACCGAGCCAAAAAATGCGTTGGTAAAGCAGTATCAAAAACTATTTGATCTTGATGAGGTTGAGTTGGAATTTAGTAATGAAGCACTGCAAGTAGTCTCTGATTTAGCAATTAAGCGTGGCACTGGAGCCAGAGGATTGCGGGCAATCATGGAAGAGACCTTATTGTCAGTGATGTATGAGGTGCCAAGCCGAAAAGATGTTGGCAAGGTAATTATTACCCCAGCGGTTGTGCGAAAAGAGGAAGCACCAACTTATGTACCGCGTCCTGCTGGTGGGCCAAAGCGGGCGGTTAAGGGTGAAAAGAGTGCTGAAGAAAAAAGCGCATAAGATCAACCCTTATGAGTGGTAAAAATAAGAAAGAGTTAGCTGCCACCTTCTCACCTGCACAAATCGAAGCACCGTTATATAAAAAGTGGCTGGAAAATGGTTACTTTAAAGCGGATGCAAAATCTAAGAAGCAACCATTTACCATTGTTATTCCACCACCAAATGTCACCGGCTCTTTACATATTGGTCACGCACTAGATCACACAATTCAAGATTTACTAATTCGCATGAAGCGGATGAAGGGTTTTGAAGCGCTCTGGCTGCCAGGTATGGATCATGCTGGAATTGCTACTCAAAATGTGGTGGAAAAACAGTTAGCTGAAGTAGGCAAATCTCGACATGATTTAGGCCGGGATGCTTTTATTGAAAAGATTTGGCAGTGGAAAAATGAATCAGGTGGGGCAATTTTAGATCAGATGAAACGTCTAGGTGATTCAGTTGATTGGGATCGTGAAGCCTTCACTATGGATGCAAATCTAAGTAAAGCGGTTTTAACTATCTTCAAAAAACTCTACGACCANGGACTTATCTATCGGGCTGAGCGGATTATTAATTGGTGTCCAAGATGTTTAACTGCCATCTCTGATATTGAGGTNGAACATAAAGATGATGCTGGGGAGTTTGTCTCAATTAAATANGGTGATGAAAATGTAAATATCACAGTTGCTACTACTAGAGCTGAGACTATGTTGGGCGATGGTGCGGTTGCAGTAAACCCAAATGATGAANGATATAAGCACCTNGTTGGCAAGAAGGTATTGCTTCCATTAGTTGATCGAATGATTCCAATCATTGCTGATGAGTTAGTTGATCCAGATTTTGGCACTGGGGCAGTTAAAGTCACCGCTGCGCATGATCCAAATGATTTTGAGATGGGTATGAGGCATGGCGTTGAGCTAGTAATTATTATGAATGAGCATGGCGTAATGGCTGGAACTGGCACAAAATTTGATGGCATGGATAGATTTGATGCTCGTAAAGCGGTAGTGGAAGAGTTAAGAAAACTAGGCAGAGTGGTGGCAGAAAAGCGTCCATATGTTCATGCGGTTGGGCATTGCCAACGTTGTGACACAACTATTGAACCAAGGCTTTCCAAACAATGGTTTGTCAAAGTTGCACCCCTTGCAAAAGCAGCAGGAGATGCAGTTCGAGATGGCAGAGTAAGAATTGAACCAGAGCAGATGGCTGCCAGATATTTTGAGTGGGTAGATAACATGCATGATTGGTGCATCTCCCGCCAACTTTGGTGGGGACATCGCATTCCAGTTTTTTATGGACCAAATGATGAGGTAATTGTTTGTGGGCCAGATGAAAAACCACCTGCTGGCTACACCCAAGATCCAGATGTTTTAGATACTTGGTTTTCATCTGCGCTATGGCCATTTTCAACCCTTGGTTGGCCAGAGCAAAGTGATGATTTAAAGAAGTTTTATCCGACTTCGGTATTGGTAACTGGGTATGACATCTTATTTTTCTGGGTTGCCAGAATGATGATCATGGGATTATTTGCAATGGATGGTAAGCAACCCTTTGATGTCATCGTCTTACATGGTCTGGTGCGAGATCAATTTGGTAAAAAAATGAGCAAGAGCCGTGGAAACACGATAGATCCGATTGAGTTTATGGATAAGTACGGATCAGATGCGTTGCGCTTTACCTTGGCAAGAGGTGCTAACCCTGGAACAGATCAAGCATTAGCGGAGGATTGGGTAGCAGGATCTAGAAATTTTGCCACCAAATTATGGAACGCCACCCGATTTGCAATGCTAAATGGCGCCAGCGTTGCAGGTCCAATGCCAAAAGCATCGCAATTAAATGTGATAGATAATTGGATATTGACCAGATTAGATCAAACTATTGGTGAAGTTGATGAGTTATTTGAAAAATTTGAGTTTGCTAAAGCATGTGACCTTATTTATCACTTCACCTGGGATGATCTATGTGATTGGTACTTAGAGCTATCTAAATCCACATTTATACAAGGTGGTGATGGTGCAGAAAACAGCAAGCGCGTATTAGGGCAGGTGCTAGATCAGCTGCTGCGACTGATGCACCCAGTAATGCCATTTATTACTGAAGAGCTATGGTGTTCATTAACTGGGGCTGAGTCATTAATGATTACCCAATGGCCAAAATCTAATTTATCTGATCAAAATCATGAAGCGGTGAAATCAGTAACTCTAATCCAAGAGATTATTACTGAGATAAGAAAGTTTAGAAATGATCAGGGAATTAAAACTACTGCCAAAGTTGCGGCAAAGTTTTCTGGATTATCAAAGCTTGGATTAGCCCCCTACGAGGCTGCGATTAGAAGTGTTACTAAGTGTGACTCTGATCAAGGAAACTTCACAGCAAAAACGCAGGTAGCAGATGTGGTAATTGAATTTGATCTAACGGGTGCGGTTGATTTAGTTGCAGAACGTGCTCGATTAAATAAGGATTTACAAACTGCTAAAAAGGATCGTGATACCGCCAAAGTTAAGTTGGAGAATGAAGGGTTTATGGCAAAAGCTCCACTTGAGGTGGTAAGTGAGATTAGGGCACGACTTACCCAAACAAGTGCAGATATCACCCGGCTTACGCAATTGCTGGAAAAGCTTTCTGAGTAATGAAGGATAAGGAAAACTTAGTAAGGCTAAATGAAATAGCAGCTGCGTTAAATAAACGTTGGCCAGAGAATCAAATTGAGCCATCCCTAGATCGAATTTTAGCTTTAGTTGATGCTCTAGGTTCACCCCACCTTACCTATCCCACAATTCATATCGCTGGTACTAATGGCAAAACCAGTACCGCTCGAATGATTGATCAGTTACTGGCAAATCTTGGTTATCGAGTTGGTCGCTACACCTCACCGCATCTTGAATCCTTTACCGAGCGAATAAGCATTAAGGGTGAGCCAATTAGCGAGTTAGAAATGATCAAAACTTATGAAGATATCCATTTGTATTTGGATTTAATTGATTCTCGCCAGCCACATCCAATCTCCTACTTTGAGGCACTAACTGCGATGGCATTTGTCGCATTTGCTGAACACCCAGTTGATATTGCAGTAATTGAGGCTGGAATGGGTGGGCAATGGGATGCAACAAATGTGATCTCATCCCAGGTTTCAGTAATGACTCCTATTGGCTTGGATCATATGGAGTATTTAGGAAATACCGTTGAGGCAATTGCGCAAACTAAGGCAGGAATTTTCAAACCAGAATCAAATGTTGTACTCGCTGCGCAAAGTGCGCAGGTAGCAAAGGTATTACTGGCACAGGTGGCGAAGGTCTCGGCGCAACCATTTAGGCAAGGTGTTGAGTTTTCCTTAAAAAATCGCGCCTTAGCTGTAGGCGGACAATTACTTTCCATCCAAGGAGTGCATGGAGATTATGATGAAATATTTCTGCCACTTTACGGTGATCACCAAGGAAATAATGCTGCAGTTGCACTAGCTGCAGTCGAGGTTTTTGCAGGTGTAAAACTTGATACTGAGTTGGTACAGGATGCATTTAGTAAGGTTTCATCCCCGGGCAGATGTGAGATTGTTTATAAGGATCCAACNGTAATTATTGATGCCGCTCACAATCCCCATGGTGTGAGTGCTATTGCCAACACCCTAAACACCGAGTTTGATTTTGAGTTAGTAGTTGGCGTAGTTGCAGTGNTGGCTGATAAAGATGTTGCAGGTATCCTTAAAAATCTNGCTACAACTTTGGATTATTTGGTAATTACTGAAAATGGATCAAATAGAGCGATGAATAAAGATGAGCTGGCAAAGATTGCCAGTCAGTATTTCAAAGCCGAGCAGGTGGAAATCATTGGTGATATGAATAGTGCGATAACTTATGCAATTGAAAAGGTGGCACTTTATAATCAGGTCAATGATGGGGTGGCAGCGGTTGTAATCACCGGGTCNGTNGCAACTGCAGGAATGGCAAGATCGATAATAAAGGGATTGGCTAGGGTGAAGTAAATGAGAGTAATGGCTGCTGCGGTATTGACTATGGAGTCATTGTTGATGGGATTTGCGCTTTTGCTNGCAAAAGATTCAGCCAGCAACCTCCAGCTATGGCTNGGAATAACTCTTGCGATTTCACTTTTGTTGTGTGCTGGTCTCTTAAAGCGCAAAGGTGGGTATCTGCTGGGAAGTATTTTGCAGATTTTCCTAATCAGTTATGGCTTAGTCATCTGGCATATGTATTACATGGGCGGCTTATTCGCACTTTTATGGATTACAGCCATTGCACTTGGTCGCAGGGGTGAGGCAATAAAGGCGAGCCTTATCGCAAAACAGCAGGGGGATTTGAAGAATCGGCCATAATTTTCAGCCTCAGCCAAAGATGCGTAGAATAAGAAAGTGAGTTCAGAGCAAACTTTAATTTTGGTTAAACCAGACGGCGTAAAACGTGGTTTGGTTGGCGAAGTTATCGCTCGCATTGAAAACAAAGGTTATAAAGTTACCAACTTAAAAATGTTAACTGCTGACCGTCCACTTCTTGCCAAGCATTATGCCGAGCATGAAGGCAAGGCATTTTATGAACCATTACTTGAATTCATGACCTCAGGTCCGATTGTGGCGATGGTGGCACAAGGTGAGCGAGTAATTGAAGGGTTTAGAAAGATGGCAGGGGCAACTGATCCAACTGTGGCCGAAGCAGGAACAATAAGAGGAGACTTAGCAAGAGATATGGGAACAAAGGTAGTGCAAAATATTGTGCACGGCTCAGACTCGGTTGAGTCAGCAGCTCGTGAGATAAAGATTTTTTTCGGTAATTAACAGATTAACTACAAGAAGATAACAGGAGGAGGCAGCGATGTTTAAGAAATCAAATCGGATGTCTTGGATTGGCCGCGATATGGCGGTTGATCTAGGAACAGCCAACACATTGGTCTATGTTCGCGGCCGCGGAATTGTTCTTAATGAGCCATCGGTAGTGGCGGTCAATCAAGACACTGGCGCCATTTTGGCGGTTGGACTTGAAGCAAAACGAATGATTGGTAGAACTCCTGGAAATATTGTGGCGATTAGACCGCTCAAAGATGGCGTTATTGCAGATTTTGATACCACTGAGCGAATGCTTAAATACTTTATTCAAAAAGTTCACAAGCGTCGATATCTTGCCAAGCCAAGAATTGTGGTTTGTGTTCCATCTGGAATTACTGGCGTGGAACAACGTGCGGTTAAAGATGCAGGTTATGCCGCAGGTGCTCGTAAGGTTTACATAATTGAAGAGCCAATGGCAGCAGCAATTGGTGCAGATCTGCCAATTCATGAGCCAACTGGAAATATGGTGGTAGATATTGGTGGTGGAACCACTGAGGTTGCAGTTATTTCACTAGGTGGAATTGTTGCTTCACTATCAATCCGCATTGGTGGAGATGAGCTAGATCAATCAATTATTAACTGGGTTAAGCGTGAGTACTCCTTATTGCTAGGAGAGCGCACCGCCGAAGAGATAAAGATGGCAATTGGCTCAGCATTTCCAATGCCTGGTGAGCCAGATGCTGAAATTCGCGGTCGAGATCTTGCAACTGGATTGCCAAAAATTATTCTGGTCACCTCTGCCGATATTCGAAAGGCGATTGAGGAGCCAGTAGCCGCGATTGTTAGTGCTATTAAAAACACATTAGATAAGACCCCGCCGGAGTTGGCTAGTGATCTTATGGATCGAGGAATAGTTTTAACTGGTGGCGGTGCATTACTACGCGGTCTTGATGAGAGATTGCGCCATGAAACTGGGATGCCAATTCATATCTCAGAGCGGCCATTACAAGCTGTTGCTGAAGGATCTGGTAAATGCATTGAAGAGTTTGAAGCCTTGGAAAAGGTTTTAATCTCTGAACCACGTCGATAATTAATTTGTAAGGGAGTTCATTTGTGGCTAGAGGCGGCGGTAATCGTTCGCGTCTGCTACTAGTCCTTTTACTAGTTTCAGCGTTATTTCTAATCACACTAGATCTACGTGGAATTAATCTTGCCATAAGTGTTCGGTCAGTGGTTGCTACGGCATTTTCACCAGTAGAAAAATTAGCCTCGAAAATTTTCTCACCTATTGGTGATTTCACCTCAGATTTGCGTAACTTTAATCAATTAAAAAAGAGGATAAATGATCTAACCAAAGAGGTTGACCTATTAAAGTCAAAAGAGGTATTGGACGAGGATCTAGTTTCTCAGGTTAGCCAGTTAAAAAATCTTCTAGATTTAGCAGGCCGCGGTGGCTATAAAGTTGTGGCAG
>JGI25908J49247_10000651_pt1 | contig 10653 bp, 7 predicted proteins | sample LauGreSpBDMM15SD_2_FD_49247 | JGI IMG/M metagenome (IMG submission 49247) | reverse complement strand
CAAGATGTTGAGCTTGCGAGGATGGTGTCTTTGTGCGTGAGAGCATCCATTTGGGAAAAAATGTCTATCTTCGCTTCGACGGTTTCTCGGATGTTTTCTTGGATCAAATCAACATCAGTGCAAACCTCAGCCAAACTGCTAACAGGAGTGATGCGCCGAATAATGTCAGCCGGGCTTTCTTGTACCAAGTCCGCTGCGTGCATGTCTTTCACTAGCGTTTCAATATGCCCCATGCATGCGCTGAGTGCTTTAGCGTCTGCATCAAAGATTTTGACTTGCAAACCAGCGCGCGCAAAGACCATGGCCCATGCGCGACCAATCAAGCCAGCGCCAACGACGCCAGTTTTTGAGGAGTGGGTAAAAGTTGTCATTGCGCGAGAGTCTCCACGTTACCGTCTACTGAAAGGCTTTGCCCTGAAACATTTGCGCCTGCAGGAGAACATACAAAAACAATTTGTGCCGCAATATCTTGGGCGGACACCATACGACGCAAAGACACACGCTCTAACGCACGTGTGCGCATAGCTTCTAGACTGATGCCAAAAGTTTCGGCTTTGGCACCAAGAACGCGGTCTTGGCGAGCACCTTCTACGATGCCGGGCAAGATGGCGTTGACACGAATTCCACTCGGGCCCAANTCCATCGCCCAAGTTTGCGTCAAACCGATCACGCCAAACTTGGTGGCGGAATAGGGCGATCGCAAAGGAAACCCATGGCGACCAGCAGCAGAAGAAATATTGATGATNCTGCCGCCCTTNGCTTTTTTAATCAAAGGCACAGCACTGCGCGTACACAAAAAAGCGCCCGTGAGATTGACGTCTAGTGTCTGTTGCCATTCGTTAAGAGCGGTGTCTTCAATCGCTGCTGTTGGCCCGGCAATACCAGCGTTGTTCACCAATATATCTAGTTGGCCCCAGCGCTTTTGAATCTCGGCAAACATNGAGAGCACTTGGGCTTCATTGCCGACATCGGTGTGACTGATATGTACTTGTGGATACTGAGCNTTGGTTTTATCTAAGGCCGCGCGATCTACATCGCATATGTGCACTTCGGCACCTTGTTGCAACAGGGCTTCTGTGATGGCCAAGCCAATACCCTGCGCACCAGCCGTCACCAAAGCGCGCTGGCCGGTGAGTTGAAAGTTAAGTGAAGCAGTCATTTACATCCAAAGAATTTTTTTACGGTAATCCATGTCTTAAATCAAGGTTTGACGGGATATAGGCAGAAAGCGAAAAATGCTAAAGCCAAAGCTTTTGCCGCCGTAAGTTGATATCAAGCGAAAGCTCCTTTGATGGACCAGTGTGCGTTACCGATCCGCTTTCGAGCACCACGGTTGAATCAGATAGCGCAAGAGCAAGGTCAAGATGGTGGTCAACAATGATTATGGAAACCTCATGCCTCAATCGATCAAGGGCTTCAAATAACTCTTCAACAATTGCTGGGGCAAGCCCCTCAAATGGCTCATCTAGCAAAAGTAGTCGCGTGTCTCCTGATAAGGCCCTAGCAACTGCAACCATTTGTTGCTCACCTCCAGAAAGGTAATCTGCAGGGGAAAGCCACCTTTCACGTATTCGAGGAAAAAACTCAAAAATCTTATCCTCATCCCAGTGTATGCCGGATCCCGTTATTCGCTTGATTCGACCCAATTCCATATTTTGGGCCACAGTCATTCCAGAGAATAAGCCACGGCCTTGTGGCACATAAGCCACGCCTAAACGGGCAATTTGATCGGAGCTTAAGCGCTCGATTGGACAATTATCTAAATTGATTGAGCCACTTGTTGCAGTTGAAATTCCAATTAGACTTTTAAGGAGGGTGGATTTTCCGGCGCCATTTCGCCCTAGAAGCGCAAGAATTTCACCTTTATGAACTTTAAAACTGACATCTCTCAATATGTGGCTCTTGCCATAAAAGGTATTGATAGAAGCGCAAGATAGAAGTACGCGTTCTTCCATGGCTGATTGCCTTGGTTTAGCAGCAATAGATTGGCTACCCGACCCAATATAGATAGCCTGTACCTGGCTTGAATTTCGCGCATCGTCCACATTACCGTCAACTAAAATCTTGCCCTCATGCATCACTGTTACTGCGTCAGCAATAGAGAACACACGGTCAATATCGTGCTCAATCAATAAAACAGGAATTTGTTTGGAGATAGACTGAATCAGCTTACCAACCCGTTCGCGTTCTGCGGCAGCGAGGCCAGCCAGAGGCTCATCTAGCAAGAGTAATTGTGGCCTAGTACCTAACGCAATCGCCATATCAAGCAAGCGTTGGCCACCATAGGATAGCGAGCCCGCTTCTACATAATTGATACCTTGAAGGCCCATAGCGGCCAGTAGCTCTTCTGTATTTTGATTAATTTCTTCAAAAGATAATGCACTCTTCCAGAGATTCATTCTTTCAGGAGTTTTTGCTTGAATAGCAAGTCTTACATTTTCTGAAACACTTAAGGTTGGGAACAGATTAGTTATTTGAAACGAACGACCAATGCCTTGCAGTGTGCGATCCGCCTGATTTAGATTAGTAATGTCCTTTTCACCAAGATACACCAAGCCACTGTCGAGCGGATGTAAACCAGAGATGGCGTTGAATGCAGATGTCTTACCTGCTCCATTTGGACCAATAAGAGCATGTAAGCCTATAGAACGGACGGCAAAACTTACCCCGTCAAGCGCTTTTATTCCGCCAAAAAAAAGCTTTATATTTTTTACATTAAGAATAATAGGCCCACTTTTTTGGGGCTGTATAAGAAAATCAGGCAAAACAGTAGCACCAGCTTTTCGGTTAGTCATTGCTGCATCAATCACTGGTTTCTTATTCCAAGTACTGCGCAGTCGTTCATAAATACCAACTAAACCGCTTGGAGAGAAAAGTACAAAAAATACAAAAAGTAATCCGAAGTAAAGAAGCCAATCCTCTGTAACACTAGAGAGTAGATCTCTAAAAATGACATAAAAAAATGCGCCTAAGGCAGGACCGAGAAAGCTTCTCATGCCACCGATCACAAGCATGGCTAGTAACTCTCCAGAAAATACTACTGAAATAGGCTCTGCTGACGTCATGCGGTTGTTGAACAGCAAAAGCACGCCAGCAAGTCCAGTAATAGTTGCCGATAAAACAAATGCTATGAGTTTGTACTTAACAGTCTCATAACCAATAAATGAGGCCCGTTGCTCGTTTTCACGAACCGCAATAAGTACAGATCCTATAGGTGATCTATGGAAGCGCCATAAAAAGAACACTGTCATCATCCCAATTAAAGCGACAACGACATAGAACGGAAATTTTTGCTCTAAATCAAAACCAATCCACGAAGGACGAACAATTCCACCTAATCCATTTTCCCCTCCAGTAACAGCTGTCCATCGAAAAGCAACAGCGTACAACATGGCACAAAGCGCTAAAGTTAACAGAGAAAAATAAACCCCGCGCCTACGTAAAATTAAAAACCCGAATCCCAAGCTAACAAAAGAAATGAAAAGCAAACCAAAACCAAGGGGTAGCCAAAAACTTTTTTCAAACCAATGAAGTTGAGCTAGGGCAGCAGCATATGCTGCCAATCCAAACCAAGCCCCATGACCGAAAGAAACCAAGCCTGTAAAACCCACCAAGACGTTAAGCGCCATGCAAGCCATCGCAAAAATGACTACTTCTGTCGCAGAGGTTAGTCCAAGCCCGAGAAGAGACATCAAAACGGGTAGCAGTGCCAAAGAAAAAGCACTAACCCATAAAGCGGAACGACTAATTTGCATAAGGGAGACTCACAATCTACTCAAACCGCTGTATGCGTTCACCAAACAAACCTCGTGGTCTAAATAAAAGCACTAGCAACATGAGAAGGTAAATAACTGCTGTGGAGGCTTGTGCATATCCAGCGGCAACCGTAATGCCTTTTACAAGACCCACAAGAAGAGCCGCNAAAATCACGCCCCAAAAAGAACCAAGTCCACCTATAACGACCACAACAAAAGCAGGAGTGAGAATTTCCTGGCCCATTGCAGGGTGAATGGAATAAATAGGAGCAAGCAGAACACCAGCAAGGCCCGCAATTCCAATACCTAACGCTGCGACTGCAGTCAAATATGGCTGAAGAGAAATACCTAGGGCGCCTACCATGTCCGGGTTTTGAACACCAGCTCGCACAACGCGTCCAAAAGATGTGCGACTTAGCAAGTACCAAATCAAGGTCAAACAAACCAGAGCTATAGCCAAAAGAAAAGTACGAAATTTAGAATAAATAAAGTCACCGAAAAAAATCTGTCCGCGTAGGCTATCTGGAATTGCAAATGAAAGAGGCGCAGCACCAAAAATCATACGAAGAGCCTGCTCGCACACCATGGCTAATCCAAATGTAAGTAGCAGAGATAGGATGGGATCACTTCGATAAAAGGGTCGAAAAAAATAACGCTCTAAGAAAACACCAATTAAAGCTACAGCGATAGGCGAAAAAACTAGCGCACCAAAATAACCAATATGGGGAGCAATTAACGTTGTAAGGTAGGCGCCAATTGCATAGAAGGCGCCATGGGCAAGATTTACAATACCCCCAAGAGAAAATATCAGTGACAAACCTAACGCAATTAACAGGTAGTAAACACCGTCAAGCAAGCCATTTAAAAGCTGCTGTATTAGGATGCTAGTCATTTTCTTCGTTTAGGGGATAGAAGGCTAGTTTATTCAGAAATTATCTAGCGCACATCTCCTTAGAAAGATGCAAATAAGAATTCCTAGGAACTGCCTTATCGCTAATTAGGTCAAGTAGGCATGTTGCAAGTATTTTCTTCCTTGGTAGAGGCAATAACCTCTAGGCTTTCATTAGCAGCAGGTACGGGGGCGCTTGGCTTGTAAATATCCCATTTGTTTTTTTGGTCTTTTGCTTTCAATGCCTCAACAGCATACATCTCATGCATCAATTGATGATCGTATGCACGGAAGTAGCCTTCACGCGTCTTGAGTAAATCAAATTTTGCGCCTTTTTCCCAGTGGGTTATTATTTTTGGAGCTTCAGTTGACTTAATTTCGTTCATCGACTTTGCAAGTATGTGCATGCTTATGTAATCTCCCCAAGCCTGATTCTCGGGCGGTTTGCCATATTTCTTTGTAAATGCTTGGACAAAGGCAATAGAGCCAGGTGTGTTGATGAGGTGATGCCAAACCAAAGGCCAAGTTCCAAAAAAATTGCCCTGACCAGCACCCCAAGCGACGGCAGTATCAAATCCAAAGCCAGCTACGGGAAACTCCAGACCAAACTCAGAATATTGCTTTAAAAAATTAGTAATCTGCACGCCAGCAAGATTAGAAATAACTAAATCAGGTTTCGCCGCTCTAATTTTGATTAAGTAAGCTGAAAAATCTGCAGCATCGGTAGGTACTAGCTCGTCAGCAGCAAATCTACCCCCATTTGCTTCCATAAAGCGCCGCGCAACTTTCAGTAAATCGTGGCCAAAGGCATAGTCTGCTGTTAACGAATACCAACTTTTGCCGCGCACTCTGTTTTCTGCAAGCAGTGAGCGCCCAACAGTTTTAACGTACATTGAATTTTGGCTTTCAACATGGAACATAAATTTGTTGCAATTTGAACCTCTGAGCGCATCGGAGTTAGCACCAGTGTTTATAAAAAGGTTCTTCGTTCTTTGTGCAACTTGAGCAATAGTTAAAGCAGATGCTGACGATATTTCTCCAACAATACACGCGACTTTATCGCGCTCAATTAAGCGCTCAGCCTTGGTAGATGCAGTTTGAGGATTGACAGAGTCCTCCTTTATCAATTCAACCTTGCGGCCCAAGATGCCACCTTTAGCGTTGATTTCTTCAATGGCAAGATCAGCGGCTTGAACTGCGTATTCGCCGAGTGTTCCCAGAAAACCTGTGCGAGGTGTTAAGTGACCAATTTTTATAACGTCTGATTGCGCTTTGCTGATAAATGGAAAGCCAGCTAAACCAGTTGCGGCAAGAACAGCCCCACCTTTCAAAAGACCGCGGCGAGAACTGTTTTCTTCAGTAAAAACCTCGGGCGCAGAAGAAGAGGCTTGTGTTGTAAGCTGAGTTTGTAAGGCGCTATCTTTATTCATTTGACTAATCCTTTTATTGATATAGGCGGTGATATTTAAACAAAACAAGAAAAGTTGATTCGTTGGCACCATGATGTTTATAAAAACAAAAAAAATCAATACAAACCGGTCAGTACATACCCTATAGTTTTTTAGGAAAACAATCTTATAAAAAAGTACTCTGTTAATTTCACATCATAAAATTACCTATGAAATCACCTCCCTTCATCCCGCAAATTCGTCTCTACCAAAACTGGTTANAAGAGCACCGGGGTATTTACTTTGATAACTACGACGCTCTATGGCGTTGGTCAGTGACAGACCTGAATGCATTCTGGCAAAGCATTTGGGACTATTTTGATTTGCAGTCACCAACCCCACATGACGCAGCGTTGGTACGCAACACAATGCCAAATGCACAGTGGTTTGTGGGCGCGCAAACCAATTATGTGCAGCAAGTTTTTCGCCATTGCGATGCTGCGCATGCGGCCGGACTGGTCGCTATCGTCAGCGAAAACGAAAAAGGGCAAACGCAACAATTGCGCTGGCCTGAATTAAAGAGACAGACCGCCGCGCTAGCACGCCATTTACAAGCGCAGGGCGTACAACCCGGCGACAGAGTGGCTGCATATATGCCCAACATCACACAGTCCGCCATAGCCATGTTGGCGTGTATGAGTATTGGTGCCGTCTGGAGTATGTGTGCGCCCGATATGGGCACAAATGCGGTGCTGGACCGATTCCAACAAATTGAGCCCGTAGTATTGATTGCATGCGATGGCGTCACTTACGGCGGNAAAGACCATAACCGCTTGCAGGTGGTGCAAGCGCTACGCGATGGACTGNCTAGTGTGAAACATGTCATCGTCTGCAGAAACTTAAACCCAGATGCAAAACTGGCCAACAGTGCAGACCTAGACACAATTTTGGCTGGTGCGAGCCATGCCATTGANAGTTTTGAGCCTATCTGGGTGCCCTTCGACCATCCGCTCTGGATTGTTTATTCCAGTGGCACAACAGGGCTACCAAAGCCAATCGTGCATGGCCATGGTGGCACGATGATCATTGCATTAGCGCTCAAAATTTTGCACAACGATGTTGGCTGTAGTTATCACCCCAACAGCTTTGGAGAGCGCTACCACTGGTACAGCTCAACCGGTTGGGTGATGTGGAATGCACAAATTGCAGGGCTTCTTAATGGCGTGACGTGTGTCATCTATGACGGTAATCCTGGTGGTAACAAAGACAAGCCCGACTGGGCAACGCTATGGCGCTTTGCTGGTAAACACGGCGTTACGTTTTTTGGTGCTGGTGCTGCCTTCTTTGCAAACTGTCAAAAAGCAAATGTTGATTTGCAAGCCATTTCGGGACTGACATCCGTGCGCGCTTTAGGTACTACCGGCTCGCCTTTGAGTGAAGAAGCGCAACGTTGGGGCAGTGAGCAATTCAAACAGCTTGGAAACGATGTTTGGTGGTGCAATATTTCTGGCGGCACTGATTTCGCGGGAGCCTTCATTGGCGGAAACCGGGAGTTGCCTGCACGATTAGGTGAAATGCAATGCCGCATGCTAGGTTGTGCAGTTGAGTCTTGGAATGAGGAAGGTAAGCCAGTCATTGATGCGGTGGGCGAACTGGTGTGCTCGCAGCCCCTTCCATCCATGCCTTTGTATTTTTGGAATGACAAAAACAACGCAAGGTATTTATCTAGCTACTTTGAGATGTACCCCGCAGGACTAGGACGCAAGCCTGGCGGTGGCGATGGGCCTTCTGACATGGGCGGCGTTTGGCGCCATGGAGATTGGATCAAGATCACGTCTGATGGTGCTTGCGTGATTTATGGGCGAAGCGATGCCACTATCAATCGACATGGTTTACGCATGGGAACTAGTGAAATCTACAGCGCAATAGAGGCGTTGCCTGAAGTCCTAGATAGTATGGTGGTGGATTTGGAATACCTAGGACGAGAGAGTTATATGCCCTTATTTGTGTCGCTACGCGAAGGCCTTATCTTGGACCGCGCGATGAAAGACAAATTGAATAACGCCATCAAAACAGCGCTAAGCCCACGCTTTGTCCCTAACGAAATTTTTCAGGTTGCCGAAATACCGCGAACCTTAACCGGCAAAAAGCAAGAGCTTCCCGTAAAAAAGCTACTGCTAGGACAGCCTCTAGAAAAAGTCGTGAACAAAGACGCGATGGCCAATCCTGCTAGCTTGGATTGGTTTGTTGAATTTGCAAAACAGCGCGCACAGATAGTTTAGGCATTGCTATATTTAGAAACACATTGGTTGTCTAGAGGTTTTCTACACACGACTACCATTGTGTAAATTTTGTAAACAGGAGCCCTCGCATGGCGCACGCCGCATTCAATTGGCAAGACCCTTTCTTGCTAGACCAACAACTTACCGAAGATGAACGCATGGTGCGCGAAGCCGCACAAGCCTATTGCCAAGACAAACTCTTGCCACGTGTTACCGAAGCATTTCGTAACAGCCATACCGATATAGCTATTTTTCGTGAAATGGGTGAACTCGGGCTTCTTGGCCCCACCATACCTTCGGAATATGGCGGTCCTGGTTTGAATTACGTCGCCTATGGTTTGATTGCGCGTGAAGTTGAACGCGTCGATTCAGGCTATCGCTCGATGATGAGTGTGCAATCGTCTTTGGTGATGTTGCCTATTTTTGAGTTTGGTACAGAAGCACAACGCCAAAAATATTTACCCAAACTTGCGACAGGTGAATGGATTGGTTGCTTCGGTTTAACCGAACCCGACCACGGCTCAGACCCTGCCAGCATGGCCAGCCGCGCTCAAAAAGTCAAAGGCGGCTACCAACTCACCGGTAGCAAGATGTGGATTTCCAATAGCCCGATCGCCGATGTGTTTGTGATCTGGGCGAAAGAAGTTACTGAAAACGGAACTGTGGGTCCGATCCGCGGATTCATCTTAGAAAAAGGTATGAAAGGTCTGAGTGCTCCCGCGATCCACAGTAAGGTGGGCTTGCGCGCATCCATCACAGGCGAGATCGTGATGGACTCGGTCTTTATTCCAGAAGAAAACGCTTTCCCAGAAGTGCAAGGCTTGAAAGGCCCATTCACGTGCTTGAACAGTGCACGCTACGGCATTGCATGGGGCGCACTGGGTGCAGCGGAAGACTGTTGGTTCCGCTCACGCCAATACACCTTAGACCGCAAACAATTTGGTCGTCCATTGGCGGCTAACCAATTGATCCAGAAAAAATTGGCCGATATGCAAACTGAAATCGCATTAGGCTTGCAAGGTTGCTTGCGTTTAGGCCGTATGAAAGACGAGGGCACTGCGAGCGTAGAAATCACGTCGATCTTGAAGCGCAACTCGTGCGGCAAAGCATTAGATATCGCACGTATGGCGCGCGACATGATGGGTGGCAACGGTATCAGCGATGAGTTTGGTGTGGCCCGTCATTTGGTCAACCTTGAAGTGGTCAATACCTACGAAGGCACGCACGATATCCATGCACTGATTTTGGGTCGTGCGCAAACGGGTATTGCAGCGTTTGCTAACTAAATACGCTGTTAGCCTTGTCTAAGAAATTGGCTTTTTATTAACCAAGACGATACCCGCCGCAACACCAGCTAATGCCGCTACCAGGCTAGGCGTGATGGCTTCGCCCAACCACCAAGCGCCAAACAGTAAAGCAAAAACGGGCGTGAAAAAAGCAAAAGCGCTGAGTTTAGTGGCGGGGTAGAGTCCCAGCAACCACATCCAAACCAGGTAGCTGGCAAATGCACCCACAACGGTTTGCAGCACGATCGATGTCACAGCAAAAACACTCCAGCTCAAACTCCATGTCTCGCCAAGTTGCAATGACACGAAAGGCAAAAGCGCAGCACTGATGGCCACTTGGTAAAAGAGGAGCTTCTCTGGGCTAATCTTTATGAGTGAAGAGCTGCGAATCACGACAGTAGTCAATCCCCACAACGCTCCGGCGGTTAAAGCCAATGCATCACCTAGCCACCAAATGGCTGATGAATCAGGCCCTTTATTTTGATGGATGCCATCTTGCAGCGCAAAGGTAACCGCAGCAAATGCGAGCAACATACCCATCCACTGCATCAAAGCTAATCGCTCCGTTTTCACAAAGATGGGCAGCAATAAAGCCACCCAAAATGGTGCTGTGTATAAAAAGATAGTCAGTCGCGACGCACTTGTGTGTTGCAGACCTACGTAAATACAAACAAACTCAGCGCAAAATAAAAGCCCAGCGATAAAACCCGCTTTGAGCGTGCCATCTGGCCCAAAAAGCGCCATCCCGCGAAAACGGCACCAAATCCACAACATGACNGTGGCACCCATAAATCGCAAACTTGCCTGTAAAACAGGCGGCACCTCCGTCAACGTAGCTTTGACCAAGACTTGCTGGAANCCCCAAAACACACAGCACGATAAGAGCAGCGCAATGGCTAAAAAATCGAGTTGTAATCTTCTTTCTGTCATGTATTGAACTTAACATGCATTGCTTCAACTACAGATTAATATGAAAAGAAGAGAATTCAATAGCTATTTGCAACGTAGCGCATTAAGTCTGGCCCTTTTGCCATGGATGCAAGCAGTTGCTGC
>JGI25908J49247_10000650_pt1 | contig 10658 bp, 11 predicted proteins | sample LauGreSpBDMM15SD_2_FD_49247 | JGI IMG/M metagenome (IMG submission 49247) | reverse complement strand
TTGAATTCCTGTCTCAGGTAAAACTCCTTTTTTTGCAAAATATTTTGTTAGTCTTTCTCCTTGATAGTAATCTTTTAATCCTGTTCTAAATGTTCCACCGGCAATAACACTTTTTCCACCTGATTTTAAACCCGATATAGCTTTACCACCTGTAATTTGTTGTAATCCATTTTTTAAACTATTACCCCAACTTGAATTAATTTTACTAATACTCTCAACTGTTTTTTCAACTGCTGGTGATTTTACGTATTTATTTAAACTTGTGAATTTGGCGGCCATTTCAGGGTTTTTAGCTAAAAATTCAGCTAACTTAGGTCCACCTTCTTTCATTGCTAACATCCCTTCTCTACTACCTTTAAAAAGTTTAATAATTGGTTTAGCAATAAAATCACCAACCGTTGGAATTAAAGCAATTAACATTATCGCGGCATATAGTTTTTCACCCTTATAAAGGTAATAACATATTAACGCGATGTCCGCCACCTCACCAATAACAGGAACAAAACCTGCGGTCATTAAAACATTTTCAATACTAAATATCGATTCGTTTAATTGTTGTCTATTTTCTAATAAATCTTTTTTCTTAATTTCCATTTTAGTGTATCATTTTACAAAAGTTAACCGATAATGATTCTCCAACATTTGACTGCATTATTGCTTGACCAAATAAATTACCCGCACCTCTCGTTGCTAAAGTACTTTCTCCAGTTCCTGTAATATTACCGGCCAAGTGTCTTCCTAATGCAACTAAAAGTGCTTTCGTTATTTTTGGCATTGATTCAGAACATGACGCTTCATCTTTAAATGGTTTTAATAAATCTGTTGGACTAAGATTAGAAAAAACAACCGCAACTTCGTGAGCGAATTCTTTATTTGTTCCAAATAATTCTTTTAAAATATATTCAATAATATATTCCTTGACCATGGATAATGAACCACCTAATAACATTTCTTTCCAATCAATTTTACCCCAATCATTAACATCATAAACTTCGGACAATTCTCCATCTATTTCATCTAAAGAATAACCCTCTTCCAATAACGTATGTGATATGGTTAGAGACCTCTCAACCAAATATACTTTATCATCAATATCCAATAACTCAACAAAAGACTCCTTGAGTTTATTTTGTCTTTCCTCAAGGAGTGTTTGTTTTATTTGTGTTTTTAAATCCATTTTTAATTATTTTGTTGTTGTGGTTCCAGTTTCTTCTGTTGGTTTATTCTTTTTGAAAACAATTTTCTCACCAATTTTTTTATCTTTATTATCTCTTGAAAGTCTAAAACCTCTGGTACCTAAATAAGTTGTGATTTTATCCAATTCTTCTTTAGATAAATCTTCTCCTTTATAAACTATAACACTTCTCTGAAATCTACGCGGACCTAAAAGACCTGCTGCGTTTAATCTAGCATATAACTCACCACCCGATTCTGTTGTTTTTGTTGGTGCGGTCGTTGTTGAAGTTGTGGTTGATGTTTTTGTTGTATCTGTAACAGGTTTAGTATCCTCAATTGGTTTTGTTGTACCCGTAGTACTGATAGTTGTACCTGTATTGGTTGTTGTACCTGTTGTTGATGATGATTTGCATTTTTCTTTAATTCTATTATATGTGTCTTCATTAATTTCAGAAACACCATATAACTCATTTAATTTCTTTAATGTTATTTGTCCAAAATTACCTGTCTGTAATTTTTTTTCAAATCCAAAACATATTTGAACTTCTTTTATAATTGGTCCTCTATCTCCAAAACGATATGGGAATTTATCTCTATCGGTATATATGGTCTTTTTCTTTTCTTCTTCTTTTTTTGGAACGGGTGGTACAATTTCTTCTCCACCACCATTTTTATTATCCCACTTAACAATAATGTCGGATAATTCTTCCATTAATACTGATTCTTTTAGACTTCCTGATTTAACTTCAACTTTAGAGCCTCTACAACCATATGTACCACTCAATGTATTATCCATTGTCCAAACCCTATTATTTGCATAGAATTTAGCACCACCATGTCCCGCAGAATCTGAATCAATATCTTTAGTTGTATACACCATAACACCACCATCACTGGTTGTACCAATTTCAGTACCTTCAGCGTTAGCAATACAATCAGGCATTACACCACTTGTGGTGTCTTTATCACTGGACCCAAATAAACTTTTAATTATTTCATATGTACCCCAACCAGCTAAACCATAAAGTATTAAATTCTTTAAGTTCATTTTACCTTTAACTGATTTTAATTTACTCCAAGTTTTAGCTGAATATTTACCAATTATAAACCCCGCTTTCTCCCATTTACTGGCTAATTTAGCACCTTCAGGTCCTAATTCTTTTACTTTTTTAATTTCAGCTTTTATACTGTTGGCAGCTTCAGTTCCTGATTTTGTATCCTTAATTAATGCCGAAACTTCAGATGATGAACCTTTTAAATCTTTTGCTCTTTTTGCGATTGCATCATCCACCGCCTTAGTTGTGACTTTAGCTGTACCCGCTGATTTTTGTGCGGCATCCCTTAACATTGCTTCAGCTTCTTTACCTTCTATTCCCAATTGAGATAATGTCTTTTTAGCGATTTCCATTTTGGTTGCATCTGCGGCCATTTGCGTTCCCTTTGGAAATACCATTTTAGACATTTCAGCAAATTCAGGTTGTAATTTTAATAAACCCTTAATTTTCATCGCCAATTCAGGTGAATTTTTAATTGCAAATTTTACAAGACTTGAGGATTCTGCCGCACCTATTTTACCAGCTTCAACTGCCGCTTTAAATTCCTCGACAGTTTTAAACTTATTACCAATTGCGGGTATTTCAGTTTTAATTGTCTGCCATATACCTTTTTCTTCTTGTGCTGTTCTTGCTAATGTTTTAAGTGCATCTTGAAACATTTTAACCTGTTCATCCAAAGGTTCTTCAATATTATTATTTTCACTAGTATCGTGATTCATTACTTTTTCATCAGTTGATTCTACTAATGTGATGAATTTCCTTATTAATAATGCGTCTTTATTTTCCATTTTTATTTTTTTATTTTTTTATTTATTATCTAATTGTTTCATTTGTTCAATTGCTGACTTCAAATCATATGATGTGGATTGTTTTAATTGGTCATCACTAATTGATTTAGCAATTTTTTCAACATCTTTTTTATTTTGACCTTGTTTATATTCACCATAAGACCCAACACCCCTTTCTAATGCTTTCATACCCCCATGGAAAGCTAAACCGTAAGTTGCACCTTTACCTAAAGCTGGTGCTATTACTGAAGGATTTTTAATCGCCGCTTTAATTGGGTTAACAAAATCTTGTTTTATTCCTTTACCCACAACTTTTTTAAGTTCAGAACCACCTGTTGTTTTTAAAGCTTGTGATAAATTATTAAAAATTTTTGATATACCATTTTTAGCTGAGTTAATTACTTCTGTCATTTTACCTGAACCAAAAGTTTTTGCTAACCATTCAAAAGGTGCTGCTAAAGCTTTTATAATAAAATTAATACCTTTACCTAATAATTCAATTAAGGGTCTTAATACACCCTTACTTAATTTTGTTATATCCCTACCTGCGGCTTTAATTGTTGCTTTTAAACCTTTAGCTGCTCCACCGGTAAAAATTAAACCAAGAAAACAAATACCAATATCTAACCAAGACCATATATCATTTGATATTTGTCCTGACACTAGTTGATATATTTTCCAAACCCCCAATGAACCCCAAATAACTGTAGTCGCAATCTTACCAATACCAATTGCGGTTAAAGCAACATCGATACCAATACCAACAGGTGACAGTATAAAACTTTCTAATTTTTTAAAAAACCATGGAAGACCCTTGTTTAAAACCCAAGTTGCCCCCTCTTTTACTTTATCCCGTATATTTCCGGCAACTTCTTTTGTTTTATTCCAAGCATCATCTAACCAATCCTCAATAATTAAAGGAAATTCGTTAATCATTTTTAATTTAACAAAATCCCACGATTCCTCAATCATTCTCATTGTTGAATATGAAAATTCTTCTTTCGATTCAAAAATCATATTCATACCATATCTAACTTCATATTCAGAAACCAAATTACGGTCATGTACTATCAATGGGTATATTAATTCTTTCATCTTAGAGAATAACTCTTTTGATTCCATTAATTTATTTTTGTAAGAATTAACAAACTGTCTTTTGAACATTTCACAAACAAAAACAGGATGTGGATTGTTAGAATTAAATCTAAGTCCCGTTTCTAAATCTACAATTAAATTTTCACATTGAAGATATCTTTTATCTTGACTAATATTCATTGTTTTCTATTTTATTATATAAATATCACATAAATGTTAATTATTTCAATCGATATTTGTTTCTTGAAACTTTTGAACCCACAATATCTGACCACTTAGTAACACCTATTTGATTCGCAGGCCCTTCTCTTCCTGTGTTAGATTCCCATTTACCAACTTCAGGATACCCTTGCTTACTACCACTACTACTTGTACCCGCTGTAGGTTGGGCAGCAGAAGGGTCCGTAGGTTGCTCCTCAATCTGTTTGGGTTTATTTATATGTCCTAAAATTAGGTCATATTGTTTTTCGGATATCTGTATCTTCATGTTAATATATAAATAGTTGGTTTTTAGTTTAAAAAACCCAATAGGGATAATAAAGAATACATAATTTAGGGTTAAATTTAAACTGAATGGGGAATTAATTACTCATCGTAAATTGTACCATCAATCTGAGCAAACAATTTAATGTATTGACCCGCTTTTGAATTTGCTTCATCTTCAATGTCCCCACCAATATCCGCGGGTTTCACTAATAGTCTACCTTCCTCAAATTGTTTGTGATGTACCATTTCATGAGCAATACTTCTCATTACATCAACCGCAGCTCTGTTTTTTGAATTTACCCTAATAATCTTATTCTCTTTTGAATAATCATAACTAGCGGTTGTTTTAAGTTCACCTCTACCATTTTGTAAAACAATAGTAGGACACTTCTCAAGTTGAAGTTCCTTTCTAACGAATTTTACAAATTCAGTAATTATCCCTTTTTTATTGTCGTTTAAAGAGTCCATAACATATAAATATATTGGTATTTCAAATAGTTTTTTCTATTTTATATATACAACTAATTGTGTTTAACATATAATTACTATTATGAATTGGTATGTTATTGAACATTATTATCCGAACTCTTTGGATAAATTTTCTAAAGTTATGTTCCCAAATGTTGGTGTCCCATGTTTATCTGTGCTTTCATATTATGATATAAAAAAACTTTATTCTTTTTTTGATAAATTTGGTATATATTTGACAGTTGAAATGTACACAAAAGATATGTGGGGGTATACTATTTCTTTAAGTGATGGTAGGGTTTTTTGTCCTAGTCAAGAACCCAAAACAAACAGGGAAAGTACCGAAACAGACGGATTTTATGAGTGTTTCAAGATATTAGAAAAAAAACTAAAAAATATTTATAATTATGGATGAAACTTTTGCGTACCTACTTCAATCAGCAAGATTAATAAGTTCTAATAGACACACTAAAGATGATATTGACTTTATTAATGATTTATTATTAAGTCTTGACAATGAGACATTAATTGGTTATTCTAATACAAAGACAATTAACACAATTAGTTGTGATTACGATTTATTCATAAAGCTATGTAGATTCATAATACACTATTATGAGGATAATGAAGAATATGAAAAATGTAATAAGTTAAAAAATAGAATAATAGAGTCTGAGGACATAATTAAATTAAAAACAACATAATATGAGTGGATTAGACATGAGTGAAGAAGAGAAGAAAAAAATTCTCCAACAACACAAAAAAGCAACAAATGATGTAAATCAAAAAAGAGAAGAACTTAAAAAAGGTTTACAGAACCCAAAACCTGACACAAAAAAACCTAATCATTAACGATTAGGTTTTTTTATTAGGTGTTAGTTTTGACAATATAAAATAGGACAACCAAAAACACCCTGAAATAAAGTAAAAAATGATATCTGCACCCCAATACGAACCAGTTACCTCCATCATCAATCTGAATAAAGCGTCGTACCCGAAGGGGAGAAAAAACATCGCTAACATAAGCGACATATCTCGATAAAGGGTCAGTCTTGTCTCTTTGTGTTTGAATTTGTGTATCACTATCGGGGTTCATATGTTTATATTAATATGTTTATGGTTTTAATAACCTGTTGTAGTGATAAATATATTCAAAAATTAAAAATTTTAATTTTCCCTTCTTTCGTGTGCTTCGTAATGTTTAATTCTATCGTGCCATATTGGTGCAGCTAATAGAATGGCTGGTTTAATATTACCTAATTTAGTTTCTTGGTACATATGTGACATCCAAGTTTGTTCATATGGATGTCCCCATTTAGTATCTATAAACATTTTTTTGTTACCCTCTTTACTAACAATCATCGGCCAGTTAGCGTAATAAACCTCACCATCCAAGTAAGCCAAACCATCAAAAACCCTCATATTTTTAAAATTTGTTAACGGTGCATTTGGGTCTAATCCTGTAACCGGTAATTTATCATAATCAGGCCAATCTCTAGTTCTTATTGTTTGAGGAACATTATACCATGTACATTGTTTATCATTATCAAAATAAACTTCAGTAAAGGTTAACTTTAAGAAATCAAATTTATCTCGTAACATAATTTTATGAACAATATTATATAGATTTGGAATATATTTTCTAAAACCATTTCTACAAAATTGTCCTTCAATTTCAGGAGGATTAACCGTCATATCATCTTCAAAGAAAAACATGAAGTCCGCATCTGATTCATGAAAATGTTCCGCAGCTGCTTGTCTACCTCCACATATACCGGTGTTACCTTCTAAACTAACATACTCAAAATTATATTGTTTAGCGATTTCTCTATTTTCCTCTCTAACTTCTTCTGTGGTTGAATTATCCAATAAAACCAAATGAGGTNTATTCAACCAAATTGGTGTCTTCTCCATTGATTTAATCGTATGTAAGACTTGTTCAGGAAAGTTAAAGGTTAGGATNTATAAATTTGTTTTAAGATTGTCAACATCTCTATCGGTGTATTTAATCGCATTGTTAATTTTGGTCACATTAGGTGTGACGATTTTTACATCATTATCAATTACTGCCTGTGTGAATTTTACAATTAATCCGTTACCGTCAAGTTCATATCTTCTATATAGGTCAGGCTCATTATATGACATTATAGTGAAGACACTTTCTTCAGTACCCATATAACCCTGATTCATTGTTTTAGTTAATAAAGAATAATATGTTGAATTAGCTTCATTTAATTGTTGTCTATGACCACCAAACAAACCACCTCTNCAAACATATTCAACCTTAGAACCNGCAAAACGATTCATTGCATCAAATTCAAATCCATGAATTTCAGTATTCGCCTCATATGGGTAACTCAAGAATAAAAATGGATTACCATACTCCGTTAATTTATCTAAAATATTATTTTCAACTAAATGTGTGTGAGGTACAGTATTAGTTATACCCGCATCCAACCAAAAGAAATATTCCGTGTTAAATGGATTCCAAATTGATGAATCATTCAACATAAACATTTTTGATTGTACAATTGGATTATACCATTCTAATTGTGCTTGTGGAGAGTCAGGTAACCAACCAGCTAAATTTAACCACTCAGATTGTTTCTTATTTCTTGTGTCTTATCCCAAAAAGGTCTGTAAATGTTTTTTACATCATCCAATTCATAAATCTTAACAAAAGTATTTTCAGGTGTTCTTTTTTCCCAAACCAAATATTCATATTCTTTTGGAATATAGATAAATAAATTTTGGGGGATATCTAAAAACTTTTTAAAGTTTTCAATGTAATGGTCAAAGCTTCTACCGGTTCTGTTTATATCCCATAATCCGGTTACAATAGTTAAATTCTTATTCACGTTAATTGTAGGTGTATTATTCTCAATTTCATTAGATTGAGTTTTATGAGTATTTTTTGAAAATTCCTCAGTATCATTTGTTAAACCCCTATTTGAGTAATTTTTTCTTATACATAGGAAAGTACCTTCATAAGATACATCAAGATAGTAATTATAAAAACATTCATGTTCATTAATCACCTCCATTAGTTCCTTGTTGTATTCATTAAAAACATTAATTCCATCACCACCACCTTTAATATCCTCAATTATGTAAAGACCACCTTCTTTTACTTTACTAAAAAGGTTTTTAAATGTTGTTATTTGAGCAATTGCTGTATGTAATCCATCATCAATAATAACATCAAATTCTAAATCTTTAAGGTTTGTGATACATGAACTTGAATCTAACGAACTCATCAAAAATGTTTTAATTCTTTCCTCTTCAATCATACAATCTTCCGCAACATCCATTCCGTATATGTTACCATTTGTAAAGTATTCTCTCCACATTCTTAAACATGCCGATGGTTTATAATGAGGATATGAATTTGTTACACCAGCAAAACTGGATTCAATCTCAGGCATCAATGTTCCTAAACCAATCTCTAAATGGTTAATATTATCATGTCTAATACTTTCAAGTATTTTATTGTAATAGTTGTTATAACCTGATTGTATTTTATCACTACCATATTTTAGAACAATATTATTAAAGGATAATGATACATTTTTTAAAATTTCTTCTTCAATATCTTGAAGTTCTTGGTATATCTCCACAGCAACCGCATCAATATCCAAACCAATATCAACGATATATCCGTAGTATGCGAGTTTAGCTCTCGTTAAAGTCTTTTCTTCATCGGTTAAATTCATATATTCCAACCTAATAAATTTAGGTCGGTATTTGGTTAAATCCAATTGATTAAAGATATTCCAATCATACCCTTCAGCATCACATATTAATATATCAAAATATTCAATATTGTGTTTTTTAAGTAATGAATCAAATGTTAAAGATGGTACGGTTATATTAACACCAAATTTGGTTTTAACATCAATATCCCTCTGACTCTCACTATTGAATCCATTTTTTAATGGATATAATGCACTCATACCCTTATAACCATGATGTAAATTCTCACTTATAATAACATCAGGTGGAATGGTCAACATTTCTATTTCCCCGTCATTTTCTGTTATTGCACATTGTTCAAAAGTATAGTTTGTCCTATCTTTAAAATTTTCTTTTAATTCGTTAAAAATTGCAGGAACTGGTTCAACTAAAAGTGATTTCCACCCGTACATATCTAAGAACCCTCTGGTGTCATCAAAATTAAGACCATCCATTGCCCCAATCTGAACAACTGATGCGTCTTTATAATTTTGACCTATATGATGTAAAGTTTTTGATATTAAATCCATTTTTTATAAATATTTTTTTAGTTCGTCAGGTGTATAGAATGGTATTTCAATATCGACCGCTCTTGGGTCTCTACATCCGTCACCTGAATCATGATGAACATGTCTTAAAATCGGAAATGTTGTAACACCACCTCTTCCTTGCCATTGTTCTAATGTTTCTAATTTTTCTTCATGTTCATATGGCATTACTATTTTTTTAATACCTTGTTTATTCATATATGCTGATAATAAAATATCATCTGATTTTGTTTTACCAACGAAATCAATAAAGAAATCATCATCAAAATATCTTCTTTTATATGAAACTGTTTTATAGTGTTGCATAACTTTTCCACTCATTTCAAATGGAACTGAAACCACAAAATGGTCTCTTACATCATTAAATTTAGGTTCATCTGTACCTAAAGAATCATAACCAAATGCACAATCTCTTTCTGATTGATTTTTAACATGTTCTTTTATCATATCTTCATGATAAACCAAGTCATCATCACACACTATAATAATGGTTTCTGGATTTGTTATGCGTTCAATTGTTGGTATTATTTTTGTAATTGGGCCTAAATCGTCCATTCTAAATATTTTTACCTTATCAAATTCACCTAACCATTCAGGAATTATATATTCATCACCTGAATATGATGAAACATGAGGAATATTGAAATGTATTTCAAAATTATCGTAATTTTGATTTTGTAAAGACTTAATACAGGCAATCACACCATTGTCTCCATATTTTGTGTCCGATAATCGTTCCGGTACTGTTGTTAGTGTTACTACTACTTTTTTTATGTTATCCATGTAAGTTATTTTTCTTCAATTTTAAGGTTTTTTTGTTTGATTGTAAATGATAGGTTTATAATAATTTTTTAAAATCCAACAAACTAACTATTATTTTTGCATTGGCTTTGGTTGTTCCGTTTTCAGTATACCATTTTCTACCGTTTTCCGCAACATAATTTATATAATCCCAATCATCTTTTACCTCCATAAATCTTTCATGGAGTTTATCACTTAATTTTATCCAATATAATGGGTCGGGATAATCAAGAATATTCCATTCCACACTACTAAAGTCAACCGAAATATAATGATAATCCGGTATTAGTTCATTATGAAATTTTGTAACTAATTTTGGTCTAATTAATGCAGTGCCTAAACCCAACATCTCAATATCTCTAAAACATATTTCACCGGCACCATTTAAACTTAGGTTTAAATTATATTTGTCCAATTCTCTTATGTAGTTACCAGCATCTAAATAATTTCCCTTCAGTTGGGTACTTAACATATTAAATCTATTGTCAGACTCCAAATATCTTCTAAAT
>JGI25908J49247_10000648_pt1 | contig 10669 bp, 9 predicted proteins | sample LauGreSpBDMM15SD_2_FD_49247 | JGI IMG/M metagenome (IMG submission 49247) | reverse complement strand
GCAGCCCAAGCCAACGTAGATAGAAAAAACCCGCCGACCAGCGGCGGGTGTGTTGTAAGCCTCTTATTAGCGGCTTGAAGTTACTTGCTGTGCTTCGCAATCAGTTCGCGCGCTTCAGACAACAATTTGTTGCCATCAATGCCTTTGGCACCAACTTCCTTGATCCAGTCATCAGCCACGACGCTGGCAGTACGGCGCCAGCGCAGAGTTTCAGCCATGTCCAATGCAACGATGTTNTTGCCTGCTTTTTCTGCAATCGCACGGCCAGCCTTATCGCCTTCATCCATGGCGCGGCCAAAGGCGGCAGCAGTCTCCAGTCCGGANTTTTTGTCGATGATTTGCTTCAAGTCGGCTGGTAGCTTGTCATAAGAGGCTTTGTTCATCGACACTGCAAAAGTTGAGTTGTACAAGCCATTCGGACCAAAGAAGGTGGTGTGGTTTTTGACTAACTCGTGGACCTTTAAAGATGGACCGACTTCCCATGGGATTGTCGTCCCTTGAATCACGCCTTTGGACAGAGCCTCTGTAACAGCTGGAACGGGCATGCCTACAGGTGTGGCACCCAATTTGGTCAGCATGTTGTTAATGATGCGGGAGCCGCCACGGATTTTCATGCCTTGCAGGCTTTCGAGNCCCGTGACTGGNGTTTTGGTGTGAAAAAGACCTGGGCCGTGNGTGTGAACAGCGATCAGTTTCACATCCTTGAACTCGTCCTGTGCATTTTTCTGAACGTACTCCCACAATGCCTTGGAGGAAGCCTCGCCTGTGGTGGTTAAAAATGGGACTTCAAAAACTTCAGTCTTTGGAAAGCGTCCAGGCGTGTANCCCAAGACCGTCCAAGTAAGGTCGACCACACCGTCCTTGGCTTGGTCAAACAATTGAGGGGGTGTGCCTCCCAATTGCATGGTGTTGAAAATCTGCACTTTGATTCGGCCGCCCGATTCAGCTTCAACTTTTTTGGCCCATGGCACGATAGCCTTGGCTGGAATTGTGGCCTGCGCTGGCAGCATTTGGTGAAATCTCAGTGTGACGTTTTGAGCAAGTGCTGCGCCAGTAAAGGCGGCAAAACTCATAAAAGCCAACACTGCACGACGTGGGGTCATCTTTAACATAAGGGCCTCTTGGTTATGATTTATAAACAAATACAAGAGTTAATGCTAAACATTTTTCTTCTGTTTGGTATTGAGGCTTTACCCTTAGTAAGGACGTAAACTCCTCTGTCAAGGGGACAATTTAAAACTAGAGATTTCCTTAAAAAATTTCCTAGGCATGAACTGCATCGGAGTCACATCGACTCATGCGGTCTGAACTCGTTGTCCATGAGTCCAAAAGCTTTTATGACTGATCTAAACTTGCAAAGATGACTCAACTAAATTAAGTGTCACTGCGCCGAATTGGCAAGGCCCAGAAAACAATTAACGCCATTCAATCGCCTGGCCGCAACCCATCAAATGGCGCTCTTGCCAACCATGAGGAAGGCTACATACCCGTCTGATTTTGAAACCGGTTTAAAAGTCATAGCGTTCTTTCAATTATTTTTAAAGGTAATNTAGACAACTTGTTCAGGGGATGGCAAGCATGGGAATTGCATTTCGCTGTCGTTGATCTTTATGAGGAAAATATTTCTTAAATGGATTTTCGTTTATTGGGCNCCATAAAAACCCCTATAAAACCAAAGCACGACATTTAGAGAAGGAACTCTGCAACACGTTGAGCCTCGACTGAAGACTTTCGCCAAACCATTGAAACGTGCAAAGGTTCGTGGCTAACAATCACTGGAAGGACTGAAGTTGCATGACTACTTTGAAGTGCTGCCGATTGCGCGCAACAGGTTAAGAGATCTGTCTGAGCGACGACAGATAAGCTGTAGAAAAATGATGGTGATTCAACTGCCGGTATGGGGGGGGTCATGCCTCTTCTCAAAAAAGCTTCCATCAAACCGACTCGGGTAGTTGATTGCATGTCAGGCAGTATCCATTGCCATTTTGCCAGTTCTGCAAAATCAAGTTTTTTCTTTGAGGCCAAAGGATGCTTGCTGGATGAGACTACTGACAAGGGGGCCTCGTAAAGTAATCGTTGCGACAGATCTTCAAAGTAAGGCGCATCGACGACATGGCTAGGTAATCGACCAATCAAAATATCAATTTCACCTTGAAGCAGCATTTGCAACAAATAATCGGCCCTTCCATCAACAATGCGAGGACGCCAAACTGTTTTGCCACTGATTAATTTTTTGACGATTTCTGGCAGGACTGTGGCNGCTGTGTGAGGAAATGCGCCTATGCGAACAACGCGTTGAACAGCGCCCTGCAATGTTGACCCCATTGCGCCAACTTCACCCAGCACAGTCTGCCACCGTGGCATCAGCGCCGTGCCTTCATTGGTGAGAGCCATGCCGCGCCCCTGTCTTCTAAAAAGTTTGACGTCAAACAAAGACTCAATCTCTTTGAGCATCATGCTGGCTGCCGACTGAGTCATCGAGAGCTGCTCTGCAGTGGCCGATAAGGAACCCTGCGTTGCCAACAGGCTCAAAAATCGCAATTGTTTAACCCGCAATTGATCTAGACGAGGATTAAGCATGTAAATACTCAGTGAGTTCAGTTTATTCTTATGTTACCGCATTAATTTTTGATAATTTGCTGATGTACTCCCCCTAAAATAAATCTGTCATCAATAAATAGTGTGAACCATGCCTGCTCTATCAAAAAGACAACTCAATAGAATTTTGCTTGCAACAGCAGTTGGTGTTGCACTTGCGGCCCAAGGAGCTTTGGCACAAGACTGGCCCAGCAAGTCCATCAGCTTGGTAGTTCCATTTCCAGCCGGTGGCTCCAATGATGTGGTGGCCAGATTGGTAGGCGAAAGTGTCAGAAAGCGACTGGGGCAAGCCGTTTTGGTGGACAACAAGCCAGGTGCCAATGGTTCTTTAGGCGTTGAAACAACACTCCGCACAGCAAAAGATCAACACACTTTTTTGGTGGCCTCAGATTCGGTGTCTTTGTTGCCGCTGTTCAGAACCATGCCTTGGGACCTGACCAAAACATTCACGCCAGTGTCTGTTCTGACGTTTCAACCCATCGTGGTGGTCACGTCACCTTCCTCAGGCTTAAAAACCATTCAAGACCTGCAAGCNCGCGCCAAAGGTAAGCCAGATCAAGTGTCTTATGCNAGNTCNGGGCAAGGCTCTATTCAGCACTTGGTGGGTGAGTTGTTTGCGCAAAACTTAGGCATCAACCTGCTTCACATTCCCTACAAAGGGGGCGGCCAAGCTGTGAATGATGTGATTTCNGGCCAAGTTAACGTGGCCGTTCTGGGTGCAGCGGCTGTTTTGCCCCACATTAAATCGGGCAAATTAGTGGCCTTGGCAGTNAGCACCAAGCGCCGCTCTGCCATCTTGCCAGATACCCCCACCCTGAGTGAAAGTGGCGCGGGAGACATTGATGTTCCTCAGTGGTCAGCGCTTTTTGCGGTGGAAGGAACACCAGCACCCGTCATTTCACAACTGCGTCGTGCTGTCGATGAGTCTTTGAATGACGCTGCGCTAAAGCAACAACTCTTAGGTCTTGCCATGGAAACTGTGGCCATGACGCCTGACGCATTTCAACAACGCATGACGCAAGACCGAGAGCGGTGGGCCAAACTAATCAAGGATCGCAAGATCGCTATGGAATGAAGATGTCGTCCTCAGAAAGACAGCCCAACATCGTCCTTGTATTGGCCGACAACTTAGGCTGGGGCGAGCTAGGTTGCTACGGTGGCGGGGCCCTGCGCGGCGCACCCACGCCACGCATCGACTCGCTGGCCGATGAAGGTCTCAAGTGCCTTAACTTCAATGTCGAAAGCGACTGCGTCCCCACGCGGTCTGCACTGATGACGGGTCGACACCCCATCCGCACTGGCGCGCTTCAGTCTGTACCTGCAGGCCTGCCGCAAGGAATTCACCCTTGGGAAATAACACTGCCTCAAGTTCTGAAACAAGCAGGTTATGACACGGCCATGTTTGGCAAATGGCATTTGGGCGATCGCCCAGGCCGTTACCCAAATGACCGTGGTTTTGATGAGTGGTATGGCATTCCACGTACAAGCAACGAGACGCTGTTTACGCAATCACCAGGCTTTGATCAAACTGTGGTTGACATTCCGCAAGTGATGGAGGGCTTTGCGGGCCAGCCCGCAAAAGACGTTGCCGAATACGACCTAGAAAAACGCCGTTTGATTGACAGTGAGCTTACCGAAAAATCGATTGACTTCATGCGTCGAAAAGCAAATGGCGACAAACCATTTTTTCTGTATGTGCCCCTCACGCATTTGCATTTCCCTACTCTTGCACACCCCGACTTTGCTGGAAAAAGTGGCGTTGGCGAATTTGCAGATTCCATGATGGAGATGGACTATCGCGTTGGGGAGCTGATGGATGCTGTCAAGGCCCTTGGCATTGAAAACAACACCTTGTTCATTTTTGCCAGCGACAACGGTCCGGAGTTTAGACGCCCATGGCGCGGCACCGCTGGCCCTTGGTCGGGCACTTACCACACCGCCATGGAAGGCGGATTACGCGTGCCTCTGATTGTTAAATGGCCTGGCCACATTGACAAAGCTCGCGTGAGCGACGACATCGTGCATGTCACCGACTTGTTTACCACCCTGATTGAAGTTGCCGGTGTAAAAACTCCCACTGACAGGCCCATTGATGGGCTTAGCCAATTGAGTTGGTGGAAAGGTCTTGTTGAAAAATCTGCGCGCGAAGGTTTTCTTTTTTATATCAAAACCGAGTTGCGCGCTGTGAAGTGGCGTCACTGGAAATTGCACTTTGTTTTTGAAAGTGAGCCCAACTCGGGTACCAAGCACCTTGAAACGCCTTGGCTTTTTAACATCAAACGCGATCCCAAAGAAGAGACCGATGCAGCCATGGAAGACGGCTGGGTGCGCGGTCCTATGCGAAAAATGATCATGGCCTTTGAGAAAACGCTAAAGGAACATCCGCCCATTGCGCCTGGGGCTTCCGACCAGACAAACCCCAATTCCATTTCAGTCAAACCCTGATATTCTATTCATAACCTACCTAGCTCTAAGGAACTTTCTCATGAAATTAAAAACCAAACTATCTCTGATTGCGGCAGCAGGCCTCACGCTCTTGGCTGCACAAAGCCAAGCGCAAGGCGTCAATGTTTATGGCCGCATGGTCATGTCTGCTAATCAGGTAGAAACTGGCACCACCAACAAGGTCAATGAGCTGCGTGACAACGCATCAAGACTTGGTTTTAGAGGTACTGAAGATTTGGGCGGCGGCATGGCAGCCCTCTATGGTCTTGAAATGGGTATCAGCGCTGACAGCGGCATTACAACTACACCCACATTCAGAAACAGCTATGTCGCCTTGCGCGGCGCGTGGGGTACCATGGCCATGGGGCGCCTTGACTCTGCCAATCCAACAGGCTCGCCCATTTACTCACAAATCACTTCACTGAGCCATTTTGCACCCAATGATGCTGGAGCTACGGCCACCAGTACCTCTATGCAAAACGCTCGCAATCGCACATCTGACAGCATTGGCTATGCAAGTCCCAAAATGGGTGATTTCATTGTTAGGGCACGCGTTTATTTTCGTGGTGCTGGTATTTTCGTGGTGCTGGCACAGTTGCACAACCTGAGGATNCTGCAAAAGGCTCCGACTTTGGACTTGATTATCAATCTGGTGCCATCAAAGCGGCTGTTGGCTACAGCAAAGATTCGCGCGTAGGTGGCTTCAGCAACAACGACTTCAAAGAAAAATGGCAGCTGGGTGTTAATTACAAAATTGACAACAGTTGGGACATCTACGCAATCGGTGGCATTGATACCTACAAGAACACAAGCACATCCCGTAGCGATGTCGACTACACGCAAGTTGGTTCTTCATACACCATGGGCAAACACAAAATCGTGCTCAACACATTCAAACGCGACGTGCAGTCATCTCTAATGGGTGTTCGCAAGAAAAATCAACTGAGCTATCAATACTTCTTGTCCAAACAAACAGACCTACAAGCGTTCATCGACAAAGACAGTGTTGACTCAAGCAAAAGCAATGTTCAAGTCCGCGCTATTGGCTTAGGTATTCGTCAAAACTTCTAAGGTAGACTTTATGAAAGCGTACGGATCAATATTTGCTGCAGCACTGTTAGCGGTTTGCCACCCAGTTTTTGCACAATTTGATCCTACCAAGGTTGCGGCTGAACCCGATTTTATTTCGCGGCAGTTCACGACAACTTCAAATTTCTCGACCCCTGCATTTGCGGCGGGTCGAGAAAATTTCACGTCTTATGCTGAAGCCGTCAATTTGATCAACGCTTTGGCACAGCGGCATATCAACGCCAAGATTGAGGCTATCGGCAAGTCGCAGCAAGGCCGCCCACTTTACTTGTTGGTTTTAACCAGTCCCCGTGGGTTTAATGCCAGCCTGCCAACTTTGATGCTCATGGCACAGCAGCATGGCAATGAACCCGCTGGCGGTGAGGCCACATTGGTTCTTGCCAAAATGCTGCTAGAAGAAAAAGCTCAGTTACTCGACCGAGTCAATGTGCTGATCATGCCAAACACAAACCCCGATGCCACAGAGTTGTTCAAACGGGAAACGATCAACGGCATTGACATCAACAGGGATCACTTGTTGTTGCGTCTTCCTGAGAGTCAAGCCATTGCTGCAGCTCTCCATAAATACAACCCCCAACTGGTTCTAGATCTTCATGAATTCACCGTGGCAGGCCGATGGGTTGCCAAGTTTGGTGCGGTGATGCACAGCGATGCTTTGCTGCAGGCGGCCACAGTTGGCAACTTAAGCCCAACCGTTCAGTCTGTTCAATCACGTTACTTAAGCACCGCGCGTCAAGCACTGGAGACCAAGGGCCATCGTGTTGACGACTATCACACTTCCTCTGCAAGCGCAAAAGATCTCACCGTATCGATGGGGGGTGTTAACGTAGACACGGGTCGAAACGTGGGGGGGTTGCGAAATGCAGTCAGTCTCCTTTTAGAAACTCGAGGCGTTGGCATTGGCAAAGCCAACTTCGCCCGCCGCGTTGAATCTCATGTGATTGCTGCTACAGCCATCATTGAAGCGGCTGCCAAAGACGGGCAAAACTTAATTCAAATGCAAGAAGTGGCTGGGCGCACCACGTCCAATCTTGCATGCTCTGGCAACATTTCAGTTGTTGTCAAACACACGCCCGAGCGGCGAGCGTTGAACTTTTTAGACGCCAAGACGGGTGAAGCACGTTCCATCGATGTCGACTGGCGTTCTGCACACCAATTGAAAATTGAACGCGAAAGAACTCGCCCTTGCGGGTATCTTGTAGCTGCAGACCAAACCATTGCAATTCAACGCTTGCGTAATTTAGGCGTTCAAGTCAAAACATTGACTGCCGATGATGTTGCACAGGCGTGGGACACAGAAACTTACGTCATTGCCAATGAAGACAGCGGAAGCAGACAAGATGCCCGTGGGGCTATCTCTGACGCACAAAACGCCATTCGAATGCTCAAAGTTAGTACTACAGCAAGTCGTGTGGTTCCATCTGTCGGTGCGTTTTATGTGTCACTCAAGCAGCCACTTGCAGGTCTTGTTATTGCAGCTTTAGAACCCGACTCACAAAATAGCTTTGTAGCTAATCGATTAATGTCTTTGGAAGAAGGCAAGCTAGTTCGCGTCATGAAACCTCCCACGTTGTAAGAAAGTATTTGTTTTGTCATTTCAATTCAGCACCTCTCAACGCCTATTGGCCACCAGCCTTGCTTGCTTAACTTTGACCGCTTGCGTCAATACCCCTCAACTGCCGCCAGAAAAAGCACCCCTTGCACAAGCTTGCCCTGCGGGTGTTCCTGCAGGCGCAACTTGCATGCGCGGACAAGACTCCGCGTCATCTCACTACTTAATCGTCATGCCCGCCAAATGGAGTGGTGTATTGGTTGTTCATGCGCACGGCGGCCCTAGCCTTGGTACACCCAAAACATCACGCAATGACGAAGACATTAAGCGTTGGGCCATTACGGTTCGCGAAGGACATGCGTGGGCGGGCTCGGTCTTTCGCCAGGGTGGCTTTGCTGTTACTACGGCTGCAGAAGATTCAGAACGCGTTCGACGCATTTTTGTAGACCACGTGGCCAAGCCCCGTAAAACATTGCTGCATGGCCAATCATGGGGCGCCATGGTGGCCACCCGTGCCGGCGAATTGTTTCCCAAATCATGGGACGGTATTCTGCTAACCAGCGGTGTGGTTGCAGGCCCCACCACTTATGACTTCCGCCTAGATTTGCGGGCTCTTTACCAACACCTCTGCAACAACCATCCACGCCCTACCGAGTCCAACTACTCACTGGCCATTGGTTTGCCAGCAGATTTCAAAATGACCAGCGCAGAATTGGCGCAAAGAGCCAATGAATGTCTGGGCACGGGTACACCTGCCGCTCAACGTACGCCCGCACAAGCTCAAAAGCTCAAAACCATTGTGGATGTTCTCAAAATTCCAGAGCGCTCTGTCATGAGTCACTTGAGCTGGGGCACATTTGCACTGCAAGATGTTGTTGCAAAAAATGGCGGTGTCAGTCCATTTGGCAATGCCAATGTGAAGTACAGCGGCTCATCTGACGATGTTAAATTGAACGCATCCATTCCACGTTTCCAAGCAGATCCGCAAGCCGTGGCAAGATTTGCAGCCGATGTTGATTACCAAGGCAAATTTGATGTGCCTGTTGTCAGCGGACACGGCATCGGTGACGCTACTGTGATGGTTGAAGGCCAAAGCGTTTTGCGTCAAAAAATGACAGCATCTGGCAAAGCCGATCAGCTTGTTCAAGTTTTTGTGAATTCTAGTGAGCACAGCTATTGGGGTGATGCACACTACCCACCTCTTTTCGATGCACTTTTGAACTGGGTTGAAAAAGGTCAAAAGCCAACACCACAAAGCATCTCTGACCTTTGCAAGCAACTCAGCTCAGCAAACACGTCGGAATGTAAATTTCAAACCGACTATGTCGCCAAGCCTATTTCATCACGCATTTTCCCTAGGTAAGAGACTGCTTATTACGCTCAGTGGTCTTGACTCTGTCTTCCAGTACCGCCGGTATGTTTAACTAAGCTGCTTGGTTTTAGTCATCGACCGTGCAATAAAACCTGCCGTGAGTTACAAAAAGTAGGCATGCGCTTTGGCCTAAGTTGTTGCCAGAGAACCCCTGATCTTCAGTCCGTTGCTTGGTCGTACATTTATTGGAGTTGCTTCCACATTTGCTTCCACACCTCTGTAGACCGCTTGTAACCTATTGATTTGTATAGATTATTTTTTATTGAAGCTGCTCATAATCCTTTGGTCCCAGGTTCAAGTCCTGGTGGGCCCACCANATTGAAAGCCACTGATTTTTGAAGTCAGTGGCTTTTTTGCTTATGGTCATTGCACCTTTATCGCTGAAGTGTTAAATTTGGTTACACCTGTGCAACTAAACATATNGGCATAACCATTTGAGAGTCATTCTAGATACGTCAGTTTTGGTCGCTGCAGCGAGGTCGCGTAACGGGGCAAGCTTTTGTTTGCTCTCAATGCTGCCTAGCAANCAGTTTGAAATTGCGCTGTCAGTNGCTCTTTATACGGAGTGGCAATCTGTGTTGACTAGGGCTGAACATTTGCCGCCAGGAGCCAGTGCGGAAAATGCGAATGACTTTTTACGTTACTTGGCTTCGATTGCGCACTTACAAGACGTACACTTTTTGTGGCGTCCATTTCTGCGTGATCCAGATGACGATATGGTTTTGGAGTGTGCTGTAGCTTCAGGTAGTCAGTACATCATTACGCACAACGTAAAAGACTTTAAGCGCGCCCCGGAACTGAAGGTCAATGCCATCAGGCCGGCAGAATTTTTGACATTGCTTAGGAGTAAATCATGACAGCATTAACTGTTCGACTTCCCAATTCTGTTCATCAGAAAATACGGGAACTTGCCGAGCGTGATGAAATTTCAGTCAACCAATTCATTGCGGCTGCAGTGTCAGAGAAGATGGCTTCAGTGATGACTTTGGACTATTTAAAGCAAGAGGCTGCTAAGGGAAGCCGGAGCGACTTTGATCGCTATTTAAACTTAGTGCCAAACGTGCCTGCAGCAGCAGGTGATGAATTGCCGAATCACTGATCGTNTCTTAACAATGACGGGGGTTTTGCTTTTATTGCAATATCGATTTCAGTATTTCAGCTGCAAACTCTTCTGGAAGATCTTCAAATTCAAGATCGCTATGTTCTGCAAATTCAGTAGAAGATCTATTTTCGTCATGTTGAAAAGAAATGGATCAGCCCTCGCCAGTGTTGAGAATGGCAATTGACCAACTGGACTCCATCGTCGCGATGTCAGACGCCATCATGATTGCCCGGGGTGATCTTGGTGTAGAGCTGCCTGCTGAGCAGGGCGGGGTAAATCAATCCGATGCGATCTTCAAACCATTGATCTTCATCAATAAATAGATGTATTTGAGTTCGGCCTTTTCGCAGTCAGGCGCACCCACCTGCCGAGCCAACGCACTGGCAGGAATGTGTAAGAGCTTCCCTTCAATTTCAACTTCTACGCGGAAATAGCAGGGATTAAATTCACGAAATGCCACGACCTGACCCCAGTGGCCAATGGGCCAAGGTTTTCGGATCACAACAACTTG
>JGI25908J49247_10000646_pt1 | contig 10691 bp, 30 predicted proteins | sample LauGreSpBDMM15SD_2_FD_49247 | JGI IMG/M metagenome (IMG submission 49247) | reverse complement strand
TTTAATCCTACCGCAGTATTTACTCAACGATGGGAAGAGAACTACCGTCTTGCTGACAACGGCATGCCGTTCCGTGCTGGTGGCAGGGCTACTAGAGAGTATCCAAATAAAGAGGATGCAAACTGGTGGTTGGAAAATGGTCCCAAGATGGTAGATTTTTGGATTCAGTTTCGTCAAGATAGTGGGTATCAGCCATACCAATTATCAGGTGGAGAGTTTGCTATTGAAACTGAACTCAATGTAGAAATTGGTGGCATACTAATGAAGGGATTTTTAGACAGACTTATGGTTTCACCTGCTGGTGAACTTGTAGTTGTGGATATTAAAACCTCCAAACAAGCACCAATTACTTACACACAATTAGGTACCTACGCAATTATGTGTGAGAAAGCGATAGGTGTGCGACCTGTTAAAGGCGCATACTTTATGGCTCGTAGTGGTGAACTAACTCATCCAGTAGAGTTGTCGCACTACACTGAAAAGCGTTTAGCCTCACAAGTTAAAGGCTTTAAGACGGCAGTTGATAACAATATATTTATACCACAGCCAGGCTTTATGTGTGGTACATGTTCTGTTAATCATGCTTGCTATGCAGTACAAGGTAAAGAATCACACAAATATCCCGAACTAGGAGAAACAAATGAGTGATAGCACACCAATACAAATCAACTTCAAAACTAAAAAAGATGGCATGTTAATTAACCTTCGTGCAAACGATGGTGCCGAACTTGATTTACTAATGACACAAGTTAGCGAGCGCCTTGCAGCGTTAGTTGATTTAGAAAAAACAGTTGAGGGTATGGCAGTAGTTAAAAATGCTTTCCCTAATGCACAAGTAATTAGTTCAACACCCAATACACCAACATCAGCAGCACCAACTGGTGCGCCAGTNTGTGATGGTGGCGCATGTAGTGGAGCACCAATGCGCTTTGTACCAGCAGGTATTGCTAAGGCAACTGGTCGCCCTTACAAGGCGTTCTATGCTTGTCCACTTCCACAAGGTCAGGCTTGTAACAAAAAAGTACCAGCATAAAAAATGCGCCTTCTTTCACGGGCAATCAGAACTGCATCACAGGGTGGTGCCACACTTCCAACAGTATGGCACTCACTCTTGGCGCAGCAGATAACATTTAGAAGGGGTGAAGTAAGTATGATTGCTGGTCCNCCAGGGGCTGGTAAATCTACTTTTGCTTTATCACTTGCGGTGCATGTGCAGGTACCAACACTTTACATATCTGCAGATACACACTCCCATACAATGAGTCTGCGCTTGCTTGCAATGTTAACTAACAGAACACAAGCAGAGGTTGAACCAATGATGGAGCAAGANAGGGAGTGGGCAGCCCAAATGCTTAAACCAGCAGACCATATTATGTGGGAGTTTGATTCTGCACCAACACTTAAAGATATAGAAGATGCAATACTTGCTGCCCGTGAACGATTAGGTAAAGATGTTGAACTTATTATCTTAGACAATGCAGTTGATGTTACTCTTGAAAGTCAAGATGAGTGGGGTGGTTTACGCACCCTCATGCGTGAACTTAAGTGGTGGGCACGCGATAGTGGTGCTGCTGTAGTTGTATGTCATCATACTAGCGAAGGTGTTACAGGTAATCCTTGTCCTCCACGCTCGTCATTGCATGGCAAAATTGCACAGACACCATCATTAATACTTACGGTATACGGTCAAGTAGCAACGATTGGCGTGTGTGCTGTTAAGAATAGATATGGACCAGCAGATGCCAATGGTGGTTCACCAGTTTGGCTTATCTATGAACCAGCAAGTATGCAGATAAAGGATGCGGTGATTCAATGACATGGGAACTTAAGTTAGTAGAAAACATAGGTGACTTAACTGGCACCTACGATAGTGAGAGCGTAGTTGTACCTACCAAAACACTGATTGAAGATATGGAAAAGCAGTTGAAGTTTTTACCTAAGAATTTTACTTGGACAGTGGGATGGAGAACNTATGTTTGGCAAGGAAACGGAAACAAAAGAATTTAAAGAACTTACACAAAAAGAACATGAAGAACTTTACAGAGGAGCAACTCTTACTTTCCCCGCAGATGGTGGAGAAAGCGATACAGAACTCAGACCTACCACCACCGATGAAGGAAGCATTACTTAATGAACTCCCTGAGTTTGTGGAACATATTGATGAAGCGACACAAAGAATCTTCAACCCTTCCTCCGTCTGGCTTGAGTCAATCCAGTTTGCNGACTATGTGGGTCAACTTGCACTTCATCTCAGGGAGGNACATGGAGNAGATTGCAGAGAAGANATCGCAGACCGACTTGNATTAATGAGTGAATCGTTCAAGGACTTAGCCGAGAACGCAATGAAAGTAATAGACCAATCACAGAAAGCNTTTAAAACAAATGGCACACACTAATAAAGAAACGCTATCCATAGTATGGTGTGATAATGGCACCACAGATGGCAAGTTTACAGAAGGTTTAGTTTATTCAATNATAACTGCAAGTGGTAATGGAGTTCCAATTAACAATGCTATCCGTGTACAGGGTAATCAGATAGCAAGACAACGCCANGCAGCGATTGAGATGTGGGCAAAGGTTGGAACTGATTGGGCACTATGGGTTGATTCAGATATTGTATTAACTAAAGAACATTTAAAAACTTTATGGNANACTGCGGATAAGATTGCTCGCCCCATAGTATGNGGTGTTTATTTTATATCCAAGGAAATGGAAAATTCTTTGATGAAACCTTTTCCTTGTGTCTTTAATGAAACTGNCAACGANTATGAGATTNANTATTTACACCCACTACCTTTAAACCAAATTGTTAAGATTGACAATGCTGGCATGGGATTAGTTCTTATGCATAAAAGTGTACTTACTAAACTAAATGAAAAATTCCCTGACAATTTTTTGTTTGGGGAGAATAATGAAAAGGGAGAGAAATTTATTGGTGAAGATATTTCTTTCTTTAGGAAAGTAAAAGCAGCAGGCATACCAGTTCATGTACATACTGGAGTTACTGCTCAACACATAAAACGATTCTCAGTTGACATTGCATACTACAATCTTTATTGGGCAGCATACGAAGCAGCAGAACGGAGAGAGCATGAGTCAACAAAAGAGCAACAAGCGTAGAGGTGCTAACTTTGAAATAGAGTTAGTTGATTGGCTAATGACTCAGGGTCTAAACGCCCAGCGATTGCCTCGTGCAGGGCGCAATGATGTTGGTGATGCCTTCGTGCCTGGGGTCAATGGCTCTTATGTTATAGAAGCCAAGGCTCCAAGGCGTGATGGGCGCATTGACTTATCAGGTTGGTTGCGTGAAGCACAAATAGAAGCAGAAAACTATAAAGAACAAAAGAAACTTGCTCTTACGCCAACACCATTGGTGATTATCAAAGCAAGTAACAAAGGAATAGGCGATGCTTATGTTGTTCAAAGGCTCAGTGATGTCCTCCCGAACTTCTAAGCATGACCTCGTAAAAGTACTAGAACATTACGGGTTCACTATTCCAAGTAACCGTGGTGGTTGGATGTCACTTCGCTGTGTATTCCATAACGACCATGTGAAGTCTGCTCGTTTAAACATTGATGGCGGTGGCTATAGATGTTTTGCTTGTGACATGGCTGGAGATGTTTATTCAATTATTATGAAACGAGAAGGAGTTGATTATGGCAAGGCTCTCAAAATCGCAGAGGGAATTACTGGCGAAAGCAACACAGAGTTACGAAGCAAACCTCAACGAGGCTCTACCATATCTAAAGAGTCGCGGTATAACAGAGGAAACGGCTCGTATATTCCGACTCGGATTCGTGGCGAATCCTGAAACAGGACATGAGTTATACCTAGGTAAGTTATCTATTCCATACATAACACCATCAGGTGTAGTTGATATTCGTTTTCGTAGTTTAAGTAATGATACTGGACCAAAATATCTTTCACGCCCTGGTGCTACTACCCACATATACAACATAACTGCATTAAATCAAGACAGTGGTATGTTAGTTGTATGTGAAGGTGAGATTGATACNATCATCGCCTCACAGGTTGGCTTTACTGCGGTTGGTTTGCCTGGGGCAAACAACTGGAAGCATTACTACTCCCGTGTGCTTGATGGCTGGGATAAAATAATGTTGTTTTGTGATGGCGATAATGCTGGTAGGGAAATGGCAAAGAATATCAGCAGGGAATTAGATAATGTTTTTCCTGTGTTTATGCCCGATAACCAAGATGTTAATGATGTATTCTTAACAGAGGGCGCGGATGGTTTACGCAGGCGTGTGGGTATTACACCTTGACAAAAAACTCAGCGTTTGATTTAGACTTTGGATACGGAAGAAAAGGAGAAAAACTTGTTGAAGAATTACTCACCGAAGGTAGAACTGTGGAAGTCAAGAGAGATAGAAAGTGGTACAAAACAAACAATCTATACATTGAAACTTCCTGCTATTTTAAAAAGACCGAAGCATGGGCAGATTCAGGGCTTTCAGTTACGGAGGCTTCCTATTGGGCTTTCGTTCTACAGGTATCGGTCATCTTGGTACCTACACCTGTACTTAGGTATGCCGTAGATAAATTTGGTAGGGATATAACCTGCGAAATACCACCTAATTTAAGTAAAGGTTACTTGATAACAGTGGATGATTTAATGACTGCAACAAGAGAGCACAAGGATAAGCCAACAGATGGATGAACAAGATAAAGTTTGGGAAAACATTTATAGTATAGCCCGTCAAGTGGCGAGCCGTGCTAATAGAATCCATCGTGGGCTTGTAAGTACTGATGATTTATACCAGCACATGTCCTTGTGGGCGTTAGAACACTGGCACAAGATTGAACAATGGCAGGGTGAGGAAAGTTTAAAGTATAAATTGCGTAAGACTTTCTATAACGAAGCGCAAAAATATGTAGCCAAAGAGAGAGCGCAACACTCACGCGCTCCAATGTCGGATACTTTTTATTATACCCATGTGGTATTACATGAGTTACTTCGTGATGTGTGGGAGTATGCTGGCTGGACTAGTGCACCTGATACTAGAACAGAGTTTACTTCACACTCTAGTAAACCTTCCGAAGGTGGTAATAGATTGGCGTTACTATCAGATGTATCAGCAGCGGTAAATCGTTTAAACAAAAATGATAAAGACTTGCTCCGTCTGCGTTATTCAGAGGGTGGTATGGAGTTTGCCGCGCTTGCTGAAAGTTATGAAACCACCGAAGAAGCCATGCGTAAGCGTGTTAAGCGTGCCTTAGATAAGTTACAAGATAGGCTAGGTGGTGAAGCACCAATATGGCGTGGGCGTAGGCGTATTCGTAGTAATGCCCAAGCACAAGCAGAGATAAGAAACCAAGAAGAAAGAGGGGACTGAAATGGAATCTATTTTATGGCAGTTGCAAATGCTTTTACTTGACCTAGAGTTCTATAAACTAGTGTTAGAAATATATGAAAGGCTAGGACAATAATGAGTGAAGCAATAATTATTGCCTTGTTAGCAGTAAATACTATGGCAATTATATTCTTTGTTTATAGTTATGGCATAGCAAAAAATTGGTGGCGTGATTAGTGATAATTGGTTTAAGTGGATACGCACGCAGTGGTAAAGATACTGTCGCAGAATTGTTGTGTCTTAATTACGGATACAAAAGAGTTTCATTTGCAGACCCTATGCGCCAAGCGTTATATGTCTTAAGTCCTAAACTAGATAATGTTACTCGCTTATCAGAATATGTGGATGAGTATGGTTGGGATGTAGCCAAGCAGAACCAAGAGGTTCGTAGATTGCTTCAGGTATTTGGCACAGAGGTTGGTCGTAAAATGTTTGGTTTAGATTTTTGGATTGACATAGCATTAAAGAATTTAGATGGCAGTAGCAAGGTCGTAGTTAGTGATGTTAGATTTCCTAATGAGGCTGAAACGATAAAGAAACTTGGCGGTTCTATATGGCGCATCAACAGACATAATCTTAACGCAGTCAATGGGCACCCATCAGAACATGCAATGGATAGTTATATGGTTAGCCATGTTATTTACAATGACGGAACTCTTGATGACTTAAGTGATGAAGTATTTATGTTGGCTAAAGAGTTAGACTTGGACAAATAAAAAACCCCCGCCAAAGCGGGGGCTTCTTACAACTTAATTAAAAGTTATCTACATCTATTAACCTTGTAATCTCACTCCAAACATTATCAGAGTGTTCTTCGCAAAGAACTATGTTCCGTAATAACTGCCTCGCAGTTCATACTTCAACATTAGATTACCTTGCTTGCCACAGACCTTGGTATCATAACTCATACCAATGCTATCTTCATCTGCAGTTAACGGGGTTGCTATGCAATTTTGTTTATCACTCATTTGTTTCTCCTGTCATATACCACCAACCAATTTGATTGGCTTGGTATAAGTATACTAATTGCATTTTTTAAATTTTAGTTTTTAAGTAAAGTTTAAACAGCGACACTCCCGATAATCAACTACACTTGACAGTATAAAATACTGACTTTAGAAACAAGAAAACCCAACAAGACAGGAGAGTATTGCTGGGTTTTCAAGTAGAACTATATCACACTTTTTAACTCAGCCACCTGTATTTTCATTAAGCGCCTTAATTTTTTTCTCCTGTTTGGTGTAGTGCCACCCCATATTCCGTATCTTTCATGTGCTAAACCCCACTCCAAACAAGCCGTAATTGCTGGGCAATTATCACACATCTTGTTAATCATTTTCTCTTCTGCGTATGTGAAAGTATCTTGTGTTGGAAAGAATACGCTGGTATCTATGCCAATACATCTAGCATTTTCAAATAAATTAGAGTTGTATCTTAAGACATAACGAGTTACTGGTTCACCTACTTGATTTAACATTTGTTTTTCTTCTTGTATTTTGTGGTGTTTTGGCTTCATGTCTTAATACCAATTCTTTGCTAGATGGTGGGCGTATGCTCTGCATATACCCTTCTTGCCATATTTTCTTTCAATATAAACAAGTCCAGCATCAACTTGTTTATACCCATTGAGTGTAGGTTTCGTATCTATATTTACCCAAGTAGCAGGCATGAGTTGTGCTATGCCTAACGCACCGCTTGATTTGTTGCGTGCCTTTGGTCGCCAGTTACTCTCCTTTGTCCATAATTCAAAGAGGCAAGGGTATTGTTCAAGCATATCCATTTGAATTAATTTATCTACCGCATACCTTTGATAGTCATTGTTGTAGTATGCAATTACTTTGCCTTTAGGTTGGTGATTTATGTTTACGATTGGCGTGTTAATGGTTAATAACACACCTAAAATTACTGCTGACACTATCCATAATCTAGCGTGCGGGTGTATCTGTCTTAAGACATTAAACATTTTAATCCTCATCTTCCGACATGCGGTCAGGTGTGCCACTATCATCAGGTGTGCAGTCGCACTCTACTAAGTCGCATTGACTACATGCGTATAAAGAGCGTGCCACACTATCCCCGTCTAGGTATTGAGGGTCAGCCATTTGCTTCAACCTCATTTTTTTTCAGGTCGTTAATGGTTGGCTCGTTTAATTCTTTATACATAGAGGCAAGTAACGCGTTGGAAAACTCATTGACCCTATTGTAATACCAAAACATGAACTCTTGATTATCACTCATTTGTTGTCCTCCTTTCCTGTCTTAATTCGGATTAAATTGTTTGCACTTTCTACAAGTGAACTCCAACTAAACTCAGACCAGCCACAGTCTACACACTCATCTAACATGTTGACTTTCCAGCCACACTTAGGGCATACCTTTAACATTATATTTCTCCTGTCTTAAGTAACAACATTGGTTTATGGCAGTTTAATTTAGGGCATCTAACTATGTATTTTTCCCACGATTGCTGATAGATAAATTGTTTTCTAACAGTATCACAGTAACGACATGTAAATTCAAGGTCAGGCATTGGCTTTCTCCTGTCTTAAGTTCCAGTTATCCATCTGTTCACTAACATGCTCGCTCAGTTCTTCCTCCATGCCTGTGAATTTACCATCACCAGCATAGCCATACTCATAACTCATGGTTTCTGAGTTGAATATACTTCCGTTCGGGAATAGTGCTTCTTCCCCGTCTATATCTATATCCCACTCTTTAGTTTCTTCATCAAACACTATAACAAAATGATAACGCCTTGTCATTGTAGTTCTCCTGTCTTAAGTAAGGATTACCTTTTAAGTAATCGTTGAGTGATAATCTCACGAGTGTTATCGTAAGAGTTAGAGGCTCGCCCGTCAATACCTTCTGTCCACACAATAAGGCGATGGTCATAACGGATAGTGCTACCTGCTCCGTATAAATCCATCAACAGCGATGCTCCTTCCGTATCTTTACATGATGCCACATACCCACCCGTTGGGTCGTAGACTTTGTATATTGGTGATGCTCCCATTTATTTTGTTTCCTTTTCTTTATAAGTAAGTTCATCTAAGTATGATGCCAAACTATTGCCATTGTTTGCTTCTTCGTCCCACTCAAGTGCCCATTGTGGTGATTTAAGACTGTTTAACAACTGGGTTTCATTGTTTCTCCAATACAATTCATACCCGTTAAACTCGTCCCAAAACAACAAGACTTTATATTCTTCTTATCATAATTGAAAGTAATATATCTCTTCCAACTTGTTTCTTCGTGATGTTTGCTTATTACTTTTATTTCTTGTGTCGCGTTCATTACATTTCTCCTGTCTTAAGTAATAATCTACGGACTATCCGTAAATTACTTTGCCGAGAACAGCCACCTGCATTACTGCATCAGCGCAGATACTGTCGTAATTGTCAAAGTTAAACAAGTCCATATAGACCTGCTCGTTAGCGATAGGTAAAGCCTTGGCTAAATCTTCTATGCCAATTATCTTTTCTACTCGCTTATCATTTTCATCAAGGGCTACAACTTTAACTCTGCCTACTGTTTCCCAGTCGGCATCATCTAAGTATTCAGCCTCAATAAAATGGTCGCCAAAAGAGAAAGGGCTTGCACCAAAAACTGTGCTCCACAATTTCTTATCGTCAACCTGTATTGTTATTGTTGCCATTGTATTTCTCCTGTCTGTTGGTGTTGGTAAAACATTATCATTGGCAGTTACCTGCTGTCAACTATCTTTGATGTGATGTTTGCCTCATGTTTTAAGACATAACTTTTGTAAGCGGTGAATAGTTTCTTGTGTAATTTTTGAATTGCTCTCGCTGTGCTTTAGTTAAAGATACTTGTCCCTCAAAAGTGACATCATCTTCCCAAACAATTAAAGCGTTCAACAATAATTGCAATTCTTTTTTTGTAAGTTTCATTTCATCTCCTGTCTTAAGTCATATCCGTGCCCACATTGTGAGATTAATACAAGGCAATCACCGCAATAAACTTCTTGTTTGTTGCTCATTGCTGTTCCTGTCTTGGGCAATCGTCATAAGGAAAATACTTTTGCTCCTCACACATGCACCAATTAAATTTTTCTACTTGTGTAGCGTGGGTAAGTAGTGCCAACTCACCCCAACTTATAGACATCTCACTCATTATTATCCTCCTGTCTTAATACATAAATTGGTTCAGTTGGTTTTGTCTTTTCAACCCAGCCCGTTTCTTTACTCCATCTAAGGCGTGGCTCTATATCTTTAGGCTGAACTTCTACCCATTTAAGTTTCATTTTATCTCCTGTCTTAATACATTATTTGTATAGTAGGTCAAGGCAAAATTGAGATAAGTTTTCAAACTCAACTTTACATTGGTCGGGTGTAGTCATGTCATTTAGTAGCCATATAATAGCCAGCAGTAGAGCGGTCAGTAGCCCCGCTCTAACTCTGCGCCCTCGCTTTGTTAGGTTCATGTCTTAAGCCATAACTAACGAAGGCTTGATTTTGGTAGGCGTTGGGGTGTTTAATGCCCAGTAAGCCCAGCCAATTTTTGGGGTAAAGATATAGGCATACTCAGCGCATGAACCACGAGCATATTCTAAATACTCACCAGCATAGATAAATTCTTTTGCTTCAGTATCAACCGAACCCCTGTCCCTGCCATAGGCAAGACACCAGTTTTCATTATGGTTTTTGTAATCGTTAAAGTCTTGCTTCTCTCCCAGTTCCTGTCTTAATACAGATAAGTCCCCAAGATTTAATAAAGCCTCAACTTTATCGGTGGTTTGGTAATAGTTTGCCAGCGTTTGACCTACCCCTTCAGGGTAGCCGTCATAGTGGCAGTAGATAGCCCTAATCTTGCTATCTTCCTGCTGTATTCCAATCATGCTACGAGTTGACATGTTTTGCCATTTCCTCACAACAAGGCTTGTATTCAGAAAGCACCCAATCTAAGGCTTCAACCCAGCCTGCTAATATATCTTCTGTGCCGTCTGTGGTATTAGAGTTGCGCTTGATTTCCTCAAGTTCTTCTCTAACTTCTTTACTTGTTCTCATATTATGCCTCCTGTCTTAAGTCAGATTGCTCTACTACCTCAGTAAAATCGCTGTAATAACCTGAGGCTATGTCGTTTCTAATCCACTTCTCAGCCGTCATGCTCCATCTTGCAACATCACAATGTGAGGCGTGTCCGTTCTTTGTAATCGTATAAACAGTCCCGCTTGTGGTGATGGTGTCACCCTTTGCGTTAGTCCATTTAGCCATCTTGTATCTCCTGTCTTAATTCACAAGGTAGGTATCTCCTGCCTTGCTAGTGCCCCAATGGTGTCGCGAACACCTGCCACCTGTCA
>JGI25908J49247_10000645_pt1 | contig 10699 bp, 10 predicted proteins | sample LauGreSpBDMM15SD_2_FD_49247 | JGI IMG/M metagenome (IMG submission 49247) | reverse complement strand
GACCAGCCACGAACTCTCACTTTTAAAGGGCGCCAAAAATAACTCCCAAGAGCACAAAAGAAAAATAAGACAGATAAGACTAACGGAAGCGCCTAATTGGAGATAATTTTTCATGCTGAGAGTTTAAGTGCGGTTTCAGCTAGTCGCTTACCCATAGCAAGACATATTTTTTTCTCGTCCTCAGATATTGGTGCTTTATTAGATTCACCAGCCACATGAGAAGGCCCATAAGGCGTGCCTCCTGTTTTGGTGCTACTTAATTCTGGAACTGAGTAAGGCACACCCATAATCACCATGCCTAAATGAAGAAGTGGAAGTTGCATGCTAAGAAGTGTTGATTCATTACCGCCATGAAGAGAACCTGAAGAAGTAAATACGCAAGCAGGTTTCCCAATAAGATTTCCACTTAACCATAAAGATATAGTGCTATCGATGAAATATTTAAGAGGTGCTGCCATATTACCAAATCTCGTAGGACTTCCCATGGCTAGACCTATACATTCTTCCAGATCTTTGTGGTCAACATAAGGAGGGCCTTCGCTTGGGATACTATCTTCCAGAGCCTGAATGGTGGATGTCACTTTAGGCACAGTTCGAATTCTAGCTTTAACACCAGGAATGGATTCAATACCTCTCGCAATAAATGTGGCCATTTCTCCAACTGCACCCCCGTGAGAGTAGTAAAGAACTAAAACTTCTTTCATTAGATTTTTTTTGCCAACTGAGAAGCGTCACCGACATAACTTGCCGGTGTTAATCGAAGCAATCCATCTTTGGCTTCTTGAGGAATTTCAAGTTGCTGAATGAAAGTTTGAATGACTTCTTTAGTTATATGATCTTTGCCGCGCGTTAACTCTTTAAGTTTTTCATATGGATTTTCAATGCCATACCTTCTCATAACAGTTTGAATGGGTTCTGCTAACACTTCCCAAGCGTGATCTAAATCATCAGATAATTTTTTTGCATTAATTTCTAATTTATTAAGACCTTTAAGACAAGAGTCAATAGCAAGGATTGTATAACCAAAACCTAGACCAATATTTCGAATGACAGTAGAGTCAGTCAAGTCTCTTTGCCATCTTGAGATAGGAAGCTTTTCTGAGAAGTGGGCTAACAATGCATTTGCAATACCAAGATTACCTTCTGAATTTTCAAAATCAATAGGATTCACTTTATGAGGCATGGTAGATGAGCCTACTTCATTTTCTTTTAATTTTTGTTTGAAATAACCAAGTGATATATAACCCCAAATGTCTCGATTGAGATCGATCAGAATCGTATTCATTCTTATCATATTTTGAAAGATCTCTGCCATGTAATCATGAGGTTCAATCTGTGTTGTATAAGGATTGAAAGTAAGACCAAATGACTCTACAAATGTTTTTGAAAATGCCTGCCAATTGAATGTGGGATAAGTTGTGATATGTGCATTGAAATTACCTACAGCACCATTTATTTTGCCTAGAATCTCTTGTGCTTTAAATTGATCCATTTGTCTTTGTAGCCTATAAGCGACATTAGCCATTTCTTTACCCATCGTCGTTGGGCTCGCAGCTTGACCATGGGTTCTAGCTAACATAGCGTGATCACTTAAATCATGTGCTATATCTTTTAATTTTTTAATGATGTTTTCAACGCTGGGTGTTAAAACAGTTTCCTTGGCATGTTTAATCATGAGGGCATGGGATAGATTATTAATATCTTCAGAGGTGCATGCAAAATGAATAAATTCTGAAATGCTTTTAATTTCTTGATTGTCTTTAAATTTATTTTTTAACCAATATTCAACTGCTTTTACATCGTGATTTGTTGTCTCTTCAATTTTTTTAATTTCAGCGGCATCAGCTTCGCTAAAGGATTGAATAGTTTTTTGCAGTGATTCTCTTGTGGATGCGCTTAGAGCTGTAACTTCTTTAATGGCTTTTTCATCAGACAATGAAATGAGCCATTTAATTTCAACTTCAACACGGAATTTAATGAGAGCAAACTCACTAAAGTACTGGCGCAGATTATCGACTTTTTTAGCGTATCTGCCATCTAAGGGAGACAGGGCATTCAGCGTTGATAATTGCATGTAAAAATCCTATGAGATATATAGTGTTATTTTAACTCGTTTTTGCATCAATTTCATAAGAACCGTGGCCGTTAAGGCCTAATTGCTGGCTTAAATACGGCATGATTTCTTGTAATTGTTCTTTGAGTTTCCATGGCGGATTAATGATAAAAAGATAGCTGCCGAACATCCCAATTTCATCACTCGGTTTAGCAATCGAAAGGCTTACATAAAGCCATTCTCTAACGTTCAATTTGTGAAGTTGTTTGAGCATGGTTAAGGGTTCCGTTCGATCAATCAAAGGGCACCAAACCATATAGATACCCGTTTCAAAACGTTTTAAACTGTCTTTTAAGGATTCCACCACTTTAAGGTAATCGTTTTTAATTTCGTAAGAGGGGTCGGTTAAAACAAGTCCTCTTTTTGGGGGTGGCGGAATAAGAGTTTTTAATCCATTAAAGCCATCTTCACCATAGATTTTAGTATTTGGCTTTTTACCTAAAGTATGAAGAAGCGAAGTTAAGTCGGTAGGGTGTAATTCAAAGAGCCTAATTCTGTCTTCATGAGATAGCATTTGACTCGCGATCCAAGGGGAGCCAGGGTATTGTTTCAACTGATCACCACCATTGAGCTTTCGGATAACTTCAGTATATTTTGCTAAAGCTAATGGTTTTTTTTCGTCATGAAAGATTTTTTTAATACCATCTAGATGTTCAGATGTTTTATTAGAAAACTCACTTTCAAGCGAATACTTTCCCGCCCCTGCGTGCGTATCAATAAACCAATAAGGTTTATTTTTTTGTTTGAGGTAATCTAAGATCAGTGTAAGCACAATATGTTTTAACACATCTGCATGATTACCTGCGTGAAAGCCGTGTCGATAACTAAGCATGGATAGAGGACATGATGAACATGGGCTATTATAGAGTTTATAAATAAAATACGTGAATTCTCACGATATAAAATAATGACACAATATAAAGAAGACTGCAGAGAATGCCCTCGACTTGCTACATTTCTAGATCAAGTTAAATTAGAGCAGCCTAATTATTTTTGTAAGCCTGTACCGCCTTTTGGTGATACATCGATTCGTTTATTGATTGTAGGTTTAGCCCCCGGTATGCACGGAGCAAACAGAACAGGTAGGCCCTTTACTGGCGATTTCGCAGGGATTCTTTTATATAAAGCCTTGTTTCACTTTGGATTTTCGAACCAACAAGAGTCAATCGCAGCTGATGATTCATTAAAGCTCATTCATTGTAGGATTACAAATGCTGTTAAATGTTTGCCTCCACAAAATAAACCCGAACCTAAAGAAATAAAACAATGTAATCACTATTTAAAGTCGGAATTAGATTTACTTCAGCCTCGCACATTAGTATTAGCTTTAGGAAGTATTGCGCATCAATCTGTCTTATCGGCCTTTCAATTGAAAAAATCTGATTATGTGTTTTCACATGGCGCTCGTCATGATTTACCTAATCAGTTAGTTTTGTATGATAGTTATCATTGCAGTCGATACAATACACAAACAAAAAGACTTACCGAAGAAATGTTTTTTAGTGTTTTTCAATCAATCAAAAAAGAAATGGAGAATTAAAAATGCCTTACATTAATATTAAATTNGCAGGAACCTTAAACCGCGATCAAAAAGAAACTATCGCAAAAGAAATCACAGCGCTTATGGAAAAAGTAGCTCATAAACCAGCGTCGTATACCTACATTGTATTTGATGAAGTTAAAGGTGAGGATTGGTCAGTAGGGGGTAGTTTGTTAGGCTAGTTATATGGACATTAAACCCTTTTTAAAAACACTCCCTAATTTACCTGGTGTATATCGAATGATTAATCAGGCTGGGGAAGTCATTTATGTCGGGAAAGCCAAAGACCTAAAGAAGAGGGTTTCATCTTACTTTGTTAAAACGATTGTAAGTCCTAGAACAAAAATGATGGTGGGTCACATTGACCATATTGAAATCACAGTGACGCATTCGGAAACTGAGGCTTTGATCTTAGAAAATAATATGATTAAGTCTCACATGCCGCGTTATAACGTTATTTTTAGAGATGATAAGTCTTACCCATACATTGTTCTCACTGGTGAAAAATATCCGCGTTTAGCTTTTCATCGAGGCGCTCAGAAAAAAGGAAACCAATATTTTGGACCCTTCCCGAATACAAATGCAGTAAGAGAGAGCATTCAGCTCTTACAAAAAGTTTTTAAATTAAGAACATGCGAAAACTCAGTATTCAAAAATAGATCAAGACCATGTCTTCAATATCAGATTCATCGCTGCACTGCACCATGTGTCGATCTTATTCGAGAGGATGAGTATAAAAATGATATTAAACATGCATCACTTTTTCTAGAAGGTAAGGACAGTGAAGTTATAAGCCAACTTACAAANCAAATGAATGAAGCAGCTACTTCACACGCATATGAACATGCAGCTTTATATCGCGATCGTATTCAAAGTTTAAGACAAGTTAGAACAAAACAATTTGTCAGTGACTTTAGTGCCAGCGATGCTGACATTATTGCTTGTGTTGAAGAAGCAGGTGAATATTGCCTGAACTTAGTTATGATTCGTGCAGGCAGACATTTAGGTGACAAAAGTTTCTTTCCAAAAAACGCTACGGATGTTGAAACTCAAGATGTGATTGAAACCTTTATTGCTCAATACTATACAAATCAAACTATACCTAAATTAATCGTGACCCAAGAACATGTGAATCAATCGCTTATGTCTGAATTTTTTAAATTAAATTACGACATCGAAGTGAAGGTGATTAATAAAGCAATCGGTGATAAACGTGTATGGCTTACTATGGCGCAAAAGAATGCGCAGATTGCTTTAAAACAAAAACTGATGCAATCAGAAAGCCAGGAAAATAGGGTGGAAGCATTGAAAGCAATTTTCAATCTATCGGACTCATTTTCCAGAATCGAATGTTTTGATATTAGCCATACCATGGGTGAGGGCACGGTAGCCTCTTGCGTTGTGTTTGATAAAGGCAATCTTCAAAATAAAGAATATAGACGTTTTAATATTGAAGATATTACGCCAGGCGATGATTATGCCGCCATGCGAGAAGTATTAATGCGTCGCTACAAAAAAATTGCAACAGGTGAAGGTGTGAAGCCTGATCTTATTTTTATTGATGGGGGTAAGGGCCAGCTCAATATAGCCATTGAGGTGATTCAAGAATTAGGCTTGAGCGATATTATGCTTGTGGGTATTGCTAAAGGTGAGGGGAGAAAGCCAGGATTGGAACAACTTTTTTTAGAAGGTAAAACTGATCCCATCATTGTGAAAAAAGATAATGTTGGATTTCATCTAATCCAGCAAATAAGAGACGAAGCGCATCGTTTTGCTATTTCAGGCCACAGAGCGAAGCGTGCTAAAAAAAGAATTACTTCATCTCTAGAGGATATTGAGGGTATTGGTGCACAAAAGAGAAAAAATTTACTCGTCTATTTTGGCGGTATAGAGCGTATTAAAAATGCTAGTATTGAAGAAATTATCATGGTTGATGGTATTAATAAGAAATTAGCTGAAAAAATTTACGACTACTTTCATTGAAAAATAAATACATATGAAAATTAATGTTCCTAATGCACTTACTTTTTTCAGGGTGTTTTTGATTCCTTGTTTTGTAGGTATTTATTACCTACCTCATACTTTAATTGGTCAGCCTTTAATGAATTGGATAGGTGCTGGCATTTTCTTATTTGCGGCAATCACAGACTGGTTAGATGGATTTTTTGCGCGGTATTTAAATCAAGTCTCTAAATTCGGTGCTTTTTTTGATCCCGTAGCAGACAAATTGATGGTAGTGGCTGCCCTTCTTGTGTTGGTAGAGCTTGATCGGGTCAATGCGATTATCTCTTTAGTGATCATTGGTCGCGAGCTNTCCATTAGNTCTTTACGCGAATGGATGGCAACAATTGGCAAGCCAGGTGGTATGGCNGTNATGTTTGTAGGTAAGCTTAANACTACGATCCAAATGATTGCTATTTTAATGCTCCTTTACTGGGACAATCTATGGTTTATCAATGTAAAGTGGATAGGTAATATATTGATTAATATAGCCGCACTGCTTACTGTAATTTCGATGGGTTATTACATCCGCATGGCATGGCCTACCTTGAGAAAGAGCATTAAAATAAGGTAAGCCTTAAGGTTTGGGCGAGACTTTAAATTGACACTAGCTCAAAAAACGCTAAAATACTCGCTTCTTTACGCGGGAATAGCTCAGTTGGTAGAGCGCAACCTTGCCAAGGTTGAGGTCGCGAGTTCGAGACTCGTTTCCCGCTCCAAATCAAAATCGGGGAAGCATCGTCTTCCCCTTTTTAATTTTGGAGAAATTGATGTGGCGCGATAGCAAAATGGTTATGCAGCGGCCTGCAAAGCCGTAGACGCCAGTTCGATTCTGGCTCGCGCCTCCACTTATTAGTAGTTAAGCCTATTTGAGAATAATTTAGTGATAAAATTCGCTCTTAGTTTTATTTCAAAAGGCCCGGGTGGTGAAATTGGTAGACACAAGAGACTTAAAATCTCTCGCTCGCAAGGGCGTGCCGGTTCGATTCCGGCCCCGGGCACCACATTTTATTATTTCCTTGTAGTTTGAATACAACACTTCTTTGCAAAGCTTCTCTTGAGCGTGATCATCCAATACTTGATCGGTTTTTAACGATAGGAGATGTGGAGTCTTTAAATTTTTCCTACGAAGAATTTTTATGCCATTTATTGGGTATCAAGCCTAATCCAGATTATCCATTAGCTTCGATCGATTATCAGAAAAATCAAACACTTTATTATCTTTATGCAGACCCTGTGTATTTAAGTCTTCAAAGAGATACATTTTTTTTGGAAAAAAAATTAACAGGTAATTTTACTCAAAACGAAATCGAAAGTTTATGCGATGCCCTTAATGAAACATTTAAGGATGACGCTCGTGCATTTGTTTTCAATGATCAAGGGCAGTTATTTCTTGAGTTAAAAAAACAGCCTCATATTAAAACGACATCGATTGCACATATCAAGCGTCAGTCAATTGAATTATTTATGCCGCAGGGTAATGAAGCTATGACATGGCATGCATTTATGAATGAAATTCAAATGTTTCTTTTTGATCATCCTATAAACCAAGATAGGCTTCGTCGAGAACTTCTCCCATCTAATAGTATTTGGTTTTCAGATGGTGGTGTCATACCTCAAGTGATTAAAAATCCATATACAACTATTTTTTCCAATACTGAATTTTTAAGGAAAGTACTGTCGATTGATACAAATACCTCTCTTCAATCTTTAGATAAGTTTCATCAAGATGATGTCAATCAAGATGCATTAATTGCTTTTGAAGATGATGAGGAAATAGATCATATTTTAGAAGTGATATGGAACAATTTTAAAAAACGAAAAATAAAGAATTTGAATATTTATTTGAATTACCAAGATCAGCTTTTGCATATTAACAATCGATTCATACAGCTATTTAAAGTATGGAAAAAAACTCACACAGTAAAAAACTATTTCAATGTTCATTAAATCAAAAAAAATTGACCATACTGCTTTAAATGCCCTCGTTAATTCAGGACTTAATCGTCATTTGGCAAAGTTTTATTCAGCCCGCGGTATTAAGCATATAGATGACGCCACACTCTTAATTGAGAAAATTATTCCTCCGGAAGCTTTAACCAACAATACATTAATGGCATCGATCTTAGCGGACGCTATCTTACAAAAACATAAAATTCTTATCATTGGTGATTATGATACGGATGGTGCAACTTCAACGGCTGTCGGCGTAAGGGCCCTTAAGATGATGGGCGCTGATGTAGATTATTTGGTTCCTAATCGATTTGAATTTGGTTATGGTTTGACGCCTGAAATTGTTGATTTAGCAAAAGAAAAAAATCCTAAAATTATTATTACTGTCGATAACGGCATCGCCAGTGTAGAGGGTGTAAATCAAGCAAATCAATATGGTATTGATGTGTTAGTCACAGACCATCATCTTCCTGGTGAAACATTACCTCGCGCTAAGTGTATTGTGAATCCTAATCAGCATGGTTGCGACTTTCCAAGTAAATACTTATGTGGCGTAGGCGTTATTTTTTATGTGATGCTAGCCTTGAGAGCTGAACTTAGAAAACGAGATTATTTTAAAGATAATATGGAGCCTAACCTAATGCAGTTAATCGACCTTGTAGCTTTAGGTACGGTTGCAGATTTAGTGCCTTTAGATCGTAATAATCGTACTTTAGTTGAATATGGTATTCGAAGAATCAGGTCAGGTCAGGCTAATCCTGGTATTCGAGCACTGATGGCATTAGCTAAAAAAAATCCATCGCAATTTCATACTTCTGATCTCGCTTTTAGTATTGCACCAAGACTTAATGCTGCAGGAAGATTGGATGATATGACTTTAGGTATTCAATGTCTTTTGTCTGATAGTTATGAGGATGCTCGATTTATTGCATCATCACTCGAAGCTTTAAATCTAAAAAGAAGATCGATTGAGTCTGAAATGAAAGATGGCGCATCTATTCAATTGCATGAGCTGAATTGTGAGGCTCAATTTAGTATTGCGCTCTATGACCCTACGTGGCATCAAGGTGTGATTGGAATTATTGCTTCTCGAATTAAAGACAAATATCATCGTCCCGTCATTGTATTTGCTAAGTCTGAAGAAGGTATCCTCAAAGGCTCAGGGAGATCCATTCAATCACTCCATTTAAGAGATGCACTTGATCTTATTTCAAAAAAGGATCCAAGCATTCTTATTACATTCGGTGGTCATGCCATGGCTGCTGGGCTCACTATAAAAGAAAAGGATTTTGATCGCTTCGTCCATTTCTTTGAAGAAACAGTCAGAGGTTTAATTACATCAGACGACCTCGAATTAACTATTGAAGTTGATGATGCGCTTAATTTTTCAGAAGTGACTTATGAAGATGTAGAACATATTAATTCGCAAGTTTGGGGGCAAGGTTTTCCTCTTCCTATTTTTGAAGGTGAATTTGAAGTTGTTGAGCAAAGAATCCTTGCAGATAAACATTTAAAGTTAAATCTTTTATTACAAAACAAGGTATTTGAAGCTATTTATTTTAATCACAGTGAGCATCTCCCTCGAAAGATAAAAGCGATCTATCAGGTTGATTCTAATGAGTTTAATGGCAATAAAAAAATTCAAATTCAATTAAGGATGTTGACCTAAAGATGACATCCTTAATTGCCCATCCTGCCCCAACAAAGTAAAATTCAACAAACTATTTAAGAGACTGTCATGAGACGTAAAATCGTTGTTGGTAATTGGAAAATGAATGGTTCTTTGGCGTCTAATGAAAGACTTCTTAAAGCCTTGGTAGAAAAGATACCTCAAGCAATTTCGGTCGATATTGTGGTGTGTGCCCCTTATCCTTATTTGTTTCAAACACAATCCTATCTAAAGCATTCACCTATTTTTTGGGGCGCTCAGAACGTGGCTAAGTATGAATCAGGCGCTTTTACAGGTGAAGTGAGTGTTTCCATGCTCAAAGAATTTGGCGCAAGCTATGCGATTATCGGCCACTCAGAGAGAAGTACGGCTTATTGCGAGTCCGATGAAAATATTGCTACCAAATTTATGATGGTTAAAAAAGCAGGTATGACGCCGATTCTATGTGTGGGTGAAACTTTAATTGAGAGAGAAGCTGGCATCATGGAAAAAGTAGTATCTAAGCAGCTTGATACGATTATTGAAATGTATGGCGAAGAAATTTTNGANGAGACCGTNATTGCTTATGAGCCTATATGGGCTATTGGCTCTGACTTAGCGGCCTCNCCTGAGCAAGCGCAAGCGATGCATCAATTTATTCGTGAGAAATTATCCTCAAATACTAAGGTCATAAAGAGCCTCAAAATCATCTATGGAGGAAGCGTAAACCCNCAAAATGCGTTACAATTATTCTCTATGCCAGACGTAGACGGCGGACTCGTAGGACGAGCATCTTTAAATGCAAGTGATTTTGAGTCTATTTGTCATTCAGCCGAAATATAAATCAAAGAAAATAGGATTATGGAAAATTTAGTAACAATTATTCATGTGATTGCATGCTTAGGCGTCATCGGTTTGGTGCTGATGCAACACGGTAAGGGCGCGGATATGGGTGCGGCTTTTGGAAGCGGATCATCAGGTAGTTTATTCGGCGTAAGTGGCTCATCAAATTTTTTAAGTAGAACAACAGCAATATTTGTTNTAGTCTTTTTTCTGACCAGCATTTCCTTGGCGTTCATCGCAGGTCAAAAATCAGGCACCGGAAGTGTGGTGAAAGAAACTGAGTCATCAGAAGTGCAAAAATCTCCTGAAACTAAAAGCAGCGAAGCTCAGTCAAATTCATCAAGTGGCGCTCAAAATATCCCAAAATAGAGACTGTTAAATCTATAAAGCCGTCGTGGTGGAATTGGTAGACACGCTATCTTGAGGGGGTAGTGACGAAAGTCGTGAGAGTTCGAGTCTCTCCGACGGCACCAAATTAAGAAAATCATGTGGTATTTGTTTAAGGAATCGCTGTGCTGGAAAATTATTTTCCAATTTTATTGTTCATATGCGTAGGACTTGCGGTTGGTGCAGGGCCTCTTCTCATCGGCAGCATTCTCTC
>JGI25908J49247_10000643_pt1 | contig 10710 bp, 9 predicted proteins | sample LauGreSpBDMM15SD_2_FD_49247 | JGI IMG/M metagenome (IMG submission 49247) | reverse complement strand
AAGTTTTTAGACAAAGCGGGTAAGTTTATTGTCATGGAAGATACCACTGGTAAATTCCATACACTTGAAGAGTACAAAACTTTAACGGAGGATACGCAAAAAAACAAAGACGGCAAACATGTTATTTTATACACCACCAATCCGGTTGGGCAAGACGCATATATACAAGCGGCTACTAAAAAAGGATATACTGTTGTTAAAATGGAAACCTTGGTAGACTCTGCTTTCATTAACAACATGGAAATGAAGTGGGAGAATGTAACTTTTGTAAGAGTTGATGCAGATATCGTAGATAATTTAATTGATAAGCAGGAGTCGAACGAATCGGTACTTAGCAAAGACGACGCCGAAAAATTAAAGGAACTATTTAATTTGCAAATTGCAGATTTGCATGTTACCACCGAGGTCAAAGGGTTAAGCGCCGATAGCGCACCTGTAGTAGCCACTAGACCAGAGTTTATGCGCCGTATGAAAGATATGGCTGGTGTAGGTGGGGGCATGACTGCTTTTTATGCGCAAATGCCAGACGAAGTAACCTTAACTGTAAATGGCAATCACCCTATTTATCAAACCCTATTAAAGGAAGGCAATGCTGAACTTCTAAAAAGTCAGGTGCGTAATTTAGCAGACCTTGCATTATTATCTCAAGGGTTATTAAAAGGGAATGATTTAACCAACTTTATTAATAGGAGTGTAGACTTGTTACAAAATAAATAGCAAGGACGCAAAACATAAGCGCTCTTAAGCACTTAGTCGAAGGTCTATCATTTTGAGCTGAATGGTTTTTTCATTATTCCATTCGTTTTCGTCGAGTGTAAAAACAATATCTAATGGCTGATTCATTTGTAGTAATGCAAATTTATCAGCCATTTTAAATCCAATACCTGTTAGCGTAATTCCGTTTTGTTGTAGCACAAACCTGATATGTTGCTCCTTTACAATTTTAGAGTAAGCCGTATTGTTTACGCCCCTTGCAATAAACACGGGCTTCATATTTTCGGGTCCAAAGGGTTCCATTTGTGATAAAATATTATAAAACCCTTGGTTGATTTCTGTAAATGAAATAGGTGCNTCAATGACAATTTCTGGNATNAGTAAGTCNTCNGTAATTTGAGCTGATACAGCTGCTTCAAATGCGGCCGCGAAAGCCGTAACATTATCAGGTAGCAGGGTCATGCCTGCGGCCGCAAAATGCCCGCCATAGCCAATTAAATGTTCACGGCATGCGTGAATGGCTTCATATAAATTAAACCCTACCACACTGCGCGCACTGCCTGCTGCAATGTCGACGCTTCTTGTTAATACAATGGTGGGTCTATAATAGGTTTCTATAAGTCTACTCGCAACAATGCCAACTACACCTTTATGCCAGTTTTCGCTGTACACAAACGTTGTTTTTTTACCCGCATGCGATGGATCGTTGATGATTTGCGCAAGTGCATCTTCTGTGATACTGCTATCTGCTTCGCGTCTGTCCAAATTATCGGACTGGAGCATTTGTGCAAATTCAAGCGCTTTGGTGGCATCTTTTTCAATAAAAAGTTGCACTGCTTTTTTTGCATCATCCATACGGCCTGCCGCATTAATGCGCGGTGCTATCACAAATACCAAATTATTTAAAAACAGTTTTTTCTCCACCTTGGAAAGTTGGAGTAATGCTTTAATGCCAGGACATGGATTTTGATTTACTTTTTCAAGTCCATAGTAGGCTAAAATTCTATTCTCGCCGGTGATAGGAACAATATCTGCAGCAATCGCTGTAGCCGCTAGGTCTAGGTATTCGAGGTAACTAGACGCAGGCAGTTCAAGCCTTTGTGCAAGCGCCATCATTANTTTTATGCCCACNCCACANCCACATAATTCTTTNTAGGGATAGGGGCAATCAATTTGTTTGGGATTCAAAATAGCAACTGCTGGTGGCAATATAGGATCTGGTAAGTGGTGATCACAAACAATAAAATCAATCCCTAATGTTTTTGCATAGGCAATAAGATCTGTGGATTTGATACCGCAGTCTAATGAAACAATTAATGAACAGCCCGTTTCTTTTGCATAATCGATTCCCATTTTAGAAACGCCGTACCCTTCTTTGTAGCGGTGCGGAATATAATAATCGGTATTGTTATGAATGCCACAAATAAACTGATACATACTTGCAACAGCGGTGGTGCCATCTACATCATAATCACCAAACACAAGTATTCTTTGATTGTTATCGCGCGCCGTCAAAATGCGCGCAACTGCCTTGTCCATATCCTTCATGAGCCAAGGATCGTGCAGGTCCGAAAGTTGTGGTCTGTAAAATTTTTTAGAGGCCTCAAAAGTTTCTAAGCCTCTTGCTACCAAAATGCTACAAATGGTTTTATTGATGGACAGGGCGGCTTGTAAGGCCTCCGTTTTTACTGCATCGGATGCTACTATCGTCCACCTTTTTTCCATTAGTATTTTCTATCAGTTGTATATCTAACAAGTTCTTCTAAAGCTTCACGCACATCGGATGCAGGGAAGCTATGGAGTATTTCGAGTGCCTCATCTCTGTATGCAAACATTTTATTTGTTGCATAGGTAATGCCTCCAAAATTGTTAACGGCGTCCAGTACAAAATCAACTTTATCTTTTTGGGTATTTTGATTTTTGATGATGTAGATTATTTTTTTACGTAGCGCCGCATCACAATTATTGAGCGTATAAATAAGTGGTAAGGTTAGTTTCTTTTCTTTGATATCATTGCCCGTTGGCTTTCCAATGGCCTCGCTGCTGTAATCAAATAAGTCGTCTTTGATTTGAAAAGCCATACCTACTTTTTCTCCAAAGCGTTCCATTTTTTCAATGGCGTCCTCGTTTTCAAAAGTGGTAGAAGCGCCTGCTGCACATGACGATGCAAGTAGTGACGCTGTTTTGCCGCCAATGATTTCGTAATATATTTTTTCGTCTAAATTAAGCTTGCGCGATTTTTCTAACTGTAATAATTCGCCTTCACTCATAAGTCTTACGGCGTTAGAAAGTATTTGAAGTACGCGGTGGTCTTTATTGTCTAATGAAAGAAGTAGTCCTTTAGATAAAAGATAATCGCCTACTAAAACGGCAATCTTATTTTTCCATAAAGCATTGATTGAAAAAAAGCCCCTACGTTCGTTGGCTTCATCAACCACGTCGTCATGCACCAGTGTGGCAGTATGTAATAGTTCTACCAAAGAAGCAGCACGATACGATGCGTCGTTGATTTCGCCGCCTAATTTTGCGCTTAGCAATACAAACATCGGACGAAGCTGCTTTCCTTTTCGGCGCACAATGTACTGCATGATGCGGTCTAGGAGCGCAACCCTGCTTTTCACGGCTTCTCTAAAGTGAACCTCAAACAGTTCTAATTCTTTCGATATTACTTTTTTTGCTAATTCCATTGCTTAATGGGTTGCAATATAGACAGGATTGGGCAGAAATAAACGAACTAAAAGCAGCGAAATGCCCATCTAAAGCCTCTAAACACCGTATTTCTCGGTGTATTTACACTTTTAACATTGTCTAAAGAATAGATAGTTCTTGGTTCTATGTTATTTAGATTAATTTTGTACTATAATTAATTCAATAAATTATGGCAAGCATGAAAAATGTTTTAATGGGCGCACTAGCACTTCTAGTAAGCACCATTGGTTTCGCACAAACAGATTTTGGATGGGATTGGAGAGACTCTTCTAAAGTGGCCGTTAAAAACCAGCCACAGCGCAATGAGTTTATCAATAACGTATTTCCTTACCCGGCCAAGCCGCGCAGTCAGTGGGAATTAGGCTTTGGCTTAGGTGTTGCTACCATATCTGCCGATGTTGCCTCTAAAGCAGGTTTTGGTGGATCTGTATCTGTAAGAAAAGCACTTAACCATACTTTTTCATTACGTGCTAGCATTGCCGATTTAAATAGTTCTGGCGAGCCAAATGCGTATCAAATTACTCAAAATAGAGTACCGTTTAAAACCAGAACGCGTCAATTAGGCTTCGATGTTATTGCATCGCTTAATCCGCTTAGCTATTACAGAGCCAATCCAAAAACAAATGTGTATGTATTAGCAGGTTATAGCCTTACAGGTTCTAGGGTGATGCACAAAAAAACGCCGGCAGGTGACTATCGTGTTTTTTATGGTGCTGGTCTTCCGGACATTGAAGAAGGTTTGTTAAACACTGGATTAGGCGTTACCATCAATGATAGACAATCATATGCTATCTACAATAGCTTTAGTGCTGGTGGTGGTATATCATTTAAATTGAGCGATGTGTTAAGCGTAGGGTTAGAACAACGCTTTACGTTTTCTGCTTCAGGATATGATTATTTAGATGCTGTAAAAGCAGGTAATAGCAATGATTATTTAGGACAAACTAGTGCTAGAATTAATATTAACCTAGGCGACCGTTCTAGAAAAGTAGCACCACTTTGGTGGCTTAACCCGAACAACTATTTATACCAGGAAATCAATGCGCCTAAGCACATGAAACTACCAAAGGTTAAATTACCTGACGTAGATAATGATGGCGTAACAGATCAGTTTGACCTAGAGCCAAATACACCAGCAGGTGTTGCAGTAGATGCACACGGCCGTGCAAAAGATACAGATGGTGATGGTGTTCCTGATTACAAAGACAAAGAGCTTATCACACTACAATCTTGCTTCCCAGTTAACAATGATGGCGTAGGTACTTGTCCTGAGCCAGCATGTTGCAAAGAAGTAAAAGAAATGGTGAGTAACTTAAAAACAAATAACGGATCACTTTGCGAAATAGGTGAATTATCAACCATCGTTTTTGATAAAAATAAAGCCAAACTTTCTAAAGAAGCTACAGAAACACTAGCTGCCGTTGCTGCTAAAATAAACGCCAATCCAAACTGTAATATCCGTGTATCTGGTTATGGCTACACGTCAAAATCTGCACAACAATTAAGTTGGGATCGCGTAAACGCAGTGGTTAAATACTTAACGGAAAAGCAAGGCGTTTCTGAAAGCCGTTTTATTTATAATGCAGGTGCAGTAGGTAACGAACTTATTGTTACCCTATTTGGAACGACCGAAGCAGGAACCGGTGCAACAACTGCGCCGCATCCTAACTTAAAAAAATAAGGTTCGAGAAATTTTTTATAAAATGCAAAATGCCCCGCGAAGCGGGGCATTTTTGTTGGGTATATTTTTTTTGCAGGTGCGCAAAATTTTAAACAGCGCGCAAAAATATTGAAGCGTTGCGCGCGGCCGCGCGCAAAAATCTAACTCACTAAATTTAAATGCAGCTCACCAAAATTTTGAAGCGAAGAAATTTTTAAATCCGCAGCACCAAAGCGCTCATCTTTTTGCTGGGTAACATGCGGCACAATTACACATTTCATGCGCGCTGCTTTTGCCGCTACCAGTCCATTAAAGGAGTCTTCGAAACAAAGACAGTGCGTTGGGTGGGAGCCGAGCATGCTCGCGCAATTAAGGTAAACTTGTGGGTGGGGTTTNCCATAAGGCAGGTCTTCTGCAGATGCAGCTGCTTTAACATAAGGTCCAATNCCTGTCATTTTTACCACCAGCTCAATGAGCTCAGGNGGAGAAGAAGTGGCTAACCCAATTTTAAAATTTCGTTTGTGAAAAAAATCAAAAATATAAGGTACACCTGGCATCATGTTGCCTGTAGATTCTATTTTTTGTAGAACTAAATCTACAATCTTTTTTTCCACCACTTTTAATTCGGTGTCACCAATGTTAAAATAGTTAAACCACCATTGTACAAATTCTTTGGTACGCAGTCCGGTTGTTGAATTATACTGCTCTTCGGTTAAGTTAACGCCATACTGTTTAAATACTTCTGCAGCTGCATGATTCCACAATGGTTCACTATCTACAAGTAGTCCATCAATGTCAAATATTACGGTGTCAAGTTGCATACTATAAATTTAAAGCACAAAAATAGGTTTACTGCCCTGTATATTACCCCAAACCATTATATTTTTAAACAAAAGCATAACAATTTGTTTACATTCCTTAATTTGCACTACATGTTTAACGTGATGCTATGAATTTAATTGATCGATTTAGACATATTCGGGTGATTCGTACGGTGCTATATGCGGTGGTTGGCTTTATCACATATCCAGGCTTGGCACTAATTAATAAAGTAAAAATTGAGGGCACTGAAAATTTATTCAACCTGCCTAAAAAAAATGTTTTATTTGTTAGCAATCACCAAACATATTTTGCAGACGTTATTGCATTTGTTCATATTTTTTGTGCGGTAAAGTGGCGAAAGCACAACCGCCTTGGCCTTCCTTTTTATTTACTAAATCCATTTACCAATGTATACATGGTGGCTGCTGCAGAAACTATGAATACGAATTGGCTTACTAAATTATTTAAACTTTGTGGTACGCTTACCGTTAAAAGAACATGGCGTGCCGAAGGTCAAGATGTGTCTAGAGAAAGAGACAGTGCTGATACACAAAAAATAGATCAGGCTTTACACCATAGTTGGGTTATTACATTTCCGCAAGGAACAACAAAACCATTTGCACCCGGCCGAAAAGGAACGGCGCATATCATTAAAAATAACCAGCCCGTTGTGATACCTGTTGTGATCAATGGTTTTTGGAGAGCATTTGATAAAAAAGGATTGGCTTTTAAAAAGCGAGGAACCATATTGTCGGTACGTTTTAAAGAACCTATGGTCATTGACTATACAGCGCCTGTAGAGGAAATACTTTCTCAAGTGATGGATGCTATTGAGCAAAGTAAAGAATACATGTTAAAGGGAAGACATCATTTACTTGCGCAAGTAGGAAAGTAATTACTCCTTAATAAACAGTGCCTTTAATTCATTCGCATCATCTGGTTTCATTTTTCCGCCAAGTATCAAACGTAATTGTCTGCGTCTAAGGGCTCCATCAAACAATCTTTTTTCAAAATCAGTTTCAGGAATTAATTGCGGAACTGCAGTAGGTCTGTTATTAGGGTCTAGTGCTACAAAAGTAAAATAGGCTTCGTTGCTTTCGTATTTCTCTTGCTTTTGTAAATCTTCGCCCCACACTTTTACATAAATTTCCATGGAGGTTGTAAAGGCTCTACAAACATGTGCTTCTATGTGTACGATGTTACCTAGCTTAATTGGATTTTTAAAACTTAAATTATCTACAGATGCGGTCATGCTAGGCAGGTTGCAATGTTTACCTGCGGCCATACCGGATGCAATATCCATCCAGTACATGAGTCGTCCGCCCATCAAATTACCAAAAGTATTGGTGTCGTTTGGAAGAACCAGTTCATTCATTACAATAAAACTCTCACTCGCTTTTTTTGCTGCCATGGTTGATTGTATTTATAGTAAAGGTAACAAAGCCACTCCGTAATTTGTTCAAGATGCTTAAACTAGATAACAACCTGTTCCAATGTTTGCAAAAATGCAGGATCTACATCGGCGCCAATACCGTGTGCATCATTAAGTTCTAGATGCATGCCTTTGTACCTGGCCCCACGGGTAACAGGATCTATTTTATGTCCAAGTAAACAAGTATCTAAATCGTAGTATTTGACATTGTCTAAACCCATGGCTAGATGCACTTTGGCACTGAGGGCAAGCCTGCTTTCTAGCATGCCACCGAGCATACAAGGAACGCCTGCAGTTTCTGCCACTTTATTAATCGCAAGTGCTTCTTTGATGCCTCCACTTTTGGCTAATTTAATATTGATAGAAGCGCATGCTTTATTCGCAATAATTCGTTCGGCATCATGATGGGTGTAAACACTTTCATCTGCCATAATTGAAATCGGAGAAATGCCGCATAGTGCAGGCAATAAATGATCATTAAAGGTGCGCATGGGTTGTTCGCAAAACTGAATATCATATGCACCAAGTCCTGTAAGTGCAGTAACAGCATCATCATAAGTCCAGCCCTGATTGGCATCAATGCGCAGTATAATATTTGCCCCTACTGCTTCTCTAATTTTTTGAATCCGCGCAATATCAGTAGCAGGATCTTTGCCTAGTTTTACTTTTATCATGCGCACGCCATCTGCTACAAATTTTGCAGCGGTCTCCGCCATGTTTTGTGGTGTGTCTATTCCAATGGTTAAATCACTTTCAATATCTTTTATGTTTCCGCCTAAATACTTGTACAAAGGAAGTCCTGCATGTTTAGCGGCCAAATCATAAAGGGCCATATCAAATGCACTTTTGGCGGTATAGTTGCGCGCAGTAAATAAATCAAGTTCTCCAAGCCTTGCATCTATGTCAAGCGCATTTTTGTGTTTCCAAATGGTGGCAAATTCTTTTGCCATTTCATAGCAAGTTGCCTGTGTTTCTCCTACAATCATTGGAAAGGCAGAGCACTCGCCAACTCCAATATGCTCTGTGTTTGTATGTATGCGAATAAGTAGGTTTTGTGCAAAATGCATGGTGCCCGTTGCAATGGTAAACGGCACCATCGGAATCGAATATTTATAAACTTCTATTTTTAAAATTTCCATGCCCCAATTTCTGCAATTATTTAATACGGGCCTTATTTTATTGATAGGCAAACAAAATAGGCCGTGTCTTGTTATACTCAAAAACAAAGTCATGGAAACGATAAAAGGTAAACGCGTACTCTTATTTGGTGCAACAGGCGGTATTGGTGCTAAAGTTGCTGAACTATTAATTGGCGGTGGTGCTACCGTGTTTCTGTTGGCTCGAAATGCGCAAAAACTGCAAGACTTGGCGGTTCAATTATCTGTACCTGAAGGTCAGTATTTTACGGTCGACATTACAGACGCTGCTGCTGTAGATACTGCCGTAGCTCAAGTGGTAGCTGGTGGCGGGGTGGATATCCTTATCAATGCAGTCGGGGTTGGCATCATTAAGCCCATAGAAACGCTTACGCATCAAGACTTTATGGATTCCCTTCAAATTAATTTAGTGGGCAGTTTTAACGCCGTTAAAGCGGTAATGCCTTCCATGAAAGAAGCAAAAAAAGGACTCATTATTAATATTCCGGGCGTTTTGGGTAAAGTCCCAATGGCCGGTGCGGCTGCTTATAGTGCCAGTAAATACGGCATTGTTGGTATGATGCAAAGCATTAGAGAAGAAGTGAAACGTACCGAAATCAGGATCACCAATTTGTTTTTGGGCGGTGTGGATAGTCCTTTTTGGGACACCATCGATCTTCGTGTACAAAAAGATAAAATGATTGTGGTAGAGGAAGCAGCTAGGGCTATCTGGTTTTTATGCCAGCAGCCTAGATCTGGTGTAGTGAGCGAAATGGTGTTACAGCCATTTAACCACCAAGCAATATAGAATGGCAGGCTTTCTTTTTAAGCCACCCACTATCAATTATTTTTTATATTGCGACCTGTTCCGATATTCGCGGTCACGAACAACTGTTAGCGATGAATATTTCATTTGAGAATACCCAAAATGCATTTGCCTATAAGTCTACAAAGGCTTTAAAAAGCGCAAAGTTTTTATTTGGTTTTATGGGTTACCCAACACTTGTTCAACTGGGTACAAGACTAGTTCCTGTGCTATTAAAAGCAGGACTACCTATTAAAGGTATTATTCGACAAACAATATTCAAGCAATTTGTTGGTGGCGAAACACTAGCAGAGACAATTCCTGTAGCTCAAATGTTAGCGGAGCATGGAGTAGATGTTATTTTAGATTATGGAGTAGAAGGAAAAGAAGGTGAAGATGATTTCGACAAAGCAACACAGGTTTTTATTGATGTCATCAACCACGCGGCCACTCAAAAAAATATTCCATTTATTAGTATTAAAGTAACGGGTCTTGCAAGTCATGAACTATTACAAACACTTCATGAAGCGCCGCGTTTAAGAAGTGGCATTCATGACAATGAAATCGAACAAGCTGCCTGGGACCGAGTGAGAGCGCGCATGTACGCGATTTGTGAAGCCGCTGCCGAAAAAAATATCGGCGTACTGGTGGATGCAGAAGAAAGTTGGATTCAAGATCCCATTGACAGATTAACCATGGAAATGATGGCTGTTTTTAACAAACAAAAAGCTGTTGTATTTAATACCATTCAGCTCTACCGTCACGACCGTTTACATTTTTTACGCATCTCTCATCAAATTGCAGAGGCGCAAGGTTTTGTTTTGGGATTAAAATTAGTGCGTGGTGCGTACATGGAAAAAGAGCGTGCCGTAGCCCTCGAAAAAAATAGACAATCTCCCATTCAAATATCTAAAGAAGCCACCGACGCTGATTATGACGAAGCGGTTCGCTTTTGTATGGATCATATTCATTCTACCGCTGTAATTATTGCATCACACAATGAGCAAAGCAATTTATTAGGCGCCAAATTATTGGATGAAATGCTCCTTCCGCACAATCATCCGCATGTGCATTTTTCACAATTATATGGCATGAGCGACACCATCACTTTTAACCTTGCCAAAGAAGGCTTTAACGTGAGCAAGTACCTTCCTTTTGGTCCTATACAAGACGTTATTCCTTACCTCATGCGCAGGGCGCAAGAAAATACGAGTGTAAGTGGTCAAACAGGCCGTGAATTATTGCAATTAAAGCGCGAGTTGGCAAGGCGTAAATCACTGTAAACACTGCGGTGTAGCCGCTTTTGTCTATAATTCACAGATTCTCCCCAAATTCTATTTTGGCTGTAAACATCCCCGTTGATGGCGTAATTTGCAGCCATGCAGCAATACTTACAATTACTTCAACATATTTTAGATAACGGTACAGAAAA
>JGI25908J49247_10000640_pt1 | contig 10751 bp, 8 predicted proteins | sample LauGreSpBDMM15SD_2_FD_49247 | JGI IMG/M metagenome (IMG submission 49247) | reverse complement strand
GCATACCCCTATGCAAGCCGGCTGTTTTTTACTGCTTTATCTTACTTACCCCATTGCCCCGTAGGACAAAGTTAATACGGGATATCATTCATTAAGCCCCTGGTCTGACAAGGACTAAAATATAGGTATTTCTACCTATTTGGTAATTAACTGACCAAGAACGACTTAAAATTGGGTGCAGGGGTAGGATTTGAACCTACGACCTTCAGGTTATGAGCCTGACGAGCTAACCGGGCTGCTCCACCCTGCAATCAGTGGGAGGCGAAGAAGAAGGGCAGGCAGGGGCAGCCGCAAGCCCTTTTTTCGGGCATTCGTGCAAAGGGCGTGGTGACGGCCGACCTGATGGAAAAATGGGTTTGAAGATAGAGCCTGGCATCCGAGTATCTAGTGGTTGGCTATGAGTGACGATACCCCCACACCTCCACCCCCCGAGGAGAGCGCAGAATCTTTGCCTCCCTCTATGCCTCCGCCTATGCCCTCGGCCGAGGAGTTGGAGTTGGAAGATGCGACCCTGGGATCAGGTCGCCGCAAGTTACCTTTCTGGAGCCGCTTCGGTGGCGAGGGTTTTTTCGTTTCAGTGGGCGTGCACGTGGTCCTAGTACTCATCGCCGCTTTCTTAATCATCTCGGTGACGAAGGAGTCATCCAAGAAAGACCCGAATGCCTTTACGACGGGCGCGGGTGGTGGCTCGGCCGGTGATAAGGCCAAGAACTACGAGACGAAGATTAAGCCAAAGAACGTGAAGGCCTTGGCCTCGATGATTTCTGGCATGATGTCCGGCGGCTCGTCCAAGGGCTTTGGTGGCGGCTCCGGCGGCGGTATTGGTTCCGGTATGGGCATCGGTGTCGGCAACGGTAAAAACTTCGTCGGCCGCCCCGTCATGGGCGCCAAAATCTTCGCACAGCGCATCGCCGTCTTTATGGACGCCTCGGGCTCGATGACCCCTTACCTCGAGCGTGTCGAAGCCGAGATCCGTAAGCAGTTCCCGGACGCCGACGTGTACATGTACAATGGGCTCTTCATTACTGCTCAGGATGGTTTGGTGTTGGGCGGCAAGCGCTTTAAGGGCCAGCCAGTCCGTTCCTCCGGGACGGGAGCCCGCGAGACCGACCCGAAGAAGTTAACGGGTTCGGGCAAGACCATCCTCAAGAAGTACGATGATAACTTTAAGCAGGGCTCGGCGGGTGCATGGATTGATATCATGAAGGAAGAGCGGGCCTATGACGCCTTGGTCTTGTTCTCCGACTTCCAGGACGGCGTGACCCAGTATCGCATCAAGGGAGAGAAGGCGGACTCGAACGTGCAAGGGGGCGGTTTCCCCATCGTCTACTATGATGGCATCAACACGTCGATTGCGCGCGGGGCCGACAGCCGCAAGCCCGACGAAAAGCGCTGGGAGCAGGAATGGCTCAAGGCGTTCAACGATGCCCGCGATGGCAAGGGTCCTCGTCTCTACTTGTTCTCGACTCATATCGAGCCGCAGGAACTCCTTTCGAAGTGCGCCACCGGCTCAGGCGGTCAGGTCAAGATGGTGACCTGGCTCCGTACTGGCGGCCAGCCTCCACCCGAAGCGGTCGATCCGGCTACAGCTGGAGATAAGGCCATTTCGACGGATCCGGCCGCTATGCAGCCCCCGGGCGCCAAGGCTTACAAGCCCGCCCGCTAAGCCCTTAGGGTAATCTCGGGGCTAAACTTCAGGGAATGAACCATAGGTTCATCTCCTTGTGGCTGGCCTGCGGTTGCGTCCACTCGCAGGCGTGGATCACGACACCTTTACGCGCACCCGTCAGCAGACCCGCACTTGGTCGAGCCTGTTGGCCTCTTTGGCGGTGCATGGCGGGCTGCTCGTGGCGGCGTGTTGGATTGTGTTTCGCTCGCCGACGTCCCGACCGCGCGAGGAAGGGCCTTCGGTCTTTGTGACGGCGTCGGGCTCGACCGCGGCGGGCTCCGCTGAGCACGCGTTGAAGGCACGCCCGAAAGCCAACTTCCAGCCACGTCAGCGCTTGGCGGTGAATAATGCGAATGCGAGCATCTCGCTCCCCAGCTTGCCGCCGGTGAGCGGTGCGCTCGCTGGCCCAGCGGGCGGGGCCAAGGGCCTAGCGTCCGCTAGTAATGGGGCGGGGAAGGGCATGGGGTTTGGCGGAGCCCATGGCACGGCAAAGCACTTTGTCGGTAAGCCCGTCATGGGGGCGACCATCCGGGCGCAGCACGTGGCGGTGTACTTGGATTGCTCAGGCTCGATGAAGCCCTACCTCGAGCGGGTGACGGCGGAGATTCGCAAGCAATACCCCGACGCCGATGTCTTTCTCTTCGATGGGGCCCGCATCGTGGCGGTCGAGGACCAGATTGTCTATGGCCGCACCTTTCGCGGCGAAGCCCCGCGGCTGACGGAGGCCCCATCGCAGACGGTGGAGTCCGCGCTCACGCCGGCGGGACGTCAGCTGCTGGCCCGCCTTCGCCTGCCGTGTGAGAAAGGCTCCCTCGGGGCCTGGGTCGACCGGTTGTTGGCCGAGAAGTATGATGCGTTGGTGGTGTTCTCGGACTTCCAAGATGGCATCCGTGTCTACGACGAGAAACGGAAGGGTCATCCGTCCCTCATTTACTCCGATAGTGCTTACCGTCAGGTCGGGCGCACCTTGCCGGCCGGACGCTGGCAGGAACAGTGGCTCCAAGCCTTCCGGCAGGCCGAGCAGGGGAAAGGTCCGCGGTTATACCTGTTCTCCATCCAGGGAGAGCCGCAGGGCTTCCTGCAGCGCTGCGTCGAGGCCTCCGGTGGGGCCTCCATCAACGTCCGCTGGTTACGGGCGGGCCGGCGGGCCCCTTGATGCCTTGGCGGTTGCACCGTCGGGCGACTTCGTTTGCATAAGGGCATGGTGACCTTCCCGGCCGAATACCGCGCGCATTTCTCGGACACCGATGCCGCGGGGATTGTGCATTTCTCGACCATCTTCTTCTGGGTCGAGGCGACCGAAGAGGCNATCTTCCGNCACCTCCACCTGCCTTTCCTGAAGACCGATGGTGCCAAACTTTCTGGCTTCCCACGGGTCCGCGTTGAGTGCGATTACCTTTTTCCNATCTACCGTGACGACGTCGTGAAGGTCACACTGACCCCGGCCGAGATCGGCGATAAGAAACTCGTCTGGATNTTCGATGCCCACGTCGGTGAACGCGCCGTCGCNNAGGGTAAGCTCACGACGGTCTACGCTTGGCGCGACGGCCAGAGCCCGATGTCCGCCGCCTTGGTCCCCCTTGAGATTAAGCAGGCCCTGCAGCGCCACTTCGGGGAAGTCTGAGGCATGGGCCGATACACCAAAGTCCTCTTGGTCGGACTAGCCGCCATCGGGGTGCTGGGATGGATGTTTTTGGTGATGTTGGGTGGGATAGTGATGCATTCTCCCGTGAGCCCACCGGGGATTCAGACATGGCCACCAGGTTTGCACGCCGACGAAGCGGTCCAGTGGTCCTTCGCCAAGGATTCCGCTGCGGGTATTCCTTACAGCCTTAACCAGGATAAGTTCCATGGGCCGGCCTTAGCCGTCGCGACCCAAGCCGTGTTCGCCGTGCGTGGTCTCAAGTTCGATGACGCGAGCGAAGCGGATCTTCGGCTCGTTCCGTTTCTGTTCTTCCTGCTAATCTCTGCGACGCCGCTCTTTCTGCGCGACGTCGCTTGGCCGACCCGTTGCTTGGCCACCTTCCTGCTTCTGATGGGGTCCGCGGGCTGTTATTTCGGCCACTACTTTATCCAAGAGCCACTGCTTGTGGCTGGTTTTGTNTGGGGCGTNNTGCTGTGGATTCAATCGGCGGGCGGTGAGCGGCCNGCGTGGTGGACNNTNTTTTCCGGCGCNGCCTTTGGGTTGTCCTTGGCCTGCAAGGTCACGGCGTTGGCCTACCTCGGGATTCTCTTGGTCGCTCTGCTTGTATGTGCCCGTGAGACGCTCACTTGGCGCCGCATAGGCTGGGCGACATTAGGTACGCTCATCGTCTGGGTCAGCCTCCAGACAGTTTTATTCACCGACTGGGAAGGCATGATTGCTTGGGCCCACCAGTTATGGCGTTCCTTCGCCGTCGCTTCAGGCAATGACGATACGCTTACGCTCACCAATCCCGGGTATTGGTGGACGGTCGCACTTTGGTTGGCTGCGTTGGTGGGCATTCGCCTAGTTCGCGGCGGTCAGCGCTCCGCCGAAGACGTCCCGCTGGCCCTCGCCGTCGGCTGCTTCCTTTTCCACCTCGCCTTGCCGTATAAGACCCCGTGGCTGCTCTTCTTGCCGGTCTGCCTCAGTTTGGCGATGGCTTGGCCACTGTTGGCCGAGCGGCGGGTGTTTGCGTGGGTGTCTTCCACCGTCGCTGCCGCAGCTTTTGTTGTCGCCTGTTCGGGTACACTGGAGCGCCATACTCCAACCACATTCCGTGGTGCTCTGCTGGCCCGTGATCTCGGTGAATTCCAGCAAGCTTGGCAAAAGACGCATCTCGGGAAGCCGTTTTATGTCGCCATTGATGGCGGTCATTATTGGCCCTTACCCTATTACCTTCGGGCTTTCCAAGTCGGGTACGGCGAATTCGACGGGGCGGAACGCGCCCCCGTCCGCATCTTGGTGGCCCATGATTCCAGCGCACCGGCCATTCCAGGGTACAAGGCCTATAGTCTCCCTCTCCGCAGGGACGAAACTTACTGGGTGTTGGTCGACGCCACCAACAAGGTCGACATCCCCCTCATGTTTGGTGAATGGTGATGTCGTTAGCCCCCTTTCCCTATGAGCGAACGCAACGTCATTCACAATTTCTCCCATGAGGCCATGGGCACGCGCTTCTGGATTCGCATCGCGGACGAAGACCGTTCGTATGCCGAGCGCGCCGCGGAATCGATCTTCTACGCCATCGACGAACTAGACTTCCAAGTCGATGCCCGCCATGACAGCGGCCCGCTCGCTGGGGTCAATGGCATGCCCGATGGTGCCCTCGTGGCCGCGGGCGATCATTTCCAGACGCTCTGGAATTTCTCCCAAGCCCTGAAGGAAGAATCTGCGGGCGCCTTCGACGTTACGGCCGGAACACTCTTTCGCTACTGGGAAGCCCGCGGGACGCCTTCGTTTAACCCGGATGACGCCGAATGGAATAAGGCCTACAACGATTTCCGCGGGGCTGAGTTCAAACTCGCGGGTACCGAGTTCACGTGCGTCAAGTCCGGTGCGGCCGTCGACTTCGGGTCGATTATCCGTGGGCTCGCCGTCGACCGTATCGCGGATATGCTCGAGAACAGCTGGGGCATCCATCGTGCGCTCATCATGGGTGGCGGCGGGGTGGTGCTGGCGCTTGATCCGCCTGGCGATTCCAACGGCTGGCGCATCGGCATCGGTAAGGACAAGGAGATGAACCTTTGTCGCTTCGCCCTTGCGAGTAAATCCAACGAACGGCAGGCCACGCAGTTCGTCGATCCGCGCACTGGCCAGTGCATCACGCTGGCCGCGCCCGTGCGGGCCTTGGCTTCGGGTGCCCTCGAGGCCGCGGGCATTGCGATGGCCGTGGCGGTCCAGTCCCCCTCCGAAGCTGAGGAACTCATCCGCCAAGGCTGCAGTCGCGGTGCATGGCTGCCGGACGGTACTGCCATAGGCGCGGCGATGAACTTCGACCTCACCGACCGTCCAGCTCCCACGCCGACGCCAGAATCGACGCCGACGCCGGAGGCTAGTTGAGTAGCTTCTCGAGGTCCGTCAGTAACTGCTCACGGTCACCGGAGAAGAGGAAGGTGTCCGAGCCGACGGAACGGAGCGCGGACTCCAAGATATCACGGGGCGGCTTACGCGTGGCCATGAGGCGACGTAGGTAGGTCTCGAGGTCGCTCGCAATCTGCGGATGCGCCAGCTTGAGCTGCACAATCTGCAGGAGAATCGACTGGTTGGTTTCGTTTTGCAGGTGTGCGGCGATGAGCATGTTATTCGCTTCCACGTAGCGCTTGGCGGCGATGAGTTTACGGCCGGACGCCACGAGCAACTGCGGCGGGACGTTCTTGTTCTGCATCAGGCGCTGTAAGTTAATCAAGCCAATCTCAGGTTGGCTGTCGGCGAAGTAGCCGATGGTACGTAATGCGTCGAAGGCGATGCGCGTCTCGCTCATCCACTGTTCGCGGTCGCTCTGGCGGATGAGCTCCTCGACGAGCATGACGGCGGCGTGGGGCTGCTGGGCGTTGATGAGGCACTCCGCGTGGGTGAGCGCAAACTTCAGGCGGTTGGGGAAGCGGCGTTCCTCCGACCACTTGAGTAAGCGTCCGGTCAGCGCCGGCTGGATGCTGTCGTTGGCATACTGGGCCAGTTCGAGCATGGCCCGATCGTTCCGGCCGTGCTCGCGGAGTAGTTTATCGATAATGACCTCGCGCTTGGCGGCGTTCTCGGGGCCGGGCATTAAGAAGAGCGATTGGATGGTCGGGCCGGGGTTGGACGGGTCCTTGATGAACAGTAAGTCGAGGCAATCGCGGGCCCCCGGGAAGTTGCCGTTATCCTTGAGCCATTTCGCCTTTAGTTCGAGGAGGCGGGTGACCCCGGGATAGGCGGAGGTGGCGGCGTCCAGCAGCTTGAGCGCTTCGGCCCGCTCGTTAGTCTCCCAGAGGACTTGGCACTTAAGCAGAAAGCCTTCCGGCGTTTGGTCCAACTGGTAGGCCTGGATCAGGCGCGAGGTCTCGGTGTAGTTACCGCGGAGGAAGTTGGCCTGGGCTTGGGCAATCTGCAGGTCGCTCTTGATGCCCGCGTTGAGGCCAGCCATCGGCAGGTACTTTTTCGCACAGTCGATGATGCGCTGATCCTGGTCCAGCATGAACCCGCGATAGAGGAAGGAGCGGAAGTGCGTTTGGTCATCCAGCGAGAATTCTAAGGACTCCTCGAGGATTTGGTAGGCGTCGAGCGGTCGGCCAAAGGCGAAGAAGAGGTCGGCGCAAAGGCGTTGCGCCTCGAGGTTTTTGGGGGCGAGGTTCGCGCCGGTACCGATATACTTGGAGAACTCAGCGTAGTCTTGCCGGACGAGCGCCGCCTTGGCCACCGTCACGAAGTATTCGCCTTTGTGTTGAAGGTGGGCGATGCGTCCGTATTCCTCGCGGCTCTTCAGCATGAGCGCCCGTTCCCGTCGCCGGACTTCTTCCTTGGTCAGCGGGAGGTTGGCGAACCAGTTCCCGATAGAGTCCGGGAAGTAGAGGTACATGTCCCCGCGGCGGGTCGTCGTGATGCCGCCCATGTAGCGTTCTTTAAAGTAGTAGGCTTCGGAGCCGAGTAGCCAGGCCGCCAGGGCCGTCACCGGTATGACCCAGGCCAAGCGCGGCCAATTGGGACGGTAGGCCAAGTCATGGTAGCCTTTCTGCTCCACCACTACCAACCCCAGCAGCAACCGGCGGGCCCGTTTGTTGCCCGGGCCCTGTCCATAGACGTAAGAGGGATCGTCGGCCATCGCTGCAACCAATCAATCCCTGACCCGCTTTACGGCAAGAGTGGAGTGGCGCCGTTCACAGTGCGTCCGCAATTTCCGCGAGGTCGTGGGTCGGTGCCTGACAGGTCGGGCCGACGCAAAGCTGGAAACCGGGGGTTTCCGGCGAAGGAACGAGTAAGACGCGGCGATGGGGGCGGGCGTGGGCTGAGGTGTTTACCTGCCCACTTAAGGCGGCCTGGAGCGCGTCCAGGTTGACGCCAGGGGCGTGCTTGAGGACGGCGTGCCCCATCGCGTAGTGCGTGAGGCCTTCTAAGGCGTGGGCGACCCCGTTAGGGACATTGCGGGCCATGCCCCCGTAGGCTTGCGCGAGGTCTTCAAGGGTTTGGCGCCAGCGGTCTTCGCCGGTCAGCGTGTAGGCTTCCGCGCATACGTGAATCATCGCGGAGTTCCCAGCGGGGACTGCGTTATCAAACCAGTCTTTCTGGCGGACCGAAAGGTCGTCGCGACCCGCGGGTGCGAAGAAGAAGCCGACGGCGTGCGGGTCGGCGAAGCGGTCGGTCGTGGCCTGCATGAGGGCACGGGCCCGGTCGGAGAAGCGTTGCGACTCGTTGGGGAGTCCCCAGGACGCGTAGGCCGCCAGCGTGAGTTCGGCCTGGGCGAACCATGCGTAGTCGGTGAGGTTCCCCGTCAGCGTGGCTTGGTCGCCGTGTGCGACGGAACGGAGTGTGGGCGAAGCTCCCTCAGCGGCGAAGAGTTTCCAGGCGTGGGCTTCGAGGTCGGCCGCGAGTACGAACCAGTCTTTGCGACCAAAAATCCAAGCGGCCTTCGCCAAGGCGCGGATGAGTAGGGCGTTCCAGCCGAGCAAGGCCTTGTCGTCGCGCTCCGGCTGCGGACGCAGATTACGAGCGGCGAGCAACTGGGCGCGGGCACCCGCGAGGCGGTCGCGTTCGGCGGTCTTCGCGCGGAGTTTCGGAATGTTCGCCCCTTCGAAGTTGCCTTGGTCGGTCAGGCCATAGGCGGAAGCGAAGGGCAGGGCTTCCTCACCGAGCAAGGCCACAATCTCGGCGGGCTTCCAGATATACGTCGTGCCTTCCTCGTGGTGGGTGTCCGCATCGAGCGCGCTGGCATAGAGGCCGTTGGGTAGGCGCATTTCCCGTTGGAGCCAGCCAATCGTTTCCTCGCAGATCCGCGCATACAACGGGTCGCGGTAGCGGGCCCAGGCTTCGGCGTAGGTGCCGAGTAACTGGGCGTTGTCGTAAAGCATCTTCTCGAAGTGCGGCACGGTCCAGTCGCGGTCCACACAGTAGCGGTGGAAGCCGCCGCCGATTTGATCAAAGAGCCCGCCGCGGGCCATCCCGCCGAGCGTTACTGTAAGCACGGCGTCGAGTCGCGTGGCCAATGCCCGATCTTGTTCGACGGCGGCGGTGCTCCGAATCGCGAGGAGGAAGTCGACCGTCGGTGGCGACGGGAATTTCGGGGCGCCGCCGAAGCCACCATAGGTGTCATCATGCTGTTCGCAGAGTCGTTTGGCTGCGGCGAGTAGGTCGGCGGGCTGCGGTGAACTGCCATCCGCATCGGGTGCCCGCGTCAGGTGCGTCAGGTTCTGGGCGATGGCATCCGCGTTCGCGGCGAGTTCGTCCTTATTCCGGTGGAAGAAGTCCGACACCCGCATCAGCAACTGTGGCCAGGGGACTTGGCCCTGACCGCGGTCTTCGGGCGGGAAGTAGGTGCCGCCAAAAAAGGGACGTCCGTCGGGGAGGCANAAGCAATTGAGCGGCCAGCCACCATGGCCATTAATCATCTGGACGGCGTCCATCATCAGCTTGTCGACTTCAGGGCGTTCCTCGCGGTCGACCTTGATGCAGACGAAATGCTTATTCATCAGCTCCGCGATATAGGGCTGCTCGAAAGATTCCCGGGCCATGACGTGACACCAGTGGCAGGAAGAGTAGCCGACCGAGACGAGTACGGGTTTGCCTTGGGCTTGGGCGGTGGCAAAGGCCTCAGTGCCCCAAGGCCACCAGTGCACGGGGTTGGCCGCGTGCTGTTTCAGATAGAGGGATTGCTCTTGGGCCAGTCGGTTAGACACCCTCGCAAGGTTGCGGCTCTTTGGCCGGGTGCAACCCTCGAGGTTTTGGTCTGTTCGTCTTGCAGGGGCAGGGGGTGGGCTTAATCCTCGTCCTACCCATGCGGCGCCTCTTCCTTGCCCTTTTGCTCGCCACCGCGGCTGTCTCGGCCGTCGAGGTGCAGCTGGTCTTTGACGATAAGGCCGACGAAGAGAAGCTGAAGGCCTTCGGCGCCCGCTCGGTTGAACTCATTAAGGAATGGGAACCCAAGATTGCCGTAGTCCTCGGTACAGCCGAGGCCAAGCGCCCCAAGCAAATCACGGTCCGCTTCAAGGACATGGACGGCGTGGCTTTCTGGGACGGTAAGGCCATCACGATCTCGACCCGTTATGCGTCCAAGCACCCGGACGACGTGATGCTGGTGGTTCATGAGTTGACCCATGTGCTCCAGGGCTACCGCAAAATCCCCAGCTGGATGACCGAAGGTATCGCCGACTATGTCCGCTTCGGCATCGCCGAGGAAGGGAAGTTCGGCATCCGCATCGACCCAGTGAAGAACAAGCCTCGTGATTCCTACCGCGTGACGGGCTATCTAATTCTGCAGGCCGAGAAGCGCCATCCAGGCTTGGTCAAGAAACTGCACCTCGCTGGCGTGTCTGGCGGCGAGGTCGAGAAGGTCTGGGCTGAGCACTGCGGCCAGACGATTGATGAGACTTGGGCTGCGGTCGTGCCCGCTAAGACGAAGTAAGTATGTCGATAATCCGCATACTCGACCCGACGGTCGCCAATCAAATCGCCGCCGGCGAAGTGGTGGAGCGTCCCGCCGCGGTCGTTAAAGAACTTCTCGAGAACGCCCTAGATGCCGGGGCGACGCGCGTGGTCGTGGATTTCTCCCGCGGCGGCAAAGCCCTCACGGTCGTCGAAGATAATGGCAAGGGGATGACGCCGGAAGAGGCGCTCCTGAGCCTTGAGCGTCATGCGACCAGCAAGATCCGACTCGCCGCCGACCTCGACCGCATCACGACCTTTGGCTTTCGCGGTGAAGCCCTGCCTTCCATCGCCAGCGTGGCGCGCTTCACCCTGCAGACGCGTCCCGCTTCCGCACCTTCCGGCACCGAGCTGCTGATCAACGGTGGGCGGGTCGTCCACCAGCGTGAGCATGGTATGGCCCCCGGCACGCGCATCGAAGTCACTAACCTTTTTCATCCCGTCCCCGCCCGTCTCAAGTTCCTGAAGTCCGATGAGACCGAGGCCGCGCACATCATCCGCTTGGTA
>JGI25908J49247_10000625_pt1 | contig 10828 bp, 16 predicted proteins | sample LauGreSpBDMM15SD_2_FD_49247 | JGI IMG/M metagenome (IMG submission 49247) | reverse complement strand
AACTGTGGTTTGAATACCAAGGTGAACAGTGGATGGGTGAGATTGATTATCCTGGTTCATTCAATATTCGTGACACTGGTTCAGAGATTGCTCAGTTACAACAAGCCAAAGGCGCTGCCACAGATCCTGCTGTGCTGCGTAAGATTGATGAACATATTCTAGAATGGATGGANGAAGAAACAGAAGTTCTACCATTTATTGATCCAAATCCACAGCCAGGCAGATTGTATCCAGATGGTGAGCCAATCAACTCAAACTTGCCAGCAGCCTATCAACCAGCCAGCAACCCAGCTGTTCCAGAAGGACAAAACTGTGCCAACTGTGAATACTACAAGCCAGGTGAACTGTATTGCACNAAGTTTGATGCACCAGTTCGTGCTGTATTCTGGTGTGCCAAGTGGGAANAAGCAGAGTATGAAGAATAAAGTGCCGGGAGCGAATCGGTGAAACTAAAGAGCACAGGGATCAAGGGCTATAGGCTAGAACAACTAGAAGAACAAAATGGTCTCTGTGCTCTGTGTGGAGACTTAATCATTGATGATGCTGTTTTAGATCATGATCATAAGACAGGATTGATTCGAAAGGTTCTACATCGTGGCTGCAACTCAATGCTGGGCAAGATTGAAAACAACATGCCTCGCAGTCGTATGAATCGAGATCGTCTTAGAACATTTGCTTTGAATCTCATGCAATACATTGAGACTGAACACACTGACGTCACACATCCTACACACAAAGAAAAAGCAGTTAAGAAAAGGAAATAACATGCCCATTCATAAAGCAACAGGCCCTAGAGGCGGTAAAGGATATCAATATGGAACCACAGGCAAAGTATATCCTACTAGAGCACAGGCAGTAAAACAAGCGCAGGCCATCAAAGCAAGTCAAGCAGCAGCTAAAAAGAAGAAATGAAATATCCTGTATATCCTGAACCTGATGGCTATGACAGACCTATTAACCCATATGGAGATCATTATGAACAATGAACAACACAGTCCACTACCAGTAAGAGGCATGAGAACCGCTAAGAATAAAAAGCGTCCTAAGCCTCCTAAGAAATACTAAGTTTCTGAACAAAATACTCTATTTTGTGTAGATATCTTTCAATCTACATAAATATTCTTATAACACTCTGAAGGGAGGCGATGCACAATGTCAGATAATACATTGGTAACAGATAACGCAACTGATGCGGCCACTGAACAAACAGGAAATCAGGCACAAGCAGACAAAACTTATAGTCAACAAGAAGTAGACAACATGATGGCCCGCATGAAGGGATCATTAGAAAAGAAACTTCTGAAACCATATCAAGATCTAGGTGATCCTGAAGAGCTACGTAACATCAAAGGTGATTACGAAAAGCGTCAACAGGAACAGCAAATCAAGCGTGGTGAGTTTGAAAAAACACTACAAGAGTTAGCTGCTAAAAAGGATGCTGAAATCCAAAAGAGAGACTCAGTCATCAAAGATTATAAGGTCAACATGCCCTTGTTAAGTGCCGCAGCCAAGTTCAATGCCGTAAATGCAGAACAGGTCAAAGCACTATTAGCAAATCAAGTTAGGCTTAATAATGATGGTGAAGTAGAAGTAGTAGATGAAAAAGGCTCTGTCAGATATAATGACAAAGGCGAAGCGGTTGGAGTAGATGATTTAGTGCGTGGCTTCTTGGATTCGAATCCGCACTTTAGAGTTGCTAACCCCAGCACTACTAATACTAAGAGCAATGTCTCTAGTGGATCAAGCGAAAAACTGGATATCTCAAAACTAAACATGAGCAATCCAGAACACCGTAGACTTTATGCGGATTATCGCAAGAAGAGCGGTTTAGCCTAACAAATATCAAGGAGAATTATTATGGCTGGTTCAACAACAACAACCCTAAATGACCTGTTACCTAGCATTGTTGCAGAAGCAATGTTCGTAGCAAACGAGCGCAGTATCATGCGCGGTCTCGTTAAAAACTACACTTTGGCCGCTGGTCAAGGTAAGACTGTTACTGTTCCTGTGTATCCACAAGTTTCAGCAGCAGCTATCACTGAAGGTGATATTATCAGCAACACTGAAATCAGCACAGCTGGTGCAACTCTAACAGTTGCTACAAACGCTATCCGCACTATGGTTACTGACTTGTCAGTTGCTGGTAGTTCTAGCAATGTAGTTGCTGACTTAGGTCGTTTATTCGGTGAAGCTATTGCTCGTAAGATTGACAAAGATCTAACAGCATTGTTTGCTTCTTTCTCTAACGGTGTAGGCGACTATACTGGTGCTGTTACTGCTGCTTCAATCTTCAACTCAGTTGCAAAACTACGTGGCGCTGGTGTTAGCTTAGATGGTATGGTATGCGTATTGCACCCAGAAGTCGCTTATGACTTGAAGGCTGCATTGACATTAGGTGGATCAACTGCTGCATTCTCTATGGGTGCTTACAGTGAAGTTGGTAACGAAGCAATGCGTCAAGGTTATGTAATGCAGTTAGCTGGTGTTCCAATCTATGAAACATCAAACATTGACTACGTGACCAACGTTGGTGACTTCCCAGGCGCTGTGTTCCACAGAGATGCATTGGGTCTTGCTATGATTGGTGATGTTCAAATCGAAACAGCTCGTCGTATTGATTACCTAAGCACTGAAGTTGTTGCATCTTGCCACTATGGCGTTGGTGAACTACAAGACAGTCTNGGNCGTTACTTGAAGTTTGATAGNTCTATNAACAACTAATAGGAGACAGTGATGGCTTTCATTAAAAACGGAAACACTGTTATCAGTTTTGCAGAGTATCAGGATGTTGTTGATGCAGATCAGCGACTTTTTGATGCCAATGAAGGCCTCACTGACGACGTAGTTGATGTCGCATTACAGCGAGCCACTGAACGCATTTTAACAAAGATGCGTAATACGTCATGGTGGAAGAACTATTACATAACACGTGATAGTTCTTTATCATACAACACAGCGGCTGATGTTCCTGCATTAAATGCCAATAAGATTATAGATCGTGAAAGCGATTTTAAAGATCTTTGCGTATTCACTGCCCTTGCTGAATATATCCTACCACAAGTAGCAGACTTTAGCAACAATGAATCAGCAGAACGCCAGAAGATGGGCTACTACACTAATCGTGCAGAANCCTTGTTTGGTGANTTGGTAGCAGCAGGTGACTGGTATGACTTTGATGGCAGTGGNGCAATATCCTCAGCTGAAAAGTCACCTGGACAGTATAACTTGAAGAGAGTGCGATGAGACAGGCTATTTGGGATCATATAGACGACCTTAGTAAGGGCACTTTTACCCTTACCAATGAACTTCCCTGGGACAGTTCAGGTTCACCTTTATACCTTAAGAATATTAAGCGTATCTATGTGAATGTGGATCAAGTCACTGAGGAGTTGGTCTATGCTACCCTAAATGGAGTTTGTATCAACAATGAAATAACCACAGTTAGTGCTTATTTTGTCTGTGATGCAAAACAACTACCAAGTAACTATGAAACTTTAGTATCTGGCATTAGAGGTGCTAAGAATAGCACAGACATCTCTGGCGTAAGCCGTCGTGAATGTGATGTTACTACAACCTTTGAAGCAGATATGCTCGTAACAGAGTTTGAATTTAGATTTATCAACGTAATTAACTAACATAAGGAGCCAACAAATGGCATATATTAATCCAGCGCCAGGCACTGCTAGTCAAATAGTTTTAAAACTTGACTGCGGTATCGCCGAAGGCACATTGACATTAGGTGCAACACCACTTACTGTCCCTGCTCTGCAGGACATCACTATCAACGCAGCCAATGACGTGTTCACATGGAGCCAGTTAGACAGCACTGCTAAAAAGCAGATTGCTACTACCAGCACCAACAGTGTGGCCATGAACTTGGTGGTTGATCCAACAACATTCTTTGGAACAACTTTAGCATCAGTTCAATCTGATACTGTAGCTGCTCAAGGACTGTTAGGACTAAGCCGTAACAAGACTCTTGTTACTTTTAGCTTGAAAGTTCAAGAAGCTGCCGCTGACAAATACGTCAAGGGTCAAGGATACATCACTGGTCTAGCACCAACCGTATCTGCTGATTCACCAGTATGGGTATCTCCAATCACATTGACTGTGACTGGTGAATACACAGTCAGCGCAACTGAGTAATCATTCTCAGGTAATGAAAATAGGCTCTTTTTAGAGCCTATTTTTGTTTAACGGTTAAATATAAAGTAGAACTAAGATATGCAGATATTAGATAACTTGAGCGATAAAGAACTGGCACAGACTATATTAGCTGAGCTGGCCAAAGCCAAGAATGAGATTAAATGTGCTCGTGCTGACATAGATAAAGCCACTAGTAGAATAAACTTTTTACTGGTAGCAGCAAATACACTGATTGATAGATCAAAGGATTAATAGATATGAAACTAAACCAACTGGCAGCAAAGCCGCAACTAATAAAAATGACTCTTGAAGATGAAACCATCTTGAAAGAGTTTGGGGAACCTCTTGAGTTCTGGACATGGGACAGACAACCATTAGAAACCTTTATGAAGTTAGCCAACAGCAACCAAGCAGATGTCACTGCCATGATTGGTGTTGTTAGAACATTGATACTTGATGAAACAGGCAAAGAAATCATTACTGATGGTGTGATGTTGCCCAGCAATGTATTGATCAAGGTTATTGCTAAGATTGTAGAATCATTGGGAAAGTAATAGGCGAGAGTCCTGACTTTGAGAGTCAGGAGATAATGATGTTGATAACGCTGGACAACCTCGCCCATAGATATCAATGCTTACCAAGCGAAGCATTAAGCAGAGCGACTACATTTGATTTGTATGTGCTTGATGTGTCTACGAAGTGGCTGAGATATCAGCAAGATAAAGCAGACGGAAAGAATCCAGCTGCAAAACAACCTAGTCAACAAGAAATGTTGGATATGTTAAAGAGAGCAAGGGGCGAAGTATGAGTATACAATTTACTGTTGACATGAAAGACACTATAGGTCCTTGGATTCGTAGTGTTCAAGCACAACTGAAAAATCTTCCAAGAGAAGCTTATCAAGAGTTTAAAAAGATCACTCCCGTTGATACTGGCAATGCTCGTAGAAACACTACAAGACAAAGCAATCAGATCAATGCAAACTACAACTATGCCACAGTATTAGACAAGGGTCGACACATGACTAATAAAGGCATGCGTGGTAGTAAGCAAGCTCCGCGTGGTATGACTAAACCTACGGGGGAATTCATCCAACGTAGAATCAAACAGATAACAGGAAGATAACATGGCAGATACAAATTTTACAGTTGATGCTAACGTCAATCCCGCCATTGCCAACTTACAAAGATTAGGTAAAGAGATTGAACGTGTTGGCAGTAACTTTGGCAGTGCGTTTTCAGCAGCCAATAATGCAGTCACAGCACTGAGCGCAGCAATCATTGGAGCAGGTATAGCCACTGCGGCCTATGCTGATGGAATAGTTGACATAGCCAAAGCCAATCAGTTGGCCACAGCCGAAGTCATGGGACTAAGCAAGGCATTGCAACAAAATGGTGGTGATGCTGACAATGTAGGTCGTATGTTTCAGGCAATGGCCAATAACATCGAACAGGCCAACAGCGGTAATATTAAATCACTAGGCACATTTCAACGACTAGGTGTTAGCATCAGCGACTTAGGATCATTAAGCAACAGCGAACTGAATAATAAACTATTAAAGTCACTTGCTGCTATCAGTGATCCAACAGAACGTGCTGCATTGAGTATGCAAATCTATGGCAAGGCACTAACTGGTGTTGACATTGTGGGTCTAGCTGGAGATGTAGATGATTTAACTGCCAAGTATGGTCCTCATCAAGATGCCATTGACACTGCCGCTGCTGCCTTTGACAAAATGGCCGGCATTATGGGCGATTTAAAAGTGGCATTTGCTCTTACTTTTGAACCAGTATTCAAATATGTTGCCAATCTCAAAATAGAAGTTAAAGATCTAGTAGAACTGTGGAAACTAATGGCCACAGCATTGGCTTTGGTTACCGGCGCTGCTGTGCTAGGTGGATTTATCAAACTGATTTCATTGGCTAAGACATTAAACACTGTGGTCAGAGGTAATCCTTTGATTGCCATTGCTGGTGCATTACTCAGTGCAGGCACTGCGGCTGCAACCTATTTTGGCATTACCAAAGAGATGGAATCAGCTCAAGAAGCAGTTAATGTCAAGATTGATGAGACTCCAGTCAAAATTGAAAAGGTAAAACGCAGTCAAGAAGGCCTAAATGATCTTTTTGACAAGCAAAAGAAGAGTTTGGAGAAGATTGGCGATCAACTGAATCTCAACTTCCAAAAGTCATTACGCCAAACTACAGCAGAATTTGATAATCTTAAATTAAGTGAAGATCAAAAGAAAGTCAAAGAAGCCATTCTCAAAGTTGAAGAAGATAGACAAACTGCGTTACTGCAATTAAAGCAGGCTAATGATGCATTAGATAAAGATAGTCAAACTCGTAATGCTGCCAATTATACTAATGAGAAGAAACGTATTGAAGATTTGGCTGCTGCGCAGAAGAAATCATTAGAAGATCAAATTGGTAGAACTCAAGACTATCAAAGAGCGTTAAAAGACCTTCAAGCAAGTTCTGTAGCTTATAGTGATATTCAGACTCAAGTATTTGAAACTGCTGCAAAATTTAATATAGAAAGATCTTCATTATCTGATAGAATTGCATTAGAATCAAAGTTAACCGAAGTTACCAAAATAAGAGCTGCATTAATGGCTCAGACTAGTGGATTAAGTGAAGAAGAAAAAAATAAAGTTATTGATGTAATCAGCATTGCAACAACACAAACTGATTTACTAAAGAAAAATTATAAAGATATTAATGGTGCCATTGCTGAACATATTCAGATAATGGGAGATCAAGGTGTTATAAGCAAAGAAACAACTGATAAGATTTTATCAGGATCAAGTAAACAACGAGATGCTATTGCTGTTAGCGCAGATGCATTAACTAGATCTAATTCATATGTAGTGGCGCAATCACGAACATTTAGTGATGGTTGGANTCAAGCATTCAAGCAATATGCAGAAGATGCTGCCAATGCTGCCAAGTATGCACAGAATATGTTTGCCAAGACTATGCANGGCATGGAAGATCTCATTGTGAACTTTGCCAAGACAGGCAAGTTTGAATGGAAGAACTTTGTNGGCAGTCTAGTTGAAGAACTGTTACGCAGTCAACTAAAACAGTTGATGAGCAGTGTATTCAGCTTTCAAGGCACAGGTGGAGGCTCAGCAGGCAGCTTGTTAGGCAACTTATTTGCTGGTATGTTTGCCAATGGTGGAACTATTCCAGGTGGACAGTTTGGTATTGTTGGCGAACGTGGACCTGAGTTTGTCAGTGGACCTGCAACAGTAACTCCAATGGGCGGTGGCGGTGGCAGTGTTGTTTACAATATCAATGCAGTAGATGCACCAAGTTTCAAAGCAATGATTGCCCGCGACCCTAGTTTCATTCATGCAGTAGCAATGCAAGGTGCCGCTGGCATCCCAAGTAGGAGATAAAAATGAGTTTTCAATGGATTATAGACAATGCTGAATCAATCGGCATAGATAGAAGACGAGTAGTAGGCAGCACACAAAGTCGAGATGGCAGTGTGCGAGCAGTAAGTCGTGGAGGACAAGCATGGCGATTTGAAGTGCGTTTGCCAGATGGAGCTCGTTGGACTGACTACAGACAATATATTTCACAAGCAGAAGCATTGGATCGCACCACCAGCAGCACNGTGCAGTTCAATGANACTGGCTTAAATTGGTTTATCAAGTATCAAGGTAACTCAGTAAACTACACAGGCTTTATAGCCACAATCACACAGGGCAGCAACACTATCACTTTGACAACAAGCCCTACAACCAGTTCGGGATTCAAGTTCCGTGCAGGTGACGTCATTCAGTTNGGTGCAAGCGGTAAATGCTATACCGTGGCCGCTGATGTCGCATTTAACTCAAACACCGTAACATTGCATAGACCTGTCATAGACAGTTCGGCCAGCGGTGTTGCACTCCGTGTTGCTGAAAACTGTGTGTTCACTTTGATCTGTAAAGACTTTCCAACCTGGAACTTGTTTGCTCGTGATCAAGTTTCATGGAGTGGACCATTTATATTTTATGAGGCTTAATAATGACTATTGATTTATCAAGCTATGATGCAGTTGAAACAGGACTGTTTGTGCGTATTCAAGTAGATGAATATCGAACCACTGCCGGTGGAGCTTATTCTGCTGAAGTGTTAAAGTTTAGTGATTACATCAGACCCATTACCATTGACAGTGAAAGTTATACAGGACTTGGACGCTTAGTAGGTATCAGCAGCAGCTCAAGTGAACTGACCAGCAGCACAGGACAGTTGACCATTAGTCTCAGTGGTATTCCTGACAGCAGCATTGCTGAAATCATCAACAGCAAGATCAAAGGATCACCTGTTGAAGTATGGCGTGTGTTTTTCAATCCCATTACTGGAGCACAGTTGTCTATCACTGGTAATCCTGTTGGACGCTTCTTTGGCATTGTAGACAACTACTCACTAGATGAAGAATATGACTATGACAGCAGAACCAGCAGCAATAGAATCACATTGACCTGTTCAAGTGTCATCACAGTGCTAGATAATAAAGTCACTGGGCGTAGAACAAATCCTGTAGATCAAAAGTTCTTCTATCCGACTGATTTATCAATGGACAGAGTTCCTAACTTGAAAGACAGTTACTACAACTTCGGTGGACCGGTATAAGGAAATATTATGAGTTTTATAGATGACATTGTTGACGTAGGTTCTTCAGCACTAAAGTGGTTAGGTGGTAGTGGCATTGGTCCTCAGTTGGCCAAGACTGCCATCACTGGCTTTGCACTGAACAAACTAATGAACAGCGTAAACAAAAGCAATGAAAAAGCAGATACAAGCTATAGTCGTATACAGTTAGATCCTGACATGGAAAATAAGATTCCAGTTGTCTATGGCACAGCAGTGGTCTCAGGTATTGTTACAGATGCTGAACTTACCAATGGCAACTTGACCATGTATTATGTTGTGACGCTGTGTGAAAAGACAGGCGCAATCACATTAGGTGCAGGTGCTGCTAGTTCATTTACATTTAAAGAAATCTATTGGGATGATAATCGTTTGGTATTTGACACTGATGGTATCACAGTGACCAAATGGATTGACCGTGACGGTAATGAAGATACTACACCGGCTGGATTTGTCAAAGTCTATTGCTTCAGTGGTAATAGTGAAACACCCGTAGTTCCTCTAGGTTATACAAATGCATCGTTAACCGCAGCTTATAATGTTATGCCTAGTTGGACTGAAAATCACANNATGNGNGATCTAGTATTTGCCATTGTGCGTATTGACTACAACAAAGAAGACAAAGACATTTCAAAGATAGGAAATATGAAGTTNAAACTAANNAACNNNATGACATNNACCNGGTGATTGCATGTATGATTACATGACCAATACACGTTATGGTGCCGGTATTCCTGCAGCGGAGATTTATGTATCATGAATAGTTTACAAGATTTAAACAACAGCAGCGGTGCTGCTTTTGAGTTTACAGATGATCGACCTGCTGGTATTGTGTTTGTTATAGACGCAATAGTTAATCAAACAGTTGATATTTTAGAAGGTCAAGATCATACAGTGCCAGTTGGTATTGAGATCTTAGAAGTAATCAACTACGCTGACATTACTCCAACTTATAAAATCACATTTCCGTCAGCACTCAGTGACAGTGAAGCTATCTGGGATACTATTCCCTCAGGTTGCACTGTGACACATCCAACTAGTCAAACTTGGATTATCAACAATGTAAACAGCAAAGCTATTTGGGACATTGTTAAGAGTCCAAGGATTGTTTTGCCAAATGATTACAATGGCACCTTTGTATATCTTGCCGAAATTGCTTGGGCTGGACAAACTCGAACCTGGCAAGTAACAACCACAGTAGAAAATGTTGATGTTCTTACTGTGCCTAGTGCATATACTTTTAACTTGAGTAGTTCGCAAGTTATTGCAGGTGCTCCGCAAGTTATTGACCTTGGCACAACAACGCCTACATATACAGTAACCTTGACTCCGGATGGATTAGCTGGAATACTAGATGGTATTACTTCATTAAGTTCAGCAGGTTCTGGTGGTAGTAGCAGTTATAATGGCACGACTAAAGTATTGACTATGTCAGGTTCTAAGACACAGGTCAATAGTCACCTAAGCAGCATTACCTATGTTTCAAACACTTATAACTATGATTGGGTAGCCAGTTACTATGCCACTAACAATCTAACAGCTGAAACAGATCTTAAAAAACAATATCTAATCAGTTCGTCAACTGCTGCTAGTAGTGCAGCTTCTATACATTATTATGTTACCAATGTCAGCACTGCTATTAACAATCCTCCATTGTTGACAACCACTATCAGTGGAACATACACTGTGGCCATTGTTCCTAGCACCACTGCGGCTGTTGATCTGATTCAATCAACAGGCACAGGTGGAACTGTATCATTCAATAGTGTTACTAAGATTTTTATCATCACAGGAACTTATAGTGAAGTCAATGCAAGACTTACTACACTGCGTATGACTACATTGTCTGCTTATAACAGTGAATTTTTCTTAGTGTATCAAATCACAGATCCTAATGGCCTAAACACTAGAAGAGTTCAACAATGTTCATATGGCAGCAGCAGTGATGTTGTGACCAACATGAACGTTACTAGAATCTACAANAGNAACAACTACAACACACTGTTTAGTTCTACAACTCCTGCNATTGCTGATAG
>JGI25908J49247_10000616_pt1 | contig 10922 bp, 6 predicted proteins | sample LauGreSpBDMM15SD_2_FD_49247 | JGI IMG/M metagenome (IMG submission 49247) | reverse complement strand
CCACACTCAGACGAAGGATTTGTAGATGGTAAATGGGCTAAAGGAGAAACTACTGCTAAAAATGAAAGGAGATTATTTTTAGAAATGAAAAAAGAAAAAATAAATTATAAAGAAGATGGAATAGCTCAAATTAAGTATGATTTGGTATCAAAAGAGCAAATAGCAGACAATGCTTGGATGATAAATGTAAAACTTTAATTGGAAATTTGAAAAAAATTCCGTATGTTTGACCTAAAAAAAGACTAGTACTTACTAAAAGTACAATAAATAAGATATTTATACACATGAATATAAAAGAAATAGATAAACCTGAAATTAAAAAAGTAGTAGTAGTTTACGCTGGTAGATTTCAACCCTTCCATAAGGGGCACTATGCTACTTATCAGAAATTAGTTTCTAAGTTCGGAGTGAATAGTGTTTATATTGGAACTTCTAATGATACTTCAGGACCTAAATCCCCTTTTAATTTTAATGAAAAGAAAACTATAATGAATAAAATGTTTGGTATTTCTCCAAACAAAATAGTTCAAGTTCGTAATCCATATGCACCAAAAGAAGTTTTAAGTGGTATGGATGGTAAAACTACTGCATATGTTGCAGCAGTTGGTGAGAAAGATGCAAGTAGATTAGCAGGTAAATATTTTAAACCATATAAAGGTAAGACTGGGTATGGTTACGATACAATAGGTTATGTATATCCGGTGCCGGCAGAAGATAACGCTATTAGCGGAACTGATGTTCGTAATTGGTTAAGTAAAGGTGATAATAAAGATAAACAAAAAGGCTTTACAAAAGCATATCCAACATTTGACAAAGATATATTCAATATGATAACAAGTAAATTAAATGAAGAACTATATAAAGGTTACCCTTCAGAAGAACAAGTAAAAGATATCGAAAGAAAAAATAAAGAATTTAGAAATTCACCTGAATCAACTTCAGATGATGAATATCTTTATGACCCAATAGCTGAAATATTAGGTAGAGTTGCAGCAGAAGATATATTTGAAGAATTTGTTAAATCATATTTTAAAGAAGAAACTGAAGCTGAAAAAATGGGATTAACCCATTTAGGTGGTGGTTATTATGGAAAAGAAGGACAACCTGCATCACATAAATCAGATAATGGTAAGATTCGTACATTAACTCCTCAAGAGGTTGATGCTGTTAAGAAAAAATCAATGGCAAAAGGACCTGCTGATGCACCTGTTAATGAACCTAAACCATCTCAGCCAGGTCAACCTGTTAACAAAGGGGCAACCGCTCAAGGTAAAATTGATAAAGCAAAAGAAGAACCTACTGATAAAAAAGCAGGTGGTGTAAAGTCAGGAGAGCAAGGCCCTCCGCCTGAGCAAAAATTAAGTGGAGCAGAATTAAAATCTTCTGCTGAAATGAGTGATAAAGATAAAGGTGAACAAAGAGTTAAAGAAACCTTAGATAAGGCTAAAAAAGATTTATCAGAAGAAGATAATGAATCACTTAATAAAGTAAATAACCCTCAATCGCAAGAAAGAAAGGGAGCTATTGGCGCAATACAAAAAGCAGCATCATATGTAGGAAAAGGTATTATGCATACATTGGAGCATAACAAAGAGATGTTGGTTGGAACTGGTAGAGCTATAAAATCATTAGCAACCACCGGAAGATTTGGGGCTGTTAAAGATAAAAATGGTAAAAATGTTCATTGGGATGATTTTACAGAACCAGGTGAAAAAAATTTACTTGGAAAGGTACAACCAAAAATGCAGGATGTACCGGTTTATAAAACAGATAGTCATGGGCATGCTCTTAAAGATAAAGATGGTAATAAAATACAAGCTAAAAATTTATTAGGAAAACCAAAAACAAAAAAAGAACCTGTATATAAAGAAGGATTATCATCAGAAGAAAAAGAATTAGCAGAAAAGTCTTGGAAAGAGAGTCAAAGACAAAAAAATGGTATTAAGACTCTTGCAAAAACTACTGCAATAATAATGGGTTCAATCGCAGTTACCGGAGGATTAATCGGTGGCGTATCGGCTGCATCTAAAGGAGCTGGTGCTAGTGGTATTNTGCAAGGAGCCGGAGCAAAAATAGCAGCCAAATTTGGTGGAGGCCATTTGGGCTCGTATATAATGAAAGATATTATAAAACACTCTGCGGCAGAAGCATTAGGAGCCAATGCAATTCAAGCATCTGGCGTAGGTATTGCATTAGGAGCTGCTGGTATATTTGAAAATAAAGATGGCGAAGAGGGATTTGATACTAAAAAATTCGTACCAAACTTTATGGAAAAAACATTAGAAATAATGCAAAACTATAAACTATCTGATGAGCAATTAATAGAAACACTTAATCAATATAAAAAAGAAGGAACTAAAAATCAATCTATGGCTAACGCTTCGGATTTGATGAAAGAAGATATTTCAGAATCAAAGCAACAATCTATTCAACATTTTGTAGAGTTTGCAACTAAAAGATTAAAATTAAAAGAAACACCAAATATTACATTAGTTGGTGGTAGAGAATTCGCAGAAGTAAAAACATCATTGGGTGGATATAATCCTGATGATAAATCAATATATGTAGCAACCGAAGGTAGATTAACTGCTGATATTTTAAGAACACTTGCACATGAAATGGCTCATAGAAAGCAAGATGAGATGGGATTGGTTACAAATGCAGAAACCGATGGGGCCGATGGTTCTCCAATAGAAAACAAAGCACATGCGGTAGCTGGAATCCTAATGAGAGAGTATGGAAGAATCAACAAACAAATATATAATGAAGATATTAATGTAGATGTTGACAAAGGTGATACTGTTTTAATGGGTAAGTTTAAAAATAAAAAAACTACCGTTAAAGATATTGGAAAAGATGATTGGGGAATGCCAACTATCAATGGAAAAAAAGCAACCACATTTAGAATTCCAAGAGGGGAAGAAGAAAAATCAAACCCACAATCAGTATTTAATGAAGTAGGTCCAAATGATTGGCACTTCAAAGCAATTATGAATATGTGGGATACTACGGGTGCATTTGGTAGAAAAAAAATTGGAGTAGTAGTATGTAACGACCCAAAAGCTAATAAAAACGATATAGCTAGAACATTACGAAACTATGGATATAAAGAAGTAACTCATGTTACTGATAAGTTGGGTTTAGATGAAAAAAAAAACTTAAATGAACTTACACAAGGTTTATTCGCCGGTAAAATAAAAATCGGTGGACAGCCAGTTGAAATTGAAGTAGAATTATTAGGAGCAGATAATAAAACAAAAGAATTTATAACAAAGATAATTCACATTGATAAAAAATATCAAAGTAAATTACCAATAGGTTCTACTTTTAAAATCCCCGCAAGAATATTCAGAATGCCAGGCGGTGGTTGGTATAAAATAAAATCATCTGCATTNAAAGAATCCCTAAATGAAGGTGGAGCATACGGACATATGAGCCATCCATTTGATGATATGGATTTAACTTTTGGTGATTTAAAAAATATTATTAGAGGAGCATTGACTGGTAATTTAGAATTGACAAGAGAAAAAACTGATGGACAAGCACTTGCAATTAGTTGGAAAAATGGTAGATTAATTGCAGCAAGAAATAAAGGTAATTTAGCTAACGCAGGAGCAAATGCAATGGGTATAGAAGATGTTGCATCAAAGTTTGCGGGTAGAGGTGGATTAACCGATGCTTATAACTTTGCTATGAGAGATTTATCTGCGGCAATTCAATCACTATCAGAACCCCAAAGAAAAAAGATATTTGATGAAGGAAAATGTTTTATGAATTTAGAAGTAATATGGCCAACTTCAGTAAATGTTATACCTTATGGACAAGCTCTTTTAGTATTTCATAATACAACTTGTTATGATGAGAAAGGTGTTGCAGTAGGAGCAAATCAGGGAGCAGCAACAATGTTAGCAGGAATGATTAAGCAAGTAAACGCTGATGTTCAATCAAAGTATACAATACAAGGTCCACCTGTAACAGAACTACCTAAAAAAGAGGAGTTAAGTTCAAAACAAACAAAGTACCTTACTCAATTACAAAAGTTACAATTTGAATTCCAATTATCTGATAAGGCTGGTGTTTCTGAATACCATCAAGCTTGGTGGGAAAATTTTGTAAATAAATCAAAATTTAAATTACAAAAATTAGAAAAAGAAGCGTTAGTAAGAAGATGGGCATTTGGTGATAAATCATTCCGTTTAAATACTATTGCTGATAAAGATGCTCAAAAGTGGGCAATGGATAACGATAAAGTAAATGTACAAAAACAACAAAAAGAAAATGTTAGACAATTTGAAGAAATATTTTTGGGTGTTGGAGCAGATGTTCTTTCATTTATGGGTTCAGTTTTAACTGTTAATCCTGATGAAGCAGTTCGTAGTATGAAAGATAGATTGAAATCAACTGCAGACAAAGTAAGAGGTAGTGGTGACCCATCTAAAATAGCTAAATTAAAAATGGAATTAGAAAGATTGGCTAGTATTGGTGGTAAAAATAAAATAGTTCCAAATGAGGGTATAGTATTTGTTTATAAAGGAAGTACTTATAAACTTACAGGTACATTCGCACCACTAAATCAGATATTAGGTATATTTTACGAATAAAATTATATATATATACATATATAAAAGGTTATTAACAATATAGAAATATGACAAAAAGAAAAAGTTTTGATGAAAAATCAAAGGGGATGCACAAATCTCGTAAACTAATTATAGATACGGTATTTGGTAGAACTGATAATACTCAAAGAGTTCATGGTTACGAAGGTGATGTAGAACAAAAAAGAGAAGTTGGAGAAGTGTGGACTGATAAAGATGGTAAGGAGTGGGAACAAAAAGAAGGATTTAAAATCAACCGTTCTAAAATGGATGATGTTAGAGAATATCTTTCTAAATTAAACACTTGTTCAGCTGAAAATTGTGAAACTATACAATATGGTAACGCAGATAAAAAATTAATTCGTAAGACTGGAATGTGTGCTAATTGTTTATCTAAATTAGAAACTAAGTTAAGATTAGATGGTACATTCCCATTTTATGAAGATTATAAAATAAGTAGAAACCAACTAGCTTATGTTAGAGATTTAAAAATGAGATTTGAAGATGCTTTAGTAGGAGTTACTAAACAATTTGAATTTGTTAATGAAGATGGTAGCATGAGTAATTGGCAATGGGATATTGACTTAGAAAAAGTTAAAGAAGATTTACAAAAAGATATTAATGGAGCTGCCGATGCAATAGAAGCACTATTGGAAAGGAAAGAGGCATTAGAAAATAAGTTACGAGAATTAAATCACACAGAATTAATAAAAAACTAAATTATGAAAAAATTCTTAAACATTAAAAACATTGCATTATTATTACTAATAGCAATAGTAGTTTTCCAACAATGCGGTGGAAACAAAACAAAAACGGGTGAAATTGTAAAAGTTGATGGTAAAAAGTATGAACTTATTAAACATGAAATTGATACAGTTGAAGTAGTTAAAACAAAAGTAGTAACTAGAAAAGGTGAAGATATTTATCACGAAACAATTGTAGAAAAGGAAGTTCTTATTCCTACAATTATTGATACAGCTGCATTACTTAAAGATTATTATTCAAAAGTATTATACAAAGATGTATTAGTATTGCCTGATTCATTAGGAACTGTGGCTGTAACTGATACAATCTCACAAAACAAAATCTTAGGTAGAACTTTTAATGCAAATGTTAAGCAAAGAATTATTAAAGAAACTACAATTGTAAAAGAATTACCTAAAACAAAATTATTCTACGGATTTGAAGGTGGATTTAACAAAGCAGATGTTGTATCTCATATTGGAATGGGAATTTTGTTAAATACTAAAACTGATAAAATATTCAATTTAGGAATCGGTGTTGCCAATAGAGTAGTAGATGGAACAAATGGTAGATTGACTCCTTACATTAATGGTGGAGTATATTGGAAGATTAGAGCAAAGAAATAATTCAATATGATTCAAAATCAGCCTAAAAAGAATCTAAAAGATATTATTGCTGAAGAATATCGTAAGTCTGCAAACGACCCGATATACTTTATGAAAAAATATTGTGTCATCCAACATCCAACACGAGGCAAGATACCATTTCATTTATATCAATTTCAGGAAAATTGTTTAGATGATTTTAAAGATAATAGGTTCAATATAATTTTAAAATCCCGTCAATTAGGTTTATCAACTCTATCGGCGGGTTTTATACTTTGGAAGATGTTATTTAACCAAGACTATAATGCATTGGTTATTGCAACAAAAGTAACGGTAGCTAAAAACCTTGTAGAAAAGGTTAGAGTTATGCACGACTTACTTCCTATTTGGTTAAGAGATGGTGGTAGTTCATCGGTAGAAGATAATAAACTTTCCCTTAAATTAAAAAATGGTTCTCAAGTAAAAGCAATCGCAAGTTCTCCAGATGCAGGTCGTTCTGAAGCTCTATCTCTATTAGTAGTAGATGAAGCGGCATTCATTAGAGATATTGATGATATTTGGTTATCAGCACAATCAACCCTAGCAACGGGTGGTTCAGCAATCGTATTATCTACACCAAATGGTATTGGTAACTGGTTTCACAAAATGTGGGTTGATGGTGAAAGTGGTGCAAATGGTTTCAATTGTATTAACTTACATTGGACTGTACACCCTGAAAGAAATCAACAATGGAGAGATGAACAAACTAGAATTTTAGGAATAAAAGGTTCATCACAAGAATGTGATTGCGACTTTGTTGGTTCTGGTGATACTGTAATCGACCCGGCATTATTGACTTGGTATAAAGATACATATGTGATGGAGCCAATAGAAAAAGCTGGATTTGATGGCAATCTTTGGAAATGGGAATACCCAAATTACAATAAATCATATATGGTTGTAGCCGATGTGGCGCGAGGCGATGGGGCCGATTATTCTACTGCTCAAGTATTAGATATTGAAGATTGTACTCAAGTNGCTGAATATAGAGGGAGATTAGATACAAAAGATTTTGGAAATTTATTAGTAAGTTTAGCAACTGATTATAATAATGCATTACTAATTATAGAAAATGCAAATGTAGGTTGGTCAGCAATTCAGCAAGTAATTAATAGAGCATATCCTAATTTATTTTATATGAGTAAGGATTTACAATACATTGATACCGAAAGGCAAATGAGTAATAAATATTATAGAGATGAACGACAGATGGTTGCAGGATTTTCAACTACTTCTAAAACTCGTCCTCTTATTATTTCTACATTAGACACTTATATGAGAGAAAAAGATATTCTTATTCGTTCTAGCAGATTGATTGATGAAATGTTTACTTTTATTTGGAGTTCGGGTAGAGCTGAGGCTATGAAAAGTTATAATGATGACTTGATTATGGCATTGGGTATTGGATTATGGGTTCGTAATACAGCGCTTAGATTGAAGCAAGAAGGAATTGATTTAACTAAAGCAATGTTGAATTCATCTACGGTTAAATCATATGAAGAGGGGGTGTATACTAGCAACTGGCAAAAAGATAATCCATATGAAATGAAAATAGGTAATGGAGAAGTGGAAAATTTGAAGTGGTTGCTTGGATAATCTATATTTATATATTGAAACGCTTATAGATGAGAGAAGATTTAGATAAATGGTTTAAAGAAAAATGGGTAAACATCGGCAAAAAGGTAGATGGAAAGCACCCACCATGTGGAACTTCGGGAGAAAAAAAAGGTTATGCAAAATGTGTTCCTGCAGCAAAAGCAGCTGGAATGAGTAAAAAAGAAAAAGAAAGTGCAACTCGTAGAAAGAGAGATGCACAAAATGATGCAGGAAGAGGTGGTAAAAGTAGTAGTGGACAAGGTAAAGCACCAATAAATGTTTCTACTAAACCAAAAAATGAAGAGTGGAGTGATAAATATAAAAGTAGTATAGATTGTAATAATCCAAAAGGTTTCTCTCAAAAAGCACATTGCGCAGGAAAGAAAAAAAATGAAAATATGAATATAGAAGAAAGACTAAATTTATTTTTAGAAAAGAATTGTCCAACAGACCCAGGCAAATGGTCTGCATCTAAATCAGCAGCAAAATCTAAGTTTGATGTATACCCATCAGCATACGCAAATGGATGGGCTGCAAAAAACTATAAAGGTAAAGGTGGTGGTTGGAAAACTTGTAATGAAGGAGAAGCTAACGCATTATGTGAAGCTTGTTGGGATGGGTATAAGCAAGTTGGTGGTAAAATGAAAAATGGTAAAATGGTGCCAAATTGTGTTCCTGTAAGTGAAGATATTGATTCAGATGATGATGTAAATTATGGCTTAGTTGAACCAGAAGAATATGATGTAGAAGATGAGGATATGGTAGATTTCATTTCTTTTATGAGAACATATTCTAAAGATTTAAGTGAAGCAAATTGTAATTGTGTTTACGAAGCAGAATATCAGGGTAGAAATGTTCAGTTGGGTAAACCAATGCAAGGTGATATTAAAAAGTTCAAAGTATATGTAAAGAATCCAGCAGGAAATGTTGTTAAGGTAAACTTTGGGCAAAAAGGAATGAAGATTAGAAAATCAAATCCTGCAGCTAGAAAATCATTTAGAGCAAGAATGAATTGTGATAGTCCAGGCCCAAGACATAAAGCAAATTATTGGTCTTGTAGAAAGTGGTAAAATTTGGTAATTCAAAAAATTTTACTTATCTTTATAAATTAATATAAAATAAAAATGGCAGATAAAACAATATTCGGTAGGTTACAAAAATTATTTTCAACAAATACCATTGTTCGTAAAACAAAAAAAGGTGTTAGAGTCATTGATACGGATGAATACCAATCAATATCAACTAACCTTGTTGACCGTTTTATGAAAATGAAAACACCGGCATATAGTACGGGAATGTTAGAATCTGCAATGTCTTACCAACAAGTAAGAGCAGATTTATTCAGAGATTATGATTCAATGGATAATGACCCTATCTTATCTTCTGCTTTAAATATTTTTTCCGATGAATCAACTCCAAAGAATGAACATGGTGATGTATTAAGAATCAATTGTTCAAATGAAAATATTAAAAGTATTCTTCATAACTTATTCTATGATATAATGAACATAGAATTTAATTTATGGCCTTGGAGTAGAAACTTAGTAAAGTATGGTGATTTCTTTTTACAATTAGAAATTGCTCCTGAATTAGGTATTATAAACATAGTACCAATGTCAGTTTATGAAGTTAGTAGAGTGGAGGGGTTTGATATGCAAAATCCCCAAAGAGTAAAATTTGTTTATTCACCATATACTAATCCATACGGAAGTACACAAGCTTCAAATAAAAAAGAATACGAAAATTACGAAGTAGCTCATTTCCGTTTATATTCAGACGCAAACTTCTTACCTTATGGTAAATCAATGTTAGAAGGAGCAAGGAGAGTTTGGAAACAATTAACTCTTATGGAAGATGCGATGTTAATCCACCGTATTATGAGAGCACCTGAAAAAAGAATCTTTAAAATTGATGTAGGTAATATTCCACCAAATGAGGTAGATAATTACATGCAAAAAATTATAAATGCAAGTAAAAAGACCCCATTTGTTGATGCAGCAACTGGCGATTATAATCTAAAATACAATATGCAAAACCTTATTGAAGATTATTATATGCCTGTAAGAGGTAATGATAATGGTACTTCAATTGATACCCTAAAAGGTTTAGAATATAATATGGTGGATGACCTTAACTATTTAAAAAATAAGTTAATGGCTGCATTACATATTCCAAAAGCATATTTAGGATATGAAGAAGATATTAGTGGTAAATCAACTCTTGCATCACAAGATGTTCGTTTTGCTAAAACAATAGAAAGAATTCAAAAAGTATTGGTGTCAGAATTAACTAAAATTGCAATTGTACATTTATACGCACAAGGGTTAGATAATGCAGATGATTTAGATTTTTCATTAGAATTAACAATTCCATCTAAAATTTATGAGCAAGAAAAGGTTGAATTATATACTTCAAAGGTGGCATTAATCCAACAAATGCAACAAACTAAAATGTTTTCTAAAAAATGGATGTATGATACAATAATGGATATGACTCCTGAAGAGCAGGATGAATTAACATTGAATGTATTGGATGATACAAAACAAACATTCCGTTTAACATCAATTGAGACACAAGGTGTTGACCCTGCTAAGCCAACTGGCGTAGAAGGAGAACCAACAAATGTTGAAGAAGAGTTAGATAGATTAAATAACGAATTAGAAACTGAAGGAAATGTTGGTAGACCTAAAGACCCGGTTAGATATGGTAAAGATGACCATCCATTAGGAAGAGACCCCTTTGGCCAAAAAGCTAATAAACAAAAAGAAGGTTCTGTTAAATATAAACCAAGAGAGAATTATAGAGAAATCTTTAAGGATATGATGGGAAATAAAAAGACTATTTTGACAGAAGATTCTAAATAAATTAATTAAAGTAATATAAAAATATATTTATATCAGAAAATCATAGCAATTAATGAAAACCATTAAACACTCAAAGTTTAAAAATACAGGATTTATTTTTGAATTATTGGTTAGACAAGTGACCTCAGAAATCATGTCTGGCAAAATAAATTCTATCGCAGAAAAAATATTAAAAGAGCATTTTAATTCTAAAAAGGAATTATCTAAAGAATTGAAATTATATCAATATCTTATAAATGAAAAATATAACTCAGAAAGCAAAGCTGAAAAATTCATTGACACTATTTGCGAAGCTCGTAAAAGATTAGACGAGAAAAAGCTTACAAAAGAAAAATATACTCTTATTAAAGAAATTAAGGAAACATATGATTTAGATGGGTTCATAAAATCTCCTATTTCAAATTATAAAACATTAGCATCTATATATAAGATATTNGAAGTAACTACATCAGAAGAGCAATATGACCCAACTGATA
>JGI25908J49247_10000614_pt1 | contig 10940 bp, 10 predicted proteins | sample LauGreSpBDMM15SD_2_FD_49247 | JGI IMG/M metagenome (IMG submission 49247) | reverse complement strand
CCATAAGCCACACGACCTTGCGGTGTCAGCACTTCCACCAAGGGTTCAAGCCAAAACAGGCCACGCGAGCTGTTGCGCTGCACATCAATTGCCAAGCCACGCGCAGCCGCCTCTTTGTGAATCGCGTCCACCACTTCATCGGCACCGGCAGCCAATGCAGCAGAATCGCAGGGAACAAAAATCGTGATGCTCATGCTGCTGTCTCCAAGCTTTGTACCAAGCGGGTCAGCTTGGCTTCGTTGACGCGGGCATGCAATTTGTCGCCAATCTGTACCGCTGGCGAGCTGGCGCACAGTCCCAAGCAATACACCGGCTCTAAAGAGAACATCCCGTTAGCGCTGTTTTCATGGGCTTTGCAACCCAGCAGTTTTTCAGCCAAGGCCCACAACTCCTCGCCGCCGCAAGACTGACAAGCTTCTGCGCGGCACACTTGAATCACATGTTTGCCAGGCGCGGTGCTGCGAAAGTGGTGGTAATAAGTGATGACGCCGTGCACTTCTGCGCGTGTGAGGTTAAGCCCCTCGGCGATAGAAGCCACACTGCTTGCAGGAATGAACCCAAGCTGGTCTTGTATGTCGTGCAACAGTGGCAACAAAGAGCCCGCTTGTCCAGCGTGGTTTTGCACCAGTTGGTCAATCAGTTCCTGCTGAGAAAAAGCTTGGGTTGATTCCATACATCCATCAATTAAAAAATTTGCCCACGCTCAAGAGCGTGCGATAAATACCCCACACCAGTGGAATACCCACTGCTGTCCACGCCAGCGCCACCCACAAGGGGTTGGTTTGGCTGACACCGCCATGTGCGCTTCCTACTTCAGAGGCGCTGGCTTTTTCATGCGCAAGTTTCTTCTCGGCAGCCAGTTCTTCGGCGGTCATGAAGTGTTTGGCGGCCACCGGTTTGATCATCAGGTTGGCAATCAAACCCACCACCAGCATGCCCACCAAAATAAACATGGTTTGGTTGTAAACCTGCTCACGGGGGATGCCCAAACCGAGTTGGTAGTCGCGCATGTAATTGACCACCACGGGGCCCAAGATGCCTGCTGTGGCCCAAGCGGTCAGCAAGCGACCGTGGATAGCGCCCACCATTTGCGTGCCAAACAAATCGGCCAAATAAGCGGGTACCGTGGCAAAACCGCCGCCATACATGCTCAAGATGATGCAAAACGCCGCCACAAACAGCATTTTGTTGCCTGCCATGGCACTTGCTGGCACAGAAGCGTACAAAGCAGCGCCAAGCACAAAGAAGATGATGTAGGTCATCTTGCGTCCCAGTTTGTCAGACAAGCTGGCCCAAAAGAAGCGTCCGCCAATGTTGAACAAGCTGAGCAAGGCAGTAAAGCCCGCTGCAATGCCGGCAATGGTGGTGAGTTGTGTCTTGTCAAGGTCGATAAACTTGGCCTCGATGCCCATCAAGGCGCCGCCAAAAACTTCTTGCAACATGGGGCTGGCCATACCGATCACGCCGATACCGGCTGACACATTCATGCACAACACCACCCAGACCATCCAAAACTGAGGAATGCCCCAAACCTTGCTGACATGCACATGGCCTTGGGTGATCATGGTGTTGGCTTGCTGATTCACAGGTGGCGTCCAGCCGGCAGGTTTCCAACCGGTGGCGGGGATGCGGTAACCCAAAGCGCCTGCCATCATGAAAACGAAGTAAACCAAAGCCATGATGACGAAGGTCTGCCAGACACCCACTTCAAGGTCGGTGGCAAAAATTTTCATCAGCTCTGCAGCCAAGGGCGAGCCAATCATGGCGCCGCCACCAAAGCCCATGATGGCCATGCCGGTGGCCATGCCACGGCGGTCGGGGAACCATTTGATCAGGGTACTGACGGGTGAGATGTAACCCAGGCCAAGACCCCCAGCCCTAGGCCGATGCCGCCTATGACGCCAGAGCCCAGCAACATCAGCCAAAACTGGTGGTAGTAAACGCCTGCAGCCGAGATGAGCATGCCGCCACACCAACACACAGCACTGACAACACCCGCTTTACGGGGGCCCGCGCGCTCTAACCAGCCGCCCCACAAGGCGGCCGAGCTGCCCAGCAACACAAAAAACAAGGTGTACATCCAACCCAAGGTGGAGACTTTCCAGTCACAGGTGGAGATGAAAAGTTCTTGGAAAAAACCAATGTCAGGACCGCATTTAAGGGCATCTTTGATGCCAAGGGCTTTGGACAAAGGTAACCAAAATACCGAGAAACCATAGGCCATACCAATACACAGGTGTATGGCCAAGGCTGCAGGGGGCACCAACCAGCGGTTGAACCCTTCAGGTGCGACGATACGTTCTTTGGACAAAAATCCGGGCGTGTCTTCTTGTGTTGTCATGATGTCTCCAATCTTTGGACGGTTTTTTTTGCAAACCACCAAACTTTACACCAACATATGCTCTCTAAGCATAAGTAAGTTTAGGGAAACTACTGTGTTTCTGCAATATGCCAGTGAAGGTAAGGTAGACTTGAATTTATCAACACAACTAATATGCTTTGAAAAGCATATGACCACATGCATAAAGTTTCCATCAAGCCGCAGTGGACCATCAGCGACGCCAAGGGGCACAACCTGGCGCCCCGACTGCTGGAGTTGTTGTCCGAGGTGCAAGGGCACGGCAGTTTGTCGGGTTCTTGCAAAAAAACCGGCGCTTCTTACCGCCACGCTTGGAGTTTGATTCGACAAGGCGAAGAGCAACTGGGCATGCCCTTGCTGAATATGGAGCGTGGCAAGGGTTCCACCCTCACCCCCTTGGCGGAAAAACTGGTTTGGGCGGGGCACCGCATTTCAGCAAGGCTCACCCCCCTGTTGGAGAGCTTGGCTTCAGAGCTAGAGGGAGAAATTGGGCGAGTCCTCTCCGCTGGCGGCGAAACCCTCAGGGTCCATGCCAGCCATGGCTTTGCGGTTGAAAAGCTGATCCAAAGCTTGGCCTTGTCTGATATTCGCGTAGAGCGTAGATATGTGGGCAGTATTGAGGCGGTGGCTTCTTTGCATGAGGGCGCCTGTGAAATTGCAGGCTTTCACATTCCGCAAGGTGAGTTTGAGGAAATCGCGTTCAAGCATTACGCCCGCTGGCTGGTGCCCAAAGAAAACCGCATCATCCATGTGGCCACGCGTCGCCAAGGCTTGATGGTGGCCAGTGGCAACCCGCACAAAATTTACGAGGCCAAAGACCTCACCCGCAAAGGCATTCGTTTTGTGAATCGCCAACCCAGCAGCGGCACGCGTTTCTTGTTGGAATGTTTTTTGAAAAAAGCCCACATAGACAACACGCAAATTTCGGGCTACGAGCAAGCCGAGTTCACCCATGCGGCGGTGGCGGCTTTTGTGGCCAGTGGCATGGCCGATGTGGGCTTTGGCGTGGAAACACCGGCAAGGCGCTTTAAGCTCGAGTTTTTACCTTTGGCCACCGAGCGCTATTTTTTGCTGTGCAACCAATCCGACTTGGAGCGACCCCATTTGCAGTCGGTGCTGAAAGTGCTTAATAGCGACGAGTTTCAGTTTGCGGTGAACCAACTCCCTGGCTACACCGCCGCGCACTGTGGTCAGGTGTCGACCATCCATGAAGCTTTTCCGGAATTGGCTGCAGCTAAAAAATATTGAAGTAGGCAAAAGAAAAGGGCACCCGAGGGTGCCCTTTGGTCTTACAGGCTAACTGTCCGATCAGTAAACAAAAATCGGGTTAACAATGGCTTGTACCGAACCCGTGGTGCGGTGTGGGCCAACGGTGATCATGCCTTCAAAAACGCCATCTTTGATAGCTTGTTGAGCAACCACGTTCTCCAAAATGAAGACGCCAAACTCAGCCAACAAGATTTGGTGCACGTGGAACACTTGGCCTTCTTTCTCAAAAGGCACAACTTCCAAGCCCCAAGTGTCGGAACCTACCATAGCAACACCCAAGTTAGCCAAGTAGCGAGCGCCTTGAACGCCCAAGCCAGGGTGGGCTGCACCGTTGCGCTTGTCATCCACGCCCAGCAGTTTGTGCCAGCCGGTATAGAAAATCACCACATCGCCTTTGTTGATCTTCATATTGCCTTGGCGCTTCAAAGCAGCCTCGATTTCAGGCTGGTTGAAAGGTGTGCCCTCAGGAATGATGTCTTTGCCCATGAGTGCTGTCATGTCTAAGAGGACAGCGCGGGTGGCCACACCTGGGAAGGTTTCCATGCCGAATTTCTTCAAGCCGCTGACGCCGGTGACTTCGATGCCAGGGGTGCAGTTGTAATAGGTGTTGTCAATGCCAATGTGACCCAGTCCATCCAACTGCGTACCGATGCCTACCCAAGACTGCAAAATGTCATCGTGGTAGCTGAGTTTGGTATTGCCCAAAGTTTGGCCGTTTTCTTGGCCAGGCTTGACAATGGTCATGGAGTAGGTGCGGGGTGGGAAAGCAGGCGTCTTGGAGTTGGTCTCAATCGCCATGGCCATTTTCTTGCCTTGTTTGATCAGCTTGGTGGCCGCCAAAATATTGTCTTTGGTGATGTTGTTCAAGGCACCGAGTTGGTCGCCGGCACCCCACTTGGATTTATGGCAGCTTTCGTAGGCAAAGGCACTGCCCATGGACAAAGCACCCAAAAGGGCGCTTGCCAAGAAAGTGGCCGCAATTTTTGTGATTTTCATGAATTGACTCCGTTGATGGGCCCGGGGGTGGGTGAAATTTGCACGTCAGGTCGGGCCGCAGACCCTGATGTGCATTGAACAACAATTCGCTGAACCTCTTGTTCGCCTTGGCTGGGCGTTTGGCGTTTTTCACGCGTGAAATCGGAGTTGCACTCGCTGTCAGCAGTCAGCACTTGACCCATGCGGGGCGAGAAGCCTATATACCAAGTGGGGTCTTGCATTTGCAACCGCGCTTGGTTGTGGCTGATGGGTTGGCTGAGTTGAACCTCGAACTCGAAATAAATGCCACCTTGAAAACCGCGGCCGCCATCTCTTGCGGAAAATTTGGTGACTTGAAAAGGCAATGGTGCTGCGCTTTTGCCATCTTCGATGGTTAAAAAATAGTTGTAGGGTTGCATCAGCGGGCTGTTGCTGTCGGCGAAGGCTTGCAACTCATCGGGGTCTAGCACGCTGTTTTGGTTCAAATCGATGTTCTCGCGGACCTGAAGACTGCTTGGCGTGTCCATTTGCCAGCTGATGTGAAAACCGCGCAAGGCACCGTTAGCCATCAAGGGCTGAATTTGATAGGCCAAGCGAAGGTGTGGATGTGCTTGTGCCATGCCAGTACAAAGCAGCATCCAAGCTATGAAGCAAGCACTAAAACGAGAAATTGTCGACATGAATCAATGCATTTTTCTAATTTCTGATCAGAGTAGTTTAGATAGAAATACAAGGTGTTTTAGTCTGTTTAGGGGAGGGATAAACCCCAAGGCCTAGGGTTTTCCCGTAATGCATGGGCGTAACCATGGTGCCCCCGACAGGAATCGAACCTGTATCACTCCCTTAGGAGGGGAGAGTTCTGTCCATTGAACTACGGTGGCAACACAAGTAGTTTAAGGTCGACCTCTAAGCCAGCACCACCGGCAAACCGCTGAGATAGCCCACCGCAGATTTCTGTTTGATGCCGCCCCAGTTGCTGCTGATGGCTGACATCAGTTCAGCAGGCACGGTTTTGCCATTGAGGGTGCCTGTACCTGTGGTGGGGTTGTAAGACCAGTCGCCCGCATGTTGGAAGCCGCTCATCACATAGGCAAAGCCGTTGAGGTTGTCCACGACTTGCAAACCCGTGCACTCAGCGCCTGCAGGCATGGACAACAGCCTGCTGAGCGACGCTGTGTCGACGTTGTAGGCCCATACATAGTTATTCAAGTGGCCCGAACCGTCTTCGCCCACAAACAATGTGCGCAAGGCTTCAGAGAATTTCACATTGTCGGGTTGAGAAATTTTGTTGATGTTGGCGTTATTTCCGTCCGCATCTGTTGCCACGTTTTCGCCCAATAAACCGTTGGGCACATAGAAGGTGGTGGGCACCCAAGCGCTGTTGATGGCGCCCCCTGTGGTGTCGGATTGCCCGCCGCTGAGTTTGGCAGCGTACACCGCGCCAGGCCGCAATGAGGCCAGTTGAATATCATCAACCTCAGGACGCGTTCTCGCGTTTTGTTCGCTACCAGCCAACATAGTGGTTTCAATGCGCGACACGGCGAAATAGGCCAGCTTGTCTTTGGCGTTGACTGCCACACCTTCGAGCTTGGTGAGTTCCATGGTCACACCCGCGATGGCCGCATAGCGGTGGGTTTCCAAAAACGCCGCCGCTTTGGCTTGGGCGGGTTGCACCTTCACCCATTGGTAACCCCAGCCATCCAAAGCCATTTGGGTGTAAGCCGTGTCGCTGGGGTCGGTGAAACGCACATCCATCATGTCGCGGGGTGAAAGCGCATCAGCCAAGGCTTCAATTTCAGCGCTGCTGGCGTGGCCCAGTTTGACCCAAGCCAGCGTGAAGTTGCCCCCGTTGGCGGCGCTGGTTTGCGTCATCTTCGCGCCATACAAGCTGCCCGAGGACAAGTCGGCTGCGCGATCGGCGATGAACATGAACAAAGCGCCACCGGTGTAGTCGTCGCCCATCAACACGGTTTGTTGGTCCGGCATGACTTCGACCAACTCGCGGGAAATTCTGCCCAAGCAGTAATGTTTTTTGATGCTGCCCGTGCCGTCAGGGTTGACGGTGACTTCGGGCACATGGCCATAGTGGTAAGGGTTGGCAGTGGTCTTGGCATCGGTGCTTGCAGCCTCATCGAGGGTGTAGCGGCTGAAGTCAAAAAATCTGTCGACACTGGCGTTGGCCTTGGACATTTGTGAGGTCTGCCAGGTGGTGAGCTCTGTGGAAGTTAAAGCAGAGCCTTTGGTCTTTCGCAGCATCACCAACCATGCATCGGGTTCGTACTCTTCACTGGATAAATGCGTGTTCCAAGGCGACAAACTGCCGCCACAGGTGATCCACAAGCCGTGCACCGAAGCGGTAGGAACGGCATACTGGTATTTGACGGTTAATGCACCAGTGCTGGTGTTTTGGTCCAAGGTGGTGATGGTCATGGGGCAGGGCAATTTGCCGTACACGGATTTACCCGCAGCGTTCACCGACTTGTACTCAAATTGGTTCACCAAAAACAAGGCCTTGCCTGAAATGCCGGGCACTTCTGGTTTGGACAGCTTAATCAAGGACAGGCCATCAACACAATCAGAAAACATTTGCTTGCCATCGCTGTCCAAAATAGGCGTGACACCATCAGGGCGGGTATAGCCCGCAGCGATGACGCTGCCCCCACCTGCCGCAGGCGGTTTTTTCAGCGGGTCGCCAGTGCGAAAAAGTTCGACAAAGCTCAAGGCTTGGGCAGTTTTCACTGATTTGTCGCTGTAAGTGATGGCTATGCTGGCGTCGGTGAACACCGCGGCACGTTGCGCCACAGTGGCTGGGTTGCTGGACGCATTGAACTTCACTGCAATGGCATAGGGCTTGATGTCTGCTGCCTTGGTGGGTAAAGCAAACAAAGAGCCACCCGCCAAAAGCAACGGGCTAGTGCCTATGAGTTGCAAAATGTTTCGTCTGTTGAGCGGATGAGAAGAGTGGTTTTGCACGGCAGTAATCCAAGTGTTGAAGGCTTGCAATGTAGATTTGCAATATGACGAGAAAAAGAATTATTTGCTCAGCATGCGCATGGCATCTTCCAAGCCCTTGAGAGTCAGCGGAAACATGCGGTTGCTGACCAGTTGCTGAATGATGCTGATGCTTTGGCGGTACTGCCACACGCCCAAGGGCTCTGGGTTGATCCAAGCGAATTTGGGGTAGGCGTGGGTCAGGCGCTGCAGCCATTGCGCACCCGCTTCTTCGTTGTTGTATTCCACGCTGCCGCCGGGTTGCAAAATTTCGTATGGGCTCATGGTGGCGTCGCCCACGAAGATGAGTTTGTGGTCTTTGTTGTACTTGCGAATCACATCCCAGGTATCGAATTTTTCAGCAAAGCGACGCCGGTTGTTCTTCCACAAAAAGTCGTAAACACAGTTGTGGAAATAGAAAAACTCTAGGTGCTTGAACTCGCCTTTCACCGCAGAGAAAAGCTCTTCAATCCGCGACACATGTTCGTCCATGGTGCCGCCCACATCCATCAGCAGCAGCAACTTCACATGGTTGTGCCGCTCGGGGCGCATTTTGATGTCGAGGTAACCGGCATTGGCCGCGGTGCTGCGGATGGTGTTGTCTAAATCGAATTCANCTTTCAGCGCCTTCGCGGGCAAAGCGGCGCAGTCGGCGCAGCGCCACTTTGATGTTGCGCGTGCCCAGCTCCACGCCGTCGTCATAGTCTTGGTAAGCGCGTTGCTCCCACACTTTGATGGCGCTTTTGCCGCCGCCCTTGCCGCCAATGCGAATGCCTTGTGGGTTGTAGCCGCCATTACCAAAGGGTGAAGTGCCGCCCGTGCCAATCCATTTGCTGCCGCCTTCGTGGCGTTCTTTTTGTTCTTCCAAACGTTTCTTCAAGGTCTCCATCAACTCGTCCCAGCCCATTTTTTCGATAGCGGCTTTTTGCTCGGGCGTAAGTTCGTTTTCCAAGGTTTTCTTCAGCCACTCAAGAGGCACGTCGTTGGTGAAGTCGGTGAGCATTTCCACGCCCTTGAAATACGCGCCAAAAGCTTTGTCGAACTTGTCGAAATGCTTTTCGTCTTTCACCAAAATCATGCGGCTGAGATGGTAAAAATCATCCATGCTGCTGGCCTCGCTTTGCGGCCCCACCACATTGGCTTGCAGCGCTTCCAACAGCGTGAGGTATTCCTTCACAGACACCGGCAGTTTGGCCGAGCGCAAGGTGTAGAAGAAGTCGATCAGCATGGCAAGCCCCTTTCAATGGGCAAACAAGCATTGGCTGGTTGAGTGGGGTTCATGGGCCATCCTCGTCAGGGGCTTTNCCATTCAGCCAGCGGCGAGCNGCTTGCAATCCCATGCCACCCCCCAAACCGACCAAGGCGATGCCCACCATGCTGCGGGTGCTGTAGCCCTCATCGAATACATCGCAGCCCAAAAGCTGGCCAGCGAAAAATCCCAACAATGCGCCCACCACAAAGCCGACGGCATCTCCAAGACCTTGAGCGAGCAAATGTTTCATGGCGTGGTTTCAGCGGTTGCGGCTTTGCATGAACACCAGTTTTTCAAACAGTGTCACGTCTTGCTCGTTTTTCAGCAGTGCGCCCACCAGTGGCGGCACGGCCACTTTGTCGTCTTGGGTTTGCAAAGCCGCCAACGGAATGTCTTCAGCCACCAACAGTTTGAGCCAATCCAGCAGCTCAGAGGTGGAGGGTTTTTTCTTCAAGCCGGGCAAGCCACGCACGTCGTAAAAAGTTTTCAAGGCAGCGGCGAGCAGGTCTTTTTTCAGGTTGGGGAAATGCACATCAATGATTTGCCGCATGGTGTCGGCCTCGGGGAACTTGATGTAGTGAAAGAAACAGCGGCGCAAAAAAGCGTCTGGCAGTTCTTTCTCGTTGTTGGAGGTGATGAACACCAGTGGGCGGGTTTGGGCCTTGATGAGTTCGCGGGTTTCGTAGCAATAAAACTCCATGCGGTCGAGNTCGCGCAGCAAGTCGTTGGGGAACTCGATATCGGCCTTATCGATCTCATCAATCAGCAGTGCCACAGGTTCGGTGGCGGTGAANGCTTGCCACAACATGCCTTTGACGATGTAGTTTTCGATATTTTTCACGCGCTCGCCGCCGTCTAAATCCGACATTTGGCTGTCGCGCAATCGACTCACCGCGTCGTATTCATACAGACCTTGCTGTGCCTTTGTGGTGGATTTCACATGCCACTGCAACAAAGGCATACCTAAAGATTGCGCCACTTCTTCAGCCAACATGGTTTTGCCGGTGCCGGGCTCGCCCTTGACCAGCAAAGGGCGCTTCAAAGTGATGGCCGCATTGACCGCCAGCATCAGGTCTTGGGTGGCAACGTAGTTATCAGTTCCAGAAAATTTCATTTGCTAAAGCCTTTAATTTTTTTCCAACACGGAGCTTACAAGCTGCGTCGATATAATCTTCGGAGTTTCTTTTCACGATTGTCTGTCCAAAATGATCAAGCACATTACGTCGGTTCTCATGGTTTTTGTCGCCTCGGTGACCTCACTGGCTTATGCCCAAGACATTACAGGAGATGCCAAAGCCGGTGCCACCAAAATTGCCATGTGTATTGGTTGTCACGGCATCAAAGGTTACCAAGCTTCGTTCCCCGAGGTTTACAAAGTCCCCAAAATTTCCGGACAAAACGCTGCCTACATTGTTTCTTCCTTGAATGCCTACCAAAAAGGCGAACGCAAACACCCCACCATGCGCAGCATTGCGGCCTCGCTTTCTGCCAAAGACATGGCAGACATGGCCGCCTATTACGAATCCCATGGCAAAGATGACGCTCCCCCACCGCCAGAGAAAGCTTCCGAGCCGCCCACTGCGGTGGCCGCTTTATTAACCAAAGGCGCTTGCAGTTCTTGCCATGGTGCCAACCTGAACAAACCCGTGGTGCCTACCTACCCCAAGATTGCGGGACAGTACAAAGATTACCTTTATGTTTCTCTCAAGTCTTATAAACAAGACGGTCAGGCTACTTGGGGTCGCGCCAATGGTGTGATGGGAGGTATTGCCAAGCAATTTACGCTGGCTGAACTTAAAGAATTGTCCGCTTACGTCAGCAGCCAGCAGGGCGAATTAAAGACGGTTCCTCAGTCTAAGTTTCGCTAAAGCTTCAGTCGCGGGTGGCCAAGCGCTGAACCGCGGCTACATAGGCTTGGCCATCGGGCGGGCGCCCACTGCGCTGGCTCTCCCACAGCATAGTGCCCAAGCATTCCATCACCTCGTGGTGGGCGTCGTGCAAGCTGTTTCGCTTGGCTGCCAACAGCTCTACCGCTTGTCGAATACCGCGTGGTTGGTCTATGGAACATTGCTCGCTGACAGACACATGCATGGA
>JGI25908J49247_10000611_pt1 | contig 10979 bp, 9 predicted proteins | sample LauGreSpBDMM15SD_2_FD_49247 | JGI IMG/M metagenome (IMG submission 49247) | reverse complement strand
CATCTGTAAGGCTACTTAGACTACTTAATCCTAAAGTTTCCGACAAGCCTCCGATACTGTCTGCTAAACCGCCGGCTATTGCCATTGTACTTGCTTTAGGATCACAGCTGATATAATCACAGTCTTTTCCTAATGATGTTTGAAAATTTGTTACTACTACGGGAACGTTTTTAAAAACATAACTACCATAACCGTTTAAAAATATTACAGGAGGAGGGTTACCTGCTTTAGGATCAAAGCCTGCAAACATTTTTGTTATGCTACGGAAATAATGTAATGCCGCGATCCAATATAATGCTTGAGTAGAGTCCTCAACGTTCATGGGAGCTGTTATAGTTATCTGCCCAGGAGCACTGTTCTCGTAAGCCTGGAATTGATAATTACTATGCGTTGTGGGAATTGCACTATATTTTGCGGCTGTCGAAAATGACACTTCTGGGGTGTAGGGAAATACCATTCCGCCTGCATCTTTTAATGGTGCTAACACTGGGCTAGTTCTAAAACTAGGCCAATATGGGAGGCTCAATCGTACACGCCAATCGTCGGCATTGCCGAGGTCACTAAACATAGAAACTGCACCTAGTATATCTCCTGCCGCTTCTGCTCCGCCTGTTAGTCCGGCACTGGCTAATCTTGACAAACTAGCGACACCAGTACCAATTCCGCTGATTGCTGTTGTTGCTGTAGATATTGATTGCGTTAAACTCGATGCCATATTGATTTCCCCATTTGATACTCTATTTATTTGACTTTATTAAGTGCATAGTTTATAATACAACATCCGGAGAATGATTAAATGACAGTTAAAGTTAACTACCTAAACAACAAGGATATGTTGTTAGAAATACATAGATCAAAGAGTTCATATTGCTCATTTACCGATCCAAAGTACCATCAATATGACATTATTTTGCCAAGTACAGACAAAATAAACATACGCACGATAGCCGAAGCTAAAAGAAATCAAGCCAAAAGAATAGGTGATTTGGACTATCAAACACGCAAAAAGGCTGGTGAAAAAGTCAAACAAGCTGACTGCGAAATCGACTATAAGAAGATTGACAAGCACGATTTAGTCTTTAGAATCATGACATTTGATCATATTCCGCTTAATAATACACGCAAGAAAAACCCTAAAAGTCTAGCTGATCACCGGGACAAAGTTAATTTTCCACCGTTCCAACATTGGAAGTTTAATGAAACTGAAGAACTAGTTTGTGTGGGTAAGAGTCACTGGAAGGGACCGTTAGATACTGGACGCTTTGACAAAGATGCTGGGACTATTACCAACACCCTAGCCCGCATGATGATTAAACTATGCGAACGATATGCAACTCGTGGTAACGTTCGAGGTTATACATACAATGACGAAATGAAGGGCCAGGCCATTCTACAGTTAACACAAATTGGATTGCAGTTTGATGAGAGTAAATCAGATAACCCGTTTGCCTATTTTACTGCGGCTGTTACTAACAGCTTTGTTCGTGTTATTAATCTGGAAAAACGTAATCAAAATATACGTGACGATATTTTAGAAATGAATGGAATGAATCCGTCATATTCACGCACGGGACAAGGCGAACACGAGGCCGCTCTTAAACGACATAACGAGGATACTACTAGTGAGTAATTTGTTTAAAAAAGTAGCATGTTTTACAGACATACATTTTGGATTAAAATCTAATAGTTCAACTCATAATCAAGATTGTGAAGATTTTGTAGATTGGTATATTGCCAAAGCAAAAGAGGAGGGATGTGATGTTGGCATCTTTATGGGCGATTGGCATCACAATCGTAACAGTCTTAATATTACTACTATGGACTATAGTCTTAGAGCCCTTGAGAAACTGGGACAGGCTTTCGATAAGTTTTATTTCTTTCCTGGCAATCATGATCTTTACTACAAAGATAAGCGGGACATCCACTCAGTTGAATTCGGAAAGTATATTCCTGGCATAACTGTGGTACACGAGCCCACTACTATTGGTGACGTTACTTTATGTCCTTGGCTCGTTGGGGAAGAGTGGCGAAGCATAGGCAAGAAGGGCGGCAAGTATATCTTTGGCCACTTTGAATTGCCCAGCTTCTTTATGAACGCTATGGTACAAATGCCGGACCACGGAGAGATTCAATTAGATAGTTTTCAAAACTATGAGTTAGGATTTAGTGGGCATTTTCACAAGCGACAGCAACGCCAAAATATGATTTACATCGGCAATGCGTTTCCGCACAACTATGCAGATGCATGGGATGACGAACGAGGTATGATGATATTAGAATGGGATGGAACTCCGGAATACCATAGCTGGCCGGCGCAACCAACGTTCCGCACAGTTAAATTAAGCCAGCTTATCGATGAAGCGGACTCGTTAATCTTGCCCAAGCAACATTTACGTGTTACACTAGATATTGACATCTCGTATGAGGAAGCAAGTTTTATCAAAGAAAAGTTTGTATCTGATTATGATATCCGAGAACTAACTTTGATTACAGAACGCAAAGACGTTGAGATTAATACTAACATTGATATACAAGCATTTGAAAGCGTTGATCAAATTGTAAGTAGCCAAATCATTAATATTGAAAGCGACCAATTTGACAAGAACACACTTTTAGCAATTTATAATAGCCTATGATAAAAATTAAGGAATTAACTGTACGTAACTTTATGAGTGTAGGCAACCAAACTCAAGGAGTTAATTTTGCACAAGAAAACTTAACACTGGTACTAGGCGAAAACTTAGACCAGGGTGGAGACGATAGTGGCAGTAGAAATGGTACTGGTAAAACTACTATCGTAAATGCCTTGAGTTATTCTCTGTTTGGTAATGCGCTTACTAACATTAAAAAAGATAATCTTATTAACAAGATTAACAATAAAGGCATGTTAGTTACTCTAGCATTTGAAAAAGATGGCACTGACTATCGTATCGAGCGTGGGCGCAAACCTAACATATTAAAGTTCTATGTAAACGATCAAGAACAAGAAACAGACGAAACAGATGATGCACAAGGCGATATGCGTGAAACCCAGAAAGACTTAGATGACTTGCTGGGTATGAGTCACGATATGTTCAAGCATATTGTCGCTCTTAACACGTATACTGAACCGTTTTTATCAATGCGGGCAAATGATCAGAGGGTAATTATTGAACAACTTTTAGGTATCACATTACTGTCAGAAAAGGCAGAAACGCTAAAAGAAATGATTCGGCAAACTAAAGATAGCGTTATGCAAGAAAGTGCTGATATCGAAGCGGCAAAAAAATCTAACGAAAAAATTCAAATAAGCATTGATAGTCTGTTAACTAGACAAACTGCTTGGAATACCCAACACGAACAAGAACTTGAAAAAATCGGTCGTGCTATTATTGAACTTGAAAGTGTTGATATTGATACTGAGCTAGCCAAGCATGCCGAGCTCAAAGTTTACGAAGAAGCTTCGCAGAAGCTAAAAAGCCTAAACAAGGAGCGGGCTACGTTAGACAGCGCGACAGCGCAAGCGGAGCGAAGCGTAAAAAAATACGCTGACGAGCTTGCTAAGTTGAAGGACAAAAAATGTCACGCTTGTGAACAGGAACTGCATGATCACAAACATGAAGAAATGTCTACTACTGCTCAACTGCACTTAGACGAAGCCAACAAATACAATAACAAGGTAGCCGCGGACCTTGCTAAAATCATGAAAGAGATCACGGCTATTGGCGAAATTGCAAAACGTCCCAACACTTACTACGATACTGTAGAAGCCGCACTTAAACATCAGAATAATTTAAAAACTCTTGAAACACAGTTGACTATCAAAGCAGGAGAAACTGATCCTTATCAAGAGCAAGTTGATGAGNTAACTGATACTGCCATACAAGAAATCACATGGGACAAGGTTAATGAGCTTAACAGTCTCAAAGAACATCAAGAGTTTCTGCTCAAGTTGCTGACCAGCAAAGACAGCTTTATTCGGAAAAAGATCATTGATCAGAATTTAGCCTATCTCAATAACAGATTGACCTACTATCTCGACAAGATGGGACTACCGCATACTGTCACATTCCTCAACGATTTAACCGTTGAGATCATGCAACTTGGGCAGGATCTAGACTTTGATAACTTGAGCCGTGGCGAACGCAATCGATTGATTTTGTCGTTGAGCTGGGCGTTCCGTGACGTGTGGGAAAGTCTATATCAAGGTATTAATTTACTGTTCATTGACGAGCTTATTGACAACGGGCTAGATGCCGCCGGTGTTGAAGGTGCGTTGGCTGTACTTAAGAAAATTGCCCGTGAACGTAAAAAGAATGTGTTCTTGATATCGCACAAAGATGAACTAATCGGTCGTGTGAACAATGTACTTAAAGTCATTAAAGAAAATGGCTTTACGTCATATGCCAATGATCTAGAGGTTACAGAGTAATGCACCAAGACGAAGAGTTGCATGCCGAACTCTTAAAGAAGTTTAGAGAGTATTTTGAAGCTAATCAAGAATGGTTAGGAAGAGGCACGAAGGTGTCGGCTATAAAACTGCGCAGGATAATGAGCGAGATTAGAACATTGCTGAGTCGGCGCAGAGTATTGGTCCGAGAATGGACTGACCAAAAAGAAGAACAATTAAAGGCACGTAATCAAAAACGCAAGGCTACCAAGGGATCCAATGCTAACTAAAGCATGTCATGGACTTATCAAAATGAAATTGTTGAAACACTTCCCGAAGAATGTGTTGGTTTCGTATATTTGATAACAAATGACATCTCTGGCAGAAAGTATATAGGCAAAAAATTAGCCAAGTTCGCTAAAACATCTTACCGGGTGGTTAAGCTCAAGAACGGAACTAAGAAAAAGAAGAAAATTCGTAGCAAGATCGACAGCGATTGGAGAGATTATTATGGCTCCAGCGATGCGTTGACAAAAGACATAGAAACACTAGGCAAAGAAAACTTCAGTAGAGAAATCCTATATTACTGCACATCCAAGGCGCAATGCTCTTACATCGAGGCCAGAGAACAATTCACCCACAAAGTTCTTGAATCAACGGACTATTACAACGGACACATAGCTGTTCGTGTACACGGTTCACACATATTAAAATCATAGGCTCCTAGCGGTAATATAGCTCGCACTAGCTAATATCTTGTGCCCATGACAACTCGATAAAAAGAGGGACGGAAATCTCTAGCCGCCAGAGTACTCAGCAACTATCCTTAACAGGACGATGATCGCGAATTGCCGTGGTTTTGCTGTTTTAAACTAAAAAGGCACAAGGAAGGGTGAAAAACCCTACGTTTGTCAGTATGTTAGCGTATACTCACAAACCGCCGTTGAATAAAGACTCAGCTCGTGGTATCGGTCAACCGCCACTGTAATGCTGTAACGCTAAGTGACATACGTGCAACTCAGATAATGTCAATTCTTTGCCCGGCCTGGGCAAAGTGTGACTGAACAATCTAGATAATATCTAAGTGCTTCGCACTTAATAGTTCTTGATAATTAAAGAAAAGAGAATATGCTTGAGCGCAAGCGAAGAGCAGATGAACGTAGTTCATCTTTAAAGTAGATAAATATTCTTAGAGGATTCCCTAAATGAAGATATATGAAGTAATCGCTGAAGACGCCGCTTATAATGTAGGTTTTGCCGCGGGTAAAACTGCAAAACTAATTGACAAATACATTATAGCCCACAACATACAAGGGGAAGTTGTGACTAGTCGTTTGGCCAAAGGCGCTGGCACATTCCTTCGTGTAATTAAATTGCTGGGATACTATGATATTGCTGTGGTATTATGGCAGCAAAAAATAGCAATTCAAGGTCTAGTTAAGAGCAAGCAGATCAGTGCTGAAGACGGTGATGCCGCAATTCGCCAACAGTACGAAAAGATGGTTGCATCAATATTGGCCGCAGGCGGCGTTGTCAAACTTATGGCCTTACTAAGGGTATTGCCATTTGTCAAATGGTTTGTACGTGCAGGTACCGCAGTGGCTTCGGGCGCAACTTTAGGTGCTCTTGGCGGTCCAGCTATCATGTTTGCCATTGCTACTGAAGTTGGTATTATTTGGTTACAAAAATATCTAGCGACCAAAGAAGGTCAAGAAGCACTGGCATGGTTCGTGATTTACATTATCGATCCTAGCGTAGTTTGGGTGTGGAATGAAAGTTTTGGTAGGATTGTCGAAGCTTGGAAACTTAAAGAAGTTAGTCCAGAAGCGCAGGCTAAGATTGACGGAACTATCAAAGGCAAAGATGGGGTCGCAGGCGGTATTGCCGGCAAACCTAGTGCTAAAGATGACATTGAAAAAAGTTCCACTAGTAAAGACTTTAGCGGCGGAACTGTTCAGGCTTACGATCAATATGGTAATAGATCGAGTTGGGGGGTAGGAGATAGATTTGCACATAAAGTTGGTGACAAACTAGACCAAGGTGAAGACTACCGCGGGCCTATTAAATAATAGCCATTTGTGATGCTTTGGTAGTTTCGATATTTTCTTTAATAATATCGCCCATGATTTTTATATCTTCAGCAGAGTAAGTATGCAGTAAATCGTTGATATTTACGCCTCCGCGCATAAACCAACTTATTCTAAACAGCTCTGTTTTATATTGTATTGCATCTTTTTCAAGCCTAACAAGCAAGTCTTCAATTTGCTGATTAGAAAGTCTTGTTAGGCGGCGGCGAAAAAACTTGCTTGATCCAAATCAACATTAAATGAATTTTCTGCATCGCAACTATCACACTTAACATGCGTAGTTGGTATGCGCCACACTTCGCTGTTTTTAGTCACTTGCGTACGGACAGTATCAAACACAGTTTTATCAGCATTTTCAATCCACTCGGTAATAAACTCTGACTCAGTAACTACTTGTCCACTAGGTAATTCTACTTGTTCAATGCCTGCAATGATTACTTTATTTTGAAGAAGTCCTAAATCTCGATAAATCTCACCAATTAGTTTATTTTTTTCTTCTTCGTTTTCTAATGCGCTAGCTTGTATTAATCGTTTTTGCAACGCAAATTGTGCTAGATTAAAATCAGTTACTTGTCTGTAATCAAGAGGGCGAATCCGAATAGTTAGATCACCAAGTGTGACACTTGACTCAAACTGACATTGACTAAAATGATCTAGGAATTTAGTAACATCAAGATCGTAATTGTTTTCAGTATCACATTTCTCACACACATGTACCATAGTCATAGTATTGCCATAAGTAGCAACACGAATTCCTACTAGCAGTGCATCTACGTCTAGGTTGCTTACAGCCCATCCATCTTTAACGTTTGGACAACAACTTTCAATTACTCTCACAGTACTTTCGCCTGTTATCAGAGCATCCGGAGTTTTTAACATGATCTCATCCATGCCAGTCATACCATATACTGGCATGTGAGTAAGATCGCCTGTAATAGCTGTAGGATCGTTGTAAACACCTTGACTAGGCAATGATACAAATACCTTGGGTTGTCTAAAATACTGTTGTAATGGGTTATTGGCCATTGTTTATCTCCGGATAAATATTATACAGTGTATTTATATACGCATATTTCTTGGAAAAATAAATGGCAGATCCAGATCCAAATAAACCCACAGTAACGATGACCGAAGATCAGTTGAAAAAACTGCTCAAAGAAAACAATCAGAATCGCACACCACCCGCTAGTGCCAGGGGTTTTGATATGCAACAGGCTGTAACTATCGCCACCGGCGGGCTTTCTAGCATGAGAAAGCTGATCGATGAAACTGCTGACGTTTGGAGAGCAAGCTCGGATATAGGTATTGGTTTTAATAATGATTCTGTTGGCTTAAGAACTAGTATTGCTAAGACACGATTAGGCACTGATGAATACACTGATGTTATTGGTCGTGCTAAACTAGGACTTACTAGTCTAGGTGGATCAATGACTGAAGGCGCTAAGGCCTTTAACAGATTATCCGACGATTTTTCAAGAAGTGAGGCTGCTGATAGATTAACCAAGTTAGGGTATAGCACTAAAGAATTTAACGAAGTACTAGCATTAAGCGTTACTGGTAAACGCTTTGATACTGCTAATGATCAACAATCTAGCTATAAAGCTCGCCAAGCCGCAGAAGAACTGGCAGTTGAAATGGATAAAGTTGCCCAGCTAACAGGTGTAAGTCGTCGAGATCAAATGGAAGCACTACAAGCCCAGCAACGAGATGCTCGATTACAAGCGGCTTTTGAAATTGAAATAAGAAAAGGCGGGACTCAAGTAGCCGATGATTACAAAAAAGCCAGTGCTAACTTACAAGGTGTGGGATTAGACAAACTAGGCAAAGAATTATTTACTGGACAAGCATTAAGCGAAAAAGCTATTGCTCAAATGAACGCTCTCGGACCAGCCGGTACACAATTACGTGAAGCTATGAATGCTACACGCGATGCACGTACTAAAGAACAGCGTGATGCTGCCGGTATGTTAATGCAAAATGCTCAAGCCGCCGTTGCTACAAGAATACAACAAGACAGTTATCTAGCACTAGTTGTAAAAGGACAGGGCGTTGTTGCAGACGCTGCCGGCGAACAATATATTGCCGCTAAAAATTATGCTGAATCGTTAAATGCTGTACGTAGAGAAGCACTAGACAGCGGCAAAACACTAACAGATCAAGAAGCGGCCGAAGCCGCCGCCAAACGAGTTGATCTCGCCCAGCGCGGGAAAGATAAAGACGGAAAAGATGTTGAAGGTGCTAAAACTACTGAGTTAGCAATACAAGCACAGAATAGATTAAAAGATGCCTATGTAGTATCTGCACAAATTATTGAAGCTTCTAACAATAGTTTAGGAAGAGGTCCAACAGTAGATGCACTGATTGAAAAAACTAGAAATGTAAAAATGCAGGATGGCGTTAAGTCGTCTTTTGTAGATAGATTTGGAGCAAACAGTTTACAAGAATTAGTCAAGTCTATTAATAATGACACACCTGGTGGCGACTTACCTGGCTTAATTAAACAAGGGTTTAAAGAAGCTGCCGAAGCGACACTTGATATTGGTAAAATTGTAGGTGGCGGAATACTTGATTCTGTAGTGCCAGGATTTAAAAGTTTCTTTGAAAACATAAAAGAAATGTTTCCTAACCTAAAAGATATTAAAGAAGCTGTAAAACGAGATACAGGTACCCTAGGGAAAACGGGACAGTTAAGAGAACCTACAGATATTTTTGCTAGCGTTGAAGCCGGCGAAACAGTTTTTACTCCTACACAGTTGGATAATTTTGCAAGAAACGTTGCAGAGTCAGCTAAAACTCAAATGCCTCCGGAGTTCACTAGCGTGTTACGTAGTATGCAGGTAAATCAAGGAACATCAGGCACATCTAGCGGTATTGATTTGTTTGCAGACATGTTTAAAAATATACAAACTAGTATTAGCTCTGCCAATGCTCCAAGTAAAAATCCTGCCGATCAGTCATCGATTATGTTTAGCGATCAAGTGATTGAACAAAATGCTCGTATTGCTGAAGCTATTTCAAAGTTTTCAACAGCTGATACAGCAACAAAAGATACAGTTCCGTCTGTAGATTTTGCCAGTGTGTTTGATGGATTGTTTAAAGGACTACAAACAGAGATTCCAAAGTTTGGCGAAACTGTTAGAACATCGTTTAGTAATTTGGCTAGCGTTATTCCCAGCGCACAACAAAACAGAACTAGCGAAATGTCAAGAACTATTCCAGCTGAAATCAGTCAAGCTAGAATAGAAACACAAAGACAAGAAGAAAATAGAAAGCGTGAAGCCGCACAGCAAAACACAACAACAGATAACAACAATCAACGTCCAAACGAAACTGCACTAGCTGGCACAGCTACTCTAGATGACCTCAAAGACTTATTAGAACAGTTAAATAGTACTATGGGACTTAATGTGTCACATTTATCTGACTTAGTTAACTCTACAGATAAACAAGTCAGAGCCACTAAACGTCTTGATCCAAACGTTACTATGAGATCTTAAAAATATGAGCTGGAAAAAGTACTTTACACCAGTACCAACAGGTACATCACTTAGTCCGATATCGGGATCTTCGTCGTCTAGCAAGGCAGGGCCTGCTAAAACAAACTATAGTAGCTATTTGCCTGATGTTTACTCAGGTAGTCCAAATCGTATCGAGCGTTATCAGCAATATGAAGTAATGGACAGCGATCCAGAAGTTAATGCGGCATTAGATATTTTAGCAGAGTTTTGTACACAAAAATTAAAAGACGGTAAAACACCATTTAGTGTAGGTTGGAGACATCGTGCTACCAACACAGAAATTAAGATTCTAGGCGAATATATGCAACAATGGTGCAAACTACAAAAGTTTGACACTCGTATATTCCGTATTATCCGTAATGTATTCAAATACGGTGATGCTGTTTTTATTCGTGATCCAGAAAATCAAAAATGGTCTTATGTTGATCCTAGCAAGATTGTTAAAATTATTGTAAACGAAAGCGAAGGTCGTAAACCTGAGCAGTATGTTATCAAAGATCTAGCACCTAACTTTGAAAGTCTAGTTGCTACACAAATCACTCCTAATCTTAATCCTAGAAACACAACCAGCGGTATCGGTGGCGGCGCAAGTTATTTACAACCTAGCGGTGCAGGTAGAGGTTCATCAAGTAACTATCCCAGCAGTTCAAGCGGCAACCGTTTTGGTACTACTGAAACAGAATACGCAATTAACGCAGAACACATTATACATCTGTCATTAAGCGAAGGTCTAGATAATAATTACCCATTTGGTAACAGCTTATTAGAGAACATCTTCAAAGTTTACAAGCAAAAAGAATTATTAGAAGATGCTATTCTTATCTATCGCATACAACGTGCTCCAGAAAGACGAGTATTCCACATTGACGTTGGTAACATGCCAAGCCACATGGCCATGGCGTTTGTTGAAAGAGTTAAAAATGAAATACATCAACGAAGGATTCCAAGTCAAACCGGCGGTGGACAGAATGTTATTGATAGTGCTTATAACCCATTGTCTATTAA
>JGI25908J49247_10000606_pt1 | contig 11012 bp, 9 predicted proteins | sample LauGreSpBDMM15SD_2_FD_49247 | JGI IMG/M metagenome (IMG submission 49247) | reverse complement strand
AGAATGCGCATGAGTGAATCACCCATGTTTACCAAATTAAAATCAGAAGGAAAAACTTCAACCAATCCTTTGAAAGAAAGTTTTGGGAAAAAGGCCAATTTTAAAATGGTTTTATTGGCATTGTTTGGTGCCGTGATGGGACAAGGGGTTGTCTGGTATACAGGACAATTTTATGCGCAAAGTTTTATTGAAACAGTTTGTAAAGTGGAGTTTGTACAATCACGAAATGTAATGCTGATAGCTATATTAATGGCCACACCCTGTTTTGTTTTATTTGGTTGGTTAAGTGATAAAGTAGGCAGAAAATGGATTATGTTAATAGGTATGTTAGCAGCTGTGCTTACGTATAGGCCTATTTACAAAGAATTTATAAATATTACATCTGCAGCGAATAGAACTAAAATAGTAGATGCAAGACTTACTAGCACTATGACAAGCTATCCTATTTATGATGCCAAGGATAAAACAAAAATATATTTGAAGCAGCAAACAGATACGACTTATTATGATGGATCTGTTTTTAAATATTATAGAACGGATACCATTATTTTGAAAGCGCCAAGAGATGAAGCAAGGCCAATTACTTTAATCAATCCTGACATGATTCAGTACAGTTCGCCTTATGCTAATTTGGTGGTAGAGAAAACGATGGGTAATGCTGCTTATTGGCATATGATTTGGTTGGTCTTTATTCAAATTGTTTATGTAACTATGGTATATGGTCCTATTGCCGCTTTCTTAGTAGAAATGTTCCCTACTAAAATTAGGTATACTTCCATGTCGCTTCCTTATCATATAGGTAATGGTGTATTTGGTGGCTTGGTTCCTTTTTTAGGTACTTTAATAGTTGAGTTCACCAAAACTTCTTCAAATCCTGCTGGCGATGCTTTAGCAGGACTATGGTATCCGATTGGAGTGGCTTCCGTATGTTTTATTATTGGCCTTATTTATTTAACGAATAAAATTGATAAAAATGTAATGGACTAATGGCCTAAGGCATTATGTTTATGCTTGTTTGAAATAAAATAAATTATATGAATACGATTAAAAAATTATTGGGATATGTATGGATGCTAATAGCGCCCAGTATTATCTTGTTTTTAGTGTATGAAGCTTACGATAAAATTTCTAAAGCCCCTGCTGCCACAGAGTCGAATGTTATTTTGCAGTGGGTTATTATACTATTAATATTTACGCCTATCTGTGTNGGATTTTTTATTTTCGGAGCCTATGCTAGCAAAGGCGAGTATGATTAATGGTAAAATCATTTTATATAAGTACTTTTGATCTATGTCATTAGTGGTAAATACCCTTTGCAAAAATTACGGCCATCAAGTTGTGGTGAACGAGGTTTCCTTTGAATTGAAGCCTGGAGAAATTGTTGGTTTTTTAGGGCCCAATGGCGCCGGGAAATCTACTACTTTAAAAATGCTCGCTGGTTTTTTAGAAACAGATAAAGGCTCTATTGTTTTAAATGGTGAGCGCATCCATCAAAATGCAACTGCTGTAAAAAAACAAATTGGTTATTTGCCTGAATCAAATGCATTATACCAAGACTTATATGTGAAAGAATATTTACAGTTTTTAACTTCTGTTCATGCTGTCACAAATGCGTCAGCAGCGATTCAATCGGTAATAGAAAAAACAGGGCTTAGTCAAATGCAAAATAAAAAAATTGCAGCCTTGTCAAAAGGATATAAACAAAGACTTGGCATTGCAGCTGCCATTATACATCAGCCAATACTTATTTTATTAGATGAACCCACGGCTGGTTTAGATCCCAATCAATTAATCGAAATTAGGGCCTTGATTCAGTCGCTAAGCAAGGACACCATGATTTTATTTTCAACACATATCTTACAAGAGGTTACGGCCATATGTGATCGAGTGTTAGTATTACACCAAGGAAGGCTAGTGGCAGACGAGCCTACCCGTCAATTATTAGATAAACATGGTGCCAGTTTAGAAGAAATATTCAAAATGCTTACCCATTAAAAAAAAGGGTGTAAATTGCAGTCTCCTTTTTGAAATAATTCGTTTGATCGTAAAAATAATAATTATATGAGTTACATTATTGAAGTTCGTGCAAGACAAATTTTAGACAGTCGTGGAAATCCTACTGTAGAAGTAGATGTATTAACTGACGAAGGGGCTCTGGGCCGTGCTGCAGTGCCAAGTGGTGCAAGTACTGGTATTCATGAAGCAGTAGAGTTAAGAGACAATGACAAGAAAAAATATCTAGGCAAGGGCGTACTAAAGGCTGTTAAAAATGTAAACGATTTAATTGCAAAATCTATTAAAGGATTTGACATTACAGCACAAGCAGAGATTGATCAAATTATGATTGATTTAGACGGCACAGCTAATAAAAGTAAACTAGGAGCGAACGCTATTTTAGCGGTAAGTATGGCGGTAGCAAAAGCAGCAGCAGAAGAAGCCAACCTACCTTTATACAGATATATTGGTGGTACGAATGCAAGAACAGTTCCGATGCCCATGATGAATATTTTAAATGGGGGAGCACACGCCGATAATAAAATTGACTTCCAAGAGTTCATGATTATGCCAGTAGGCGCACCTAGCTTTAGCGAAGGTCTGCGTTGGGGCGTTGAAATTTTCCATTGCTTAAAAGGGGTATTAAAGAAAAGAGGATATAGCACCAACGTAGGAGATGAAGGCGGATTTGCACCAAATATTCAAAGCAATGAAGAAGCCATTGAAACAGTACTTGAGTCAATTCAAGCGGCTGGTTATAAAACAGGAAGCCAAATTGCAATAGCGATGGATGCAGCGAATAGCGAACTTTGGAATGCGAAGAAGAAAAAATATGTTTTCCATAAAAGTTCTGGAAAAGAAATGAGCAGCGACCAATTAGTAAAGTATTGGGAAAGCTGGGTGAAGAAATATCCTATTGTTTCTATTGAAGATGGCATGGCTGAAGACGATTGGGCAGGTTGGAAAAATTTAACTGAAACATTGGGCGATAAATGTCAATTAGTAGGGGACGATTTATTTGTAACCAATGTAACAAGAATACAAACAGGTATTGATAAGAAAATTGCGAATGGCTTACTTGTGAAAGTGAACCAAATTGGCACTTTAACTGAAACTATCAATGCAGTAAGTTTAGCACAACACAATGGTTACAATACCATTATGTCACATAGAAGTGGTGAAACAGAAGACACTACTATTGCCGATTTAGCCGTGGCTTTAAATTGCGGTCAAATTAAGACTGGTTCTGCTTCTCGTACCGACCGTATGGCCAAGTACAACCAATTAATTCGTATTGAAGAGCAATTAGGTGAAACAGGCGTTTTCCCTACTAAAGGCAAGTTAAAGTTTGGTAACAAATAAAAATACTAGTATTAAAAATAAGTAGAGGAGCTCCTAGGGGCTCCTTTTTTTTGTCATATCATGAGAACTATGTTAATTTTACGCCAAGTCTCCAATATGAAATTCATTAAAAAAATATTACCCTTTGTAGCCAATCGATACTTTGTTGTAAGTATTGGATTTGTGGTATGGATGTTATTTTTTGATCAAAGAGATTTTTTTCAACAAAGAGAAAGAGCAGCAGAACTTAAAAAAGTGGAAGATGCTAAAAAGTATTATCAAAAAGAAATAGAGTACACGCAAAAGCAATTGAATAATATTCAAAATAATAAAGCGGCTATTGAAAAATATGCACGTGAAAGATATTTACTACGCAGAGAAGGAGAGGAACTGTATTTATTTGAAGATACACTCCATACTAGCACCAAATAATGACAAAAAAAGAACGCTATGAATTAGTGCTTGCTTATTTTCAAGAGCAAGTACCCATTGCTGAAACGGAGCTACTGTATGAAAACCCCTTTCAATTATTAGTAGCCGTTATTTTATCGGCACAGTGCACCGACAAGCGTGTCAACTTAACCACGCCTGCTATTTTTAAACAATTTCCTACCCCTCAAAAAATGGCCAAGGCTAGTTTTGAGCAAATGTTTGCACTTATAAAAAGTATTTCTTATCCTAATAACAAGGCCAAGCATTTAATTGGCATGAGTCAATTATTAGTAGATAATTTTAATGCAGAAGTGCCTTTGACAGTGGAGCAGTTAATTACACTTCCTGGTGTGGGACGCAAGACCGCCAATGTAATTACCTCTGTGGTAGATAAACAACCCAATATGGCAGTAGATACCCATGTATTTAGAGTCAGTAGGAGATTGGGCTTGGTACCCATGACAGCCACTACGCCCTTGGCAGTAGAGAAAGCATTAATAAAACATATTCCAAAAGCACTAGTGCATACAGCACATCATTGGTTAATACTGCATGGCAGGTATACTTGTTTGGCAAGAAGCCCTAAATGTGATACTTGTGGCTTACTTACTTTTTGCAAGGAAGGGGCAAAAAAAAGCGCCTCTTGAATTAGAGACGCTTTATGTATAAGTTAAGGCTGAATATTTTTTCAGCTATTAATACACTACAAATATTGTTCTACTGCAGTTACTAATTCTTGTTTAGTAATAGGAATGCCCATGATTTTATTATAACCTTTAGCATCAACAAAATATTTATCGCGAATAATTTTAATTAATTGCCCGTTGTTAATTTCTGGAATGACTACTGTTTCAAAATTCTTTAAAATGTCGCCTAAGTTTTTAGGGAAAGGACGCATATACTTAATATGTGCATGGCTTACTGCTTTGCCTTGGCTTTGTAAATGTAATGCGGCACTCTTGATGGTTCCATAAGTAGAACCCCATCCAAGTATTAATACTTTTCCTTTTTCAGCACCAGTGTCAATGGTTTGTAAAGGAATATAGTCTGCAATTTTTTCTACTTTAGCTTCTCTTGATTTTACCATGAATTCGTGGTTCTCAGAATCATAGCTAACGTTTCCAGTTTCTGCTTGTTTTTCTAATCCACCAATTCTATGTTCTAAACCTGGAGTGCCAGGAATAGCCCAAGGTCTTGCACCTTTTTCATTTCTTTTATAAGGAAGGAATTTTTCTTCGCCTTCGTCTAATGCTTTTTTAAATTTTACTTCAATGGTAGGTAAGCTACTTGCAGAAGGGAATTTCCAAGGTTCAGCACCATTGGCAATATATCCATCACTTAATAAAATAACAGGTGTCATATGTTGTAGGGCAATACGCACTGCCTCAAATGCCATATCAAAACAATCGCTAGGCGTTGAAGTTGCAATAATAGGAATAGGTGCTTCACCATTACGTCCATAATAAGCTTGCATTAAATCGCTTTGCTCTGTTTTAGTAGGTAAACCCGTTGAAGGGCCACCTCTTTGAATATTCACAATGACTAATGGAATTTCTAACATCATGGCGAGTCCCATGGCCTCTGTTTTCAAAGCCATACCTGGTCCTGAAGTAGTCGTTAAACCAATAGAACCACCATAACTTGCGCCAATAGCTGCACTAATACCAGCAATTTCATCTTCTGCTTGGAAAGTTTTTACATTAAAGTTCTTGTACTTACTTAATTCATGTAAGATATCGGTAGCAGGTGTAATAGGATAACTTCCTAAGAATAATTGAAGTCCACTTTTTTGAGCAGCTGCAATTAATCCCATTGATAATGCTTGGTTACCCATGATACTTCTGTAAGTACCTGGATCCATTTTTGCCTTTTCTACTTTGTATCTAGAAGAAAAAAGTTCGGCCGTTTCACCATAGAAGTAGCCTGCTTTTAATACATCGATATTACTATTTAAAATAGATTCTTTCTTTTTGAATTTATCTTTTAAATATTCAATAGTGGTGTCTAAATCTCTGTTGTATAACCAATAAATTATACCCAATACAAACATGTTCTTCGCACGGTCTCTTTCTTTATTACCTAAATCGGTATAGGCTTTTAAGGCTTCGCGTGTTAATTTAGTTACATCAACTTTTGTTAAATCATATCCATCTAAACTACCATCTTCTAATGGATTAATGCCATCAGGGTAAGCAGCTAAGCGTAAATTCTTTGTATCAAATCCTTCAATGTTCGCAATAATTTTTCCGCCTTTTTTTAAGCCTTTTAAATTTACTTTTAAAGCGGCTGCATTCATGGCAACCAATACATCACAAATATCACCTGGTGTGTATACTCTATTAGAACTAAAATGAATTTGGAATCCACTCACGCCTGGAAGGGTTCCTAATGGAGCTCTGATTTCCGCAGGGAAATCGGGGAAAGTAGCTAAATCAATACCTAATAAGGCAGTGTTATTAGTAAATTGCTGACCCGTTAATTGCATACCATCACCACTATCACCNGCAAATTTTATGACTACATCTTGTAAAACAACTTCTTTTTGCATATTCGATTTAATTGGAGCACGAAGGTACAAATCCAAGGGCCTAAAACCTTAACTTTTTGTAGTTTTTTTATAGTTTTCTTGTCTACCTTCATAGCCACAAAGCCTTGATTTTATGCTTATTGGGCCCTTTTTTTACCTATTAAGTCTGTTTTTACTACCCTTTCTGCCCGCTCACCCAATGGCAGTGTCGGTTTATTAGCAAAAATGGTTGGCTTGTTAAAAAAGCGAAAGTACTACCGCTTTGATAAGAACACCCAGCATCCAGGGCTTAAAAATGCATTGAATTAGCCTTTTTTAGACAATCATTCAAAGTATTTAGTATTTTTATACTAGAAAAAAACTTAAAACTATGGCCATCTTTAAATCTGGAAATCCAACACTTACCGAAAAAATATTTGATAAAAGTTTGCATGACAATGCTACTTCGTTTGGTGTAATGAGCATTCGCGGCACCATTCAAAAATTTGGTTTTTTACTTTTGATGGTAATAGCTGCCGCCATGTACGTTTGGAATGTGTATGCTGAAGGTAATACAAGTTCTGCTACCACTTATATGCTAGTGGGCGCCATTGGTGGTTTTGTCGTAGCCTTGGTAATTATGTTTAAGCCTCAATGGGCTGGCTATATTGCACCTGCTTATGGAATATTAGAAGGTTTATTTATTGGAGGTATTAGTGCTTTTTTTAATGCTATGTTTCAAAAAACCTATCCAAATATTGTACTACATGCAGTGGGTTTAACTTTAGGTGTAGCGCTTTCTATGTTCTTGCTTTATAATTTTAGAATTATTAGTGTAACGAATCGCTTGCGTTCTATTATTATGTCGGCCACCATGGGTATTGGTTTATTTTATTTAATTGTATGGATATTGGGATTATTCGGAGTGAATATGGGATTTGCATTTGATAGTTCTCCATTAAGTATTGGTATAAGCTTATTTATAGTAGGTATTGCAGCTTTAAATTTATTATTAGATTTTGATGCCATTGAAAAAGCGGCTGAAAGGGGTGCGCCTAAATATATGGAGTGGTATGGTGCCTTTGGATTACTAGTTACTTTAGTATGGTTGTATATGGAAATTTTAAGATTGTTAAGTAAATTAAACTCAAGAGACTAGTGCGTTTATTTATCCCTTTAAATAAAAATTACAATGGAGTTTAAGCGGGGTAAATTATCGAACGAGCAATTGATACATCTTTATCGTTCCTTGCTTTTGCCAAGAATGATAGAAGATAAAATGTTGCTTTTACTTCGCCAAGGAAAAATTAGCAAATGGTTTAGTGGTATTGGGCAAGAAGCCATCGCAGTAGGGGCCACATTAGCCATGGAACCTACTGAATGGATCATGCCCTTGCATAGAAATTTAGGTGTATTTACTGCACGAGGTATGCCCTTGACCGATTTATTCAAACAATGGCAAGGCTATAAGTCGGGTTATAGTAAAGCGCGCGAAAGAAGTTTTCATTTTGGTAGTAAGGAACATCATGTTTGCGGTATGATATCCCATTTAGGTCCTCAATTAGCCATCGCAGATGGCGTTGCACTAGCTTATCAACAAAGAGGACAATTAAAAGCTACATTAGCATTTACAGGAGAGGGTGGAACCAGTGAAGGTGATTTTCATGAAGCCTTAAACGTTGCGGCTGTATGGGGCCTGCCCGTTATTTTTATTATTGAAAATAATGGATACGGATTAAGTACACCTACCAATGAACAATATAAATGCGATTATTTAGTAGAGCGTGCCAAAGGTTATGGCATTGAGGGTATTCGNATTGATGGTAATAATATTTTAGNAGTATATGATACAGTNAAAGGTGTAAGAGATTATTGTATTAATAATCAAAGACCTTATTTAATTGAGTGTACCACTTTTAGAATGCGTGGGCATGAAGAAGCCAGTGGTGTNAAATATGTTCCAAANGAANTAATGGAAACTTGGTCCAGAAAAGACCCTATTAAAAATTACGAGCAATATTTAGTGAANGAAAAANTAATCACTGAGATGGAAGTGGCCACAATCAGAAATGATTTAAAGCAAAGTATTGAATCGGATTTAAAAATGGCCATGGAGCCAGAAGACTGGCAGCCATCTGTGCAAGAAGAAGTGGCCGATTTATTTGCACCTGCTTTACCTAATACCATTTTGGATTTTACCGCACTCAATAATCCTATATTAACGAAGAAGCGTTTTATAGAAGCTATTAGTGAAGCCTTAAGACAATCAATGGTTTTGTATCCTGAATTAATTATCATGGGTCAAGACATTGCTGAATATGGAGGCGCTTTTAAAGTAACAGAAGGTTTTGTTCAACAATTTGGAAAGCAAAGAGTACGCAATACACCTATTTGTGAAAGTGCCATTGTGGGTGCTGCACTTGGGTTAAGTTTAGAAGGCATAAAGTCGGTAATGGAAATGCAGTTTGCTGATTTTGTCACGGTTGGCTTTAATCAAATTGTAAATAATTTGGCTAAAATAAATTATAGATGGGGACAGAATGCAGATGTCGTTATTCGTATGCCAACAGGTGCGGGTGTGGGAGCGGGCCCTTTTCATTCACAATCAAATGAGGCATGGTTTACACATGTGCCCGGATTAAAAGTAGTTTATCCTTCTAATCCCATTGATGCAAAAGGTTTATTGATTGCAGCATTGGCTGATCCTAATCCCATACTTTATTTTGAACACAAAGTAATGTATAGAAGCCTGGAAGCAGAAGTACCTGATGAATATTATCAAGTTCCTATTGGTAAGGCGGCATTAGTGAGCGAAGGAGAAGCCGCTTGTATTATTACTTATGGTATGGGCGTGCATTGGGCTCAGCAATATCAAGCAGCGCATAGTGAAGTGTCCATTTCNATTNTAGATTTAAGAACCTTGGCCCCATTAGATTATGAAGCCATTGAAAAAGTAGTGAAGGCCACTGGAAAAGTAATGGTACTGCACGAGGATAATTTAACTGGTGGTATTGGTGGAGAAATTAGTGCATGGATTGCAGAGCACTGCTTTGAATATTTAGATGCACCTGTAATGCGATGCGCTTCCTTAGATACACCTATTCCTTTTAATATTGTTTTGGAAAAACAATATTTAGCGAATTCAAGGTTAGATGAAATGATGCAAAAGCTTTTAGCTTATTAATTTCTTTAATAGCTTTTACCTTTGATAAGTATTTGTAACAGAGCTGCCAGAAGTATCTGTTAAAATAAAAGTATATTTATTATTTGCATCCCAACTATATTTTACATATCCATTCTTAGTACCTCTTTTATAAGTTAGCAAATAACTATTTGTACCTACAGTAACAAAATCTGTAATAGCTGCACCACTTAATGGCGTTGTAGCTGGGCGAACTGGTTTTGAAAATGCTTGTGGTATAACTTGATTTTCTGGAGCAGTTGTATTGGGATCAAGTGTAACCTTACCTTTTAATGCGCCAATAACATAAGGGTAATCTGTTGTTCCATGATAATGATATAAACCATTTGTTCCATTATGTCCATGACAAGTATCCAGGGCAATCATACTTGCTCCATCAGGTTCTTTTAATCCATACACCGGGAAACCATCAACTGCAAATGCAATGGGCTTGAGGCCATTTAAAGTAGATAAATGCATAGGTGCGGCATGATAATGATAATCATCTCCTTTACCACAATGACCTCCCCAATTATCTAATTCACCAATTTTATAGGAATCCTCTCCTCTATTATTTAATGCGTTAAAAATGGGTATACCATTTACGGCCACTGCAACAGCTCCCTTCATTAAGTTTGTTTTTGTACTTAATGGTATTGTGGCATAAACTGGTTGTAATGGGATAGACCAACTATTTGTTCCATTATAAGGTTGAGTAATGGGAACTTGTTGTTGCCAATTTGTGATGCCAATCATCATATTGTGACTAGGTATGCCGGTTGATGCAATATAAAAATAATTATTATCAGAGCTTGTGCTAATACTAGGCTTAAATGCGGCAAATGCAGAGTCCATAAATGCAGAACTGGTTTTAGGAATGGTCACTGTGATTGGATTTACAATTGGCGTTACTATTGGGGTATCTGAATTAGTGGTAGTTGATTTACTACAGGCCATTAAAATAGAAAAAATAAATAGCACACTCATAGCAGTGAATCCAAGTCTAGAATTGAATATATACACCCTAATAAGTTCTTTGTTAAATGAGTAGAGAATCCATAACAATAAGCTGAAGATGAATAAAGGCAGGTATTTTAATGTATGATTATTTGTATCCTTATCATTATTAAAATAAGCATCATTTATTTGCAATAATTTTATAATCTTGAATTTTGCTAATTTTTGGTCTTGAATACTTAAATCATTTATATAAATGGGCTTAATGAGACCTCCTTCTTGTTCAAGAAATATTCTATCATCCTTAGCAAATGAAAAATTTCCATTTACTATCTCACCCGATTTTAATCTCCATGAATTTAATACTTTGCCTTCTTCCTTATGATAATGTCCGCCTGAATGCGCCATTAGACTTGTACTTTGTAAGATAAAAATGGTAATAAAAAAGTAGAATATTTTTTTCATAGTTAAGGTCTTGTATAGGTGACTTTCAATAATGTACTACGCAAATTTTTTTCTTTAAATTAATTATTAAAGCTAGTATAAATAGTCCTTATTTTTTAATTAGGTATATTAATAGTTTATTAAAAAAAGGTCCTT
>JGI25908J49247_10000600_pt1 | contig 11096 bp, 6 predicted proteins | sample LauGreSpBDMM15SD_2_FD_49247 | JGI IMG/M metagenome (IMG submission 49247) | reverse complement strand
TTTGATCACTATTTTTGTATTGCAAAAACAAGTAATTGGTTACAATTGGGTTTGGAATACTTTGATAAAAGAAAATTTGGCGATGCAACGCAAAATGCCGAACATCAGCGACCAACAAAAGTCAGAAGCAAAAATGGGGTATGACATTACCTACATGAGCTATTTGGTTGAAAATACCCCTAAAAATGCGGTCATACTTTTTCCAGATCCTAAAGAAATTTTGAATGATTCAATCACTGATCAACCTAAATTCAGGTCCACAAGTGGTGGCATTTATACCCCTTTATGGGTGCAGTATTTTGCTTTTCCAAGAAAAATTGTTTTTGCCAATGAAAAAGGTAAAAACCCTAATTACAATAAAATTACCCACGTGGCAATTGTCAACTATGCGGGTTATGAACATATCCCTTATCCTGTGGATACAACAAATAGACTAGGCATTTTGCCAATCAAATTGAACAACTAAACTAATCTTTTCAAAAATGATTGTTCTAGGAATTATATTACTGTTTTTTGTTGGATTATCTCTGCTCAATGCTATTTCAGATAAGTTTCAACTGTTGGAAAAAATTGGTTTATCCATAATAATAGGGATGGCTTTTTTTAGTTTTGTCATGCTTCCTCTTGATTTGCTCGGTATAAAAATTACCCAGGGTTCATTGGCTGTTTCAGGGATATTGGCCATAATCGCTTGTAATAGTAAGAATTATAAACTTATTTTTTCAGGATTGGAATTTGACAAAGCTGAAATCAAAAAGTATGGACTTAATTTTACCTGGTTGTTGTGTTTTGGTTTTATCGTTTACTTATTTAGTGCCATTGCTCAAAAAGCATTTTATTGGCCAACATTGGAGTACGATGCAGTTACAGGTTACGATTTGATGGCAAAAGCCATTGCCAACGATGGTAAATTAAACAACAGTTTGTTTGAATACATCAGAAGCTCAAGAGAATACAACAGGATTTTATACCCTCCATTTGTGGCATCTACCTTTGCTTATGGTTATATATTTGGATTAAAAACGGCAAAATTAATGACCCTATTACATTTCGGTGCTTTCATTCTTGTGTTTTATGCTTTTTTGTCAAAATACATCAACCGAACCGGTGCCATAATTTTCACCCTTGCCATGATGGTAACCCCGGAGTTTTTCTCTCATGCGGCCATGGCACTTACCAATTTACCCAATGCCGTAAATGCTGGCGTAGGATTGATTTCGCTATACTTGTGGTTAACCAATAGGGATAAACGGTATTTTTATGTGTCCATGATTATGATTGCTATCAACAACTGGACGCGTTCTGATTCGGTAGTTTTTAGTATAGTATGTGCAGGATTTTTATTGCTGGATGCACTGAAAAATAAAACATGGAAAGAATGTATCATCCATCCATTGGTTACACTTATTCCTTTTATTGCCTGGAGCAATTACATCACAAAAGTAATACATGCAGAAAGTTCATCCGCTTATATCCAGAAATTCTTATTTTGGGATGGCGATAAAATTTCTAAAATGGCAGCTCAAATTAAAATTTATATGTTCAATGGTACTGATTTGTTTGGGATAACGTTTTTGTTTTTGTTTATCCTTATCTTCATTAACCTNAAAAAATGGAATCAAAAAGCCAATNTGTTTTTGTTGATGNGTNTTGGTGCCTGGATGTTGTATACGCTGATTTATTATCAAATGGACAATGTTAAATTTGATGCCCTCGATTTTGTCATGAAGGTTTCCTACAAAAGGGGATTATTTTGTTTTGTTCCTCTTGCCTGGTATTACATTGCAACCAATCAGGCAATGGTGTGGGTATTTGATAAAATTGAAGACTTCTTGTACAAGTAATCTCTTCACCATTGAAATACTAATTTTGCTATATTTGACGTTCATAAATTAAGACAACTAACCCTAATACTCATGCCTACAATAATTGCCCCTTCAGTACTTGCCGCCGATTTTGCAAATATCCAACGTGATATTGAAATGCTCAACAAAAGTAATGCTGATTGGATCCATGTGGATGTGATGGATGGTGTTTTTGTTCCCAATATTTCTTTCGGTTTTCCGGTGATGGAGGCCATTAAAAAATACGCAACCAAACCATTGGATGTACATTTGATGATCGTACAGCCGGAGAAATATATAGAGGCTTTCAAAAAAGCTGGTGCTGATATACTTACAGTACATTATGAAGCATGCCCTCATTTACACCGCACCATTCAACAAATTAAAGCTGCCGGAATGAAAGCTGGCGTGGCCTTAAATCCTCATACTTCAGTAGATTTATTGGATGACATCATTGCTGACCTGGATTTGGTTTGTATCATGTCTGTTAATCCTGGTTTTGGAGGACAAAAATTCATTGAAAATACTTACCATAAAGTCACCAAACTACAGTTGTTAATAGCGAAAAATAACAGCAAAGCGGTAATAGAAATTGATGGAGGTGTAACCGATGTCAATGCCGAAAAACTTTGTGCTGCAGGTGCCAGTGTTTTAGTGGCTGGAAGTTTTGTGTTTAACGCTCCAAATCCTATTCAAACCATTGCTGATTTAAAAACCAGCACAAATCAATAAGCTTTTAGATCAACTAGCAGATGGATTATGAACATAAAAATCATTGATGTTTAAAGGTGTCTTTATAAAACCAATTTTAGCATTCAGGCAGTTATTCGTATGTATGATACTTATAACTGCCTCTTTTTTCGATGCACAAGCACAAGATTTGGCAACTTTAAAAGGAATTATTCAGGATGAAAACAAACAGCCAATTGCACGTGTAGTTTTAAGGGACATTCCAAATAAAATAGCTGTTCAAACCAATGAAAAGGGTTATTTTGAAGTATTGGTTCCTGCCAATGTAAAACTCAAAATAGAGATTTTATTAACGGGTTGGAAACCGCAATCCTTGCAAATAACTTTAGCACCAGGAGAAATCAAAGTACTTACAATTCCCCTAGAAGTGTTTGACAATATCACTGAAACAGTGGAGGTTATTGGAAATGCAAATGATAAAACCGATGCGAGTACACTCAAAATAGATCCTAAAGTCACCAAATTTATTCCCTCTCCATTTGGAGATTTTAACAAAATTCTGACCACTTTACCTGGGGTTGCAAGTAATTCTGAATTGTCGTCTACCTACAGTGTGCGCGGTGGAAATTATGATGAAAATTTGGTTTATGTGAATGGGATGGAAGTGTACCGTCCTTTTTTGGTGCGCGCTGGTCAGCAGGAAGGTTTGAGTTTTGTAAATCCCAATTTGGTGAGTGATATCGAATTTTCTTCCGGTGGTTGGAAAGCCAAGTATGGAGACAAATTGTCTTCGGTATTGAGTATCAAATACAAAGAGCCCAAGAAATTTGAAGGCTCATTTTCTGGAGGCTTATTGGGTGGAACTGCCCATGTAGGCGGAAAATTTCTCAAAAGCAGAATCAGTTATATCATTGGTGGGAGAAACAAATCTTCACAATATTTATTAAATTCGCTTCCTGTACAAGGGCAATATTTGCCCAATTTTTATGATATTCAGTCGTACATCAATATGGATTTGTCAAAAGATCCCAGTGAAAAACCCAATGTGACAACCCTTGGGATTTTGATGTCTTATGCCAGAAACCGGTACAAAGTTATTCCATCTTACCAACAGTCTAGCTTTGGAACTTCCCAACAGGTGATGAATTTAAATGTTTCATTTGATGGACAGGAATCTATGGAATATGACACTTATCAGGGTTCTGTAAAATTTAGCCACCTCTTTAAAGACAAATTGAGGTCAGATGTAATTGCTTCTCTGGTTGATTCTCGAGAAAGAGAATATTCTAATGTGGAAGCCGGATACAGACTGAGTGAGCAAGTTGTGATTCCTGCTGGGCAAAATATAAGTGACAATCAGGCGACAACTCCGGGTTTAGGAACAGAATTTAACTATGCTAGAAACCGATTGCATGTCAATATTTTTTCCATTGAATCCCGGAATATTTACCAAATCAATACAAAGCATGGCTTAGAATTCGGGGTTAAGATTAACAAAGAAAGTATTGAGGATATTGTAAACGAATATTCATTTTCGGATTCAGCTGATTTTGTAAAAATTGGGAAACTGAATAAAGTCAATAATCAACTTAGTAGTAACCGCTACGCAGGCTATGTACAACATACCTTATCGATTTCTCCTCAAACATCTTTAACCACCGGAATTAGGGTGGGCTATTGGACCTTGAACAAAGAATGGATCGTAAGTCCAAGGATTCAGTTTTCTCATCAACCTAAAAACAGACAATTCATGGTATATAAATTGGCTGCAGGGGTGTATAACCAACAACCATTTTACAGAGAAATGCGTGATTTTTCAGGACATATCAACACGCAATTGAAGTCACAAAAATCAATACATTTTATAGCTGGTTCGGAAAGAAATTTTAAATATTTGGGCAGGAAATTTAAATTTACGTCAGAATTTTATTACAAATACATGTATGATGTAGTGCCTTATGATGTTGATAATGTAAGGCTTAGGTATTATGCTTTGAATGATGCCGTGGCTTATGCTACCGGTGCCGACTTTAGGGTAAGTGGTGAATTTGTAAGGGGTGAGGTATCATGGTTTAGTTTAGGAATCTTGCGGACAAGAGAAAAAGTAGCTGGAGACGACAGAGGATACATCAGAAGACCATCAGACCAGTTGGTAACTTTGGGTATTTTTTTTCAAGACCATTTGCCCAATAATCCAACGATAAAAATGTACCTTAACGGCGTATATGGTTCTGGATTTCCATTCGGAGTGCCTGATAATCCTCAATACCGTCAAGCCCTAGATATGCCTTCGTATAAAAGAGTAGATATTGGAATATCCAAAATTGTGGTCTTTAATGAAACAAGCGTTTTTTCAAGGTATCTTGAATCTATTTGGTTGGGGGTAGAAATACTAAACGTCATTGGTGCAAACAATACCATTTCGTATATGTGGATCAAAGATGTTACGGGCAATAAATATGCAGTACCAAATACATTGTCTCAAAGATTTTTTAATGCAAAGTTAATTGTAAAATTTTAATGGCTTAAACATGAACTCACTTAAGATTTTACTGGCCGATGATGACAAATTAAATTTAATGCTCATTGAACGACATTTGTCTCAAGGGTTAAAAAAGTATGAAAAATATGATTTTCAGATTTTTAAAGCATTTGATGGAAAAGAAGCACTTGAGGTAGTGAATCATGAAAAATATTTTGATTTAATTTTATTGGATTGGGAAATGCCAGAGATAGATGGGATAGATGTATTAAAAATTCTCAAAGCCAATCCTGCAACAAGTGAAATGCCTGTAATTATGGTTACCAGTAATACCTCTTCCGAATACCTCAAAATGTCCATTGAAGCTGGCGCGGTTGATTTTATCAAAAAACCTGTAGATCCCATAGAGTTGATTGCCAGGTCAAGATCTGCCATTAAAATTTCAACTTCTTACCAGCAGATTAAAAAGCAAAACATAGAAATCAACGAACAAAAAGAACAAATCACGGCCAGTATCAATTATGCCAGACGACTGCAAAAGGCAATGTTGCCAAGCATTGATTTATTGTCCGAGATGTGTTCAGATTTTTTTATATTAAATAAACCCAAAGACATTGTGAGTGGTGATTTTTATTGGGCTGCTATCATAGATGATATGCATATTTTTGTGGTCGGTGATAGTACTGGTCATGGGGTACCTGGTGCAATGATGTCAATGATTGGGAATGATTTGTTGAATGAAATCATTAAAAACAAAAAAATATTTAGTCCTGAAATCATATTGAATGAACTCCATAAAGGCGTTCGCTTGGCATTTAACCAAACCGAATCTAACAGCAGAGAAGGAATGGATATTTCCATTGTGGTTTGGGATAAATGGTCCCAACGCTTGTCTTATGCCGGAGCGATGAACAATTTATTGCTCCTTAATAATGATGAAGTGATTGATGTGAAGGCAGATAAAAATCCAATCGGAGGAAAACAATTGGAAGAGGAGCGTTGCTTTACGAAACACGAGTTTGATATCAGTAAACAAAACACACATTTTTATTTGTATACAGATGGCTACCATGATCAGTTTGGCGGCCCAGATTTCAAAAAGTTTTTGTTGAAACGATTCAAAGACTTGCTCGTTGAAGAGTATCAGTTGCCTAAAAATGAACAATGCGAACACTTAGAATCAGTCATTGCTGAATGGATGCATGGTCATTCGCAAATGGATGATATTTTGGTGTTAGGAGTGAAGCTATAAAAATTAAATATATGAAATTGCCATTAATACTAGTGACCAATGATGATGGAATTACGGCTAAAGGAATTACCACTTTAGTGCGTTTGATGAAAACTTTTGCTGAAGTAGTGGTGGTTGCTCCCGACAGTCCTCAGTCGGCAATGGGGCATGCCATTACCATTGCCAAACCACTTCGCTTAGACAAAACCAATCTATATGGTGATGATGTACTGGCATACCAAAGCTCTGGAACTCCGGCTGATTGTGTGAAGTTGTCTAAAGACCATGTACTTCGTGGTCGTAAACCTGATATGGTGGTCAGTGGCATTAATCACGGTAGCAATACTTCTATAAGTGTCTTGTATTCAGGAACAATGTCAGCTGCAATAGAATCAGCACTTGAAGGTATTCCTGCCATTGGATTTTCATTATGTGATTGGGGAGCAGATGCAGATTTTTCACATTGTGAAGAGTACATCATTAAAATTGTGAAGGAGATGTTGAAAGTTGGGATGCAGAAAGGATTGGCCTTAAATGTCAATTTTCCTCCTAAAATGAATGAGCCTCTCAGAGGTGTAAAAATATGCAGACAAGCCATTGCCAAATGGGAAGAAAAATTTGATGAACGTGTTGATCCGCACGGAAGAAGTTATTTTTGGATGACAGGTAATTTTGTGAACAACGATAAAGGAGAAGATACCGATGAATGGGCCATTGCCAATAATTTTGTTTCTATTGTTCCTTGTCAATATGATTTGACGGCCCATTTTGAAATAGCCATATTAAACAGTTCCGCTAATTTTTAAGGTATGTTACCATTAAAAAGGCTTTATTTTTTTGGAATCATCCTATTCAGTTGTTCCTGTAGTCAACAAAAAAAGGTAGTTCAAGATATTCCTGATGCATTGTTATGGAAAACAATGCATCAGGTAAATGTTGAAAATATTACTCTCACCAAAGTTGATTTTAAAAATAATTTCCAAAAGTTCGCGATTGGAAATACACCGTCAGCTTCGTTTAAGACCCAAGTACTTACCAAGCTAATTTCTAGAAAACTAAAAAAGCTTCATCAACACAAAGACAATTATTCTACCGTACAGTATAAAGCTAAAAAACAATCCTTAAATACAGTAAACCGCGATTTTTCATGGTTGTGGTCTACCTTGATTTTGTTGGGCGTTTTGGCAATCACATTATTTATTGCCGCATCGTTTGGAGTTGTTCCAGCAATTATAAGTTTATTTTTAATGTTGTTGTTGTTGTACCTGATTTTGCCCGAAGAACTTGGAGCTGTGATAGGACAAGCAGCAATCATTATTGCGTTAAATGCATTTATTCAAGTACTGTTTGCTATGCTTTTGTAGGTTATTAAGGAGGTTTTACGAGAATAAATTTCTTAAACAACGTATTTCTTTTGAAAATAGAAATTTATAAACTATTTTAGGGATTGACTTATTAAAAGTAATTTTAAATTTGAATATGATGAGGTTAAAATCTGTTTATTATATCTTTATAATGTTGTGTAGTCTAGCGTCCTTTACTGCTTTTGCTCAAGAAGGTAACGTGTATCTTCACAATTACAATACAAAACTTGACAATCACCATACCTTATCCATTTACCAAGGACACAATGGCTTAATGTATTTCATTAACCATAAAGGCATCGTTTCTTATGACGGTGTAAGCTGGAAAAGTTTAAGCATACACAATACTCCAGAGTCTGAATCTGTAGCTCCTGGAAGAACAGGGAAGGTTTATGTAGGCTGTCATCAAAACTTTGGTTTTATCAGTGTAGATAATTTAGGGAACGAAAAATATGTTTCATTAAATGGTAAAACTAAGGTAGAAGGAGATATTTCTAAAATAGAATTTACAAGTAATCATGTTTATTTTTTTAGTGCAAGAGCTATATATCGTGTCAATCTTCAAACCAATAAATTTGATAAATATTGGGTTTCGAAAAAAGATTTTCCATTTGAAGGAATTGTCATGTTGAACGATAAAATATTTGTTCAAATTAAATCAAAAGGTATTTTTCAATTCAAAAATGATGCATTGACTTATATTACTGGCTTAAAGGAAATAGGTGACAATAAAGTCGTTTCTTCTATTTCATACAACAACCGTCAAAATTTATTGGCTACAGACAGCAATAAAGTTTATTTGTTTGATGGAGTAAGAATAACGCCATTTAATCTGGAGGCACAACAATACTTAAACACCAATATCATTTCATGTGCTACAGATTTGTCACGCACTGAATTTGTTTTAGGAACTCTTTCTGGGGGGTGTGTAATTATTGAGAAAGGAACAGGAAATACCAAGTATACCATCAATTACCAAACCGGATTACCCGATGATGAAATTACTGCTTTGGGGAAAGATGTTCAAGGTGGACTTTGGATTGCGCACGCATCAGGTGTTACAAGGGCTGACAATAATTTGCCGGTTAAAAAATTCTCCATTTATCCTGGATTAGAAGGCCATATTACTTCGGTAATTACCATACATGATACCTTGTTTGTGTCAACGAGTGAAGGGTTATTTTACTTGTCAAAAGTAGAAAGCATTGAAGATATTCAGGAGTATATTAGGGATACTTTATATACTTACAAACCTAATATGATGGTAGAAGAAGAACCTAAAGTAAGAAAAGAACCTCAAATTCATAGCATTACAAAAACGGTTACCATTGTTCAGGACAAACCTGAAACCAAACTGGATAAAGTGTTATCGCTTTTTTCAAGGAAGAAAAAGAAAAATGAGCCTAACATTAAGGAAAGAATTGATACGGTGAAATTTGTCAAGCCTCATGTGCAAATCAAACAAAGACCCGTAGTGATTTCCTTGCCAAAAAAACGTATTTCTTCAGTAAAAGTATCGCTTAAATCTTCTAATAGAAAGAAAAAAGAAATTTATGCCTTACAATCTATTCCTTATGTGTACAAAAGGGTAAATGGAATCAGTGGAAAATGCAGGCAAATGATTGCTTACAAAGATGGTGTGCTGGTTGCCTCTAATTTAGGTCTTTATTTTGTAAAAGGTGTTAATGCAAAACCTTTATTAAGAGGTCATTATGTGAATTTTATTCACCAGTCTGAAAAAAATCCCAACAGGTTTTTTGTTGGTACAAGCCACGGTTTATACCAAGCTAGACATGTAGATGGTATTTGGCAATCGGAACAATTGTATCCCAACATTAGCCCTAATATCAATACTATTGCCGAAGAAAATGATTTTTTATGGATTGGTGCATTTAACCAAATTATAAAAATACCTTATCAAAATGATGTGTTGGGTGAAGCATTGACCTTGTCTTTTCACAATGGCTATTCTGAAAATATCCAAATCAGGGAAGTGGATGGAAAAGCAGTTTTCTTTTTCAGTTCAGGGATAATGAAATACAATTACAAGCTTCAAAAATTCATCAAAGACAAAAAATTACAAAATTACTATTCGCACAACACCAAGTTTATCTTTACACAACCTGGTTATTCTTGGTCAAACAGTAATTTAAAATGGAAATCGATTTCGTTTAACACAAAACATAATATTGCCAATTCTTCCTATATTGATTTGCTTGAAAAAGTTCAGGACATTTATGCAGATGAGCATAAAAATTTATGGGTGGTTAACGATAATTCATTGCACTTTGTGAAGGATACAAAAAAAGTCAATGATAAATTTAGTGATTTTTATATAGATATCAGGTCGGTAAAAGGGAAAAATGACAAACGACTAGACCTTGATTCGGTTACCCTCAATTATAATGAAAATTATGTCGCTGTAGAGGTTTCTGCACCATTTTATTTGAGTGAAACTGCTATTGAATACCAATACCAATTAGAAGGTTTGCACCACGAAGATTGGTCTAAATGGTCTAGAGATCCTTTGTTCGAATTTCCATATTTACCAGTTGGAAATTATGTGCTGCACATCAGGGCAAAAAATGTTTTCAACCAAATTAGTACAGAAAAACTGTTTTATATCACTATCAAACCTCCATTTTGGAAAACGACCTGGTTTATTACGCTTGTAATATTCTTTACGCTGTTTGTAATATACATAGTTATCGTTTATAGACTTAGGGCTTTAGAGAAAGCGAATAAAATATTAGAAGAAAAAGTAAGGGCCCGTACACAAGAAGTAGTGGAACAAAAAGCCATCATTGAAAATCTCTACCATGATGTCACAGATAGTATTGATTATGCCCAAAAAATTCAAGCAGCTATTTTACCTTCGGAACAACAATTTAAGGACGTTCTTAACAATGCTTTTGTGTATTTCAGGCCTAAAAATGTAGTGAGTGGTGACTTTTATTGGTTCGCAGAACGCGCTGACAGGTATATCATTGCAGCCGTAGATTGTACAGGTCATGGTGTTCCCGGAGCATTCATGAGTATGATTGGCAATACCTTACTCAATCAGATTGTTAACGAAAGAAATATCGTAGAGCCTGCGGAAGCGTTGAACAGTTTGCATAAAGGAATTAGAAGGTTGTTGAAACAAGATCAGGCAGATAACCTACAAAAAGATGGGATGGATATCGTGCTGATTTCTGTGCATAAATTCAACAATGAAGTGCAATATGCTGGTGCCAATAATTCATTGTTTTATATCGAAGACAATCAGGTGAAAGAATTGAAAGCGGATAAATATTCCATCGGTGGACTTCAAAAAGAACAGGAACGTAAATTTACGAACCATACTTTACAGATAACATCAAAAACTACTTTCTTCCTGACTTCAGATGGTTTTCAAGACCAGTTTGATGAAGCATTTGAGCATAAGTTTACTACAAAAAGAATGAAACAATTGTTTTTAGACATCGCCCATAAAGATGGGGAAG
>JGI25908J49247_10000598_pt1 | contig 11105 bp, 6 predicted proteins | sample LauGreSpBDMM15SD_2_FD_49247 | JGI IMG/M metagenome (IMG submission 49247) | reverse complement strand
TAAACCTACAAGTAAACCTACAAGTAAACCTACAAGTAAACCTACAAGTAAACCTACAAGTAAACCTACAAGTAAACCTACAATTAAACGCACAAATACAAGCACAAGCAAACCCAAACCTACACCTACAAGTGTACCAAAAAGTAATTATGTATATTGGAATGGTAGAGATTTTATATTAGACAAGGATATTTTTGTACCAGTAGGTTTTAATGCATATTGGTTGGGTTATACAGAAGAATATACTTATCCTAGTCATGAACAAATAGAAGAAATGTTTATGGTTGCAAAACAAATGGGTGCCACAGTAATAAGATCTCATACATTAGGGTTTTCTGGTGGTTCAAAAAATTCATTAAGACCATTCGATAACAATTTAAATAAACAAGCTTGGGAACCAATAGATTATTCGTTTTGGATGGCTAATAAATACAATATTAAGTTAATTGTTCCATTAATAGATGGTTATGATTATTTTCATGGTAGTTACTTACAATTTTGCAAAACTAGAGGCGTTGATAAAACACAATTTTGGACAAATAAAGATGTTAGAGCTGATTTCAAGGAATATATTAGTTTGTGGTTAAATCACGTAAATAGATATACTGGTATTTCTATAAAACAAGACCCTTCTTTGTTTTTAATAGAATTAGGAAATGAATTAGGAAATATACGACCAAGTGTTGGCAGTACAACTGTTCCAACTGAAGATTGGATAACAGACATTTCAACTTGGATTAAATCAATAGATGTATATCATCTTGTATTAAATGGTGCAGATGAAAGTTTAGGAACTAGTAATGATTTTAATATAGATTCATTAGACGTATATAGTGGTCATTTTTACGGAAAGGATTATTGGCGTGTAGATTATGGATCTAACAATGCTAAAAATGTTGGTAAACCATATATAATAGGAGAATACGATTGCCATTTTGGAGACGATTGGTTTAGAGAAATAGAAAGTAGACCAAATGTAAAGGGTACAATTTTTTGGAATATGTATCCTCATACAAATGGATACAAGGGAGGAAACAAGGTACCACATAATGATGGGTATACTTTACATTATCCAGAAGACTACACTGAATTAACACGTATATCTAAACATTTTAATCTTATGAAGTCTCGTGTACAAGTTTAATTTTTTATTTACCTCGTATTAAATATGATTAGATTAATTTTATTTAATATAAATTCAATACAAAATTTACAAGATAAAAATGCAGAAATATCAGATAAATTCAAATGTCTTGTTTTAGATTTAAAAAACAGAGGATATATAATATACGGTGTTGCAAATAGTTCTGTAAAAGAATTAAATCGCGAAATTAATAAATTAGAATGTAAGGGTTTAATACAAACACATAATTCGAATGACAAAATATTATTAAGGGATCATTATTTGCAAATTATTCAAGAAAACGATTGTGATGTAAAACAGATGTTGGTAATAGATTCTGATTACGTTGATATTTGTATTGCTAGAAAACTTGGTATTAGTGTGTGTTTAACATCTGCTGCTTCATTTTCATCCAAATGTATTTTATCTAGTATTAGTTATTATCAAAATGAAAATTCTGGAGTATGTAAAAAAACACCGTTTCAAAAAAATATAAATATAGTCATTCCTATAATGGGTGATAATTTACGTTTTAAAACAAGTTCATATAGGAATGAAAGAAATTTAATAGATATGATGGATAAACCTATATTTGTGTGGGTTATAAATAATTTACAAATAGATGCAAATTATATATTTATTGTTAGAGAACATCTTTGTAGGTTACACAATTTTCATAAAATATTAAGCTCAATTGTACCAAATTGTACAGTTATACAATCTGACAAAACAGAAGGAAATGCTGGTTCTATTTTATTAGCTGAACGTTTTATAGATAATGATTTACCTGTTATTATAATAAATGATAATCAATGGTTAAATTGGGACGTAGAAACTTTTATAACTGATTTTTTATTAAAAGAAACTGCACTTTTACAAATAATAACATTTGTTAGCGATGGATCAAATAGATACAAGTATATACAACCTGATCAAGATAATAAAACTGTATTGTATACAAGTTTAAATAGACAAATCAGTGAATATGCTTTAACAGAAGTATATTTTTGGAGAAGTGGAAAAGATTTTATACGTTATACACATAAAATGACATCAAGAAACCAAAGAATTCTTGGTGAATTGTGTACAACACTTGTTGCAAATGAATTATTTGATGAAATAAATAATGGTACAGCTAAAAAACATTCCATAATACATAGACCTTGTGATAATTATTTTATATTTCAAGACCCAAATGACATTGTAATTTTTGAAAATTGGTATAATGAATTTCAGTTAAATCCACGTGTAATTTAATCTTCGAATTTAATCTTCGAATTTAATTTCTCGAATTTAATCTTCAATCTTAAAATCACTTGGACGTAATGCTTTCCCACCACATTTAACTAAAATATCATTTGTATAATTTATAATATGATCTAATAAATCTTCACGATTTTGTAATGTAATTTTATAAAATCCAAGGATAGGTTTTGCTAATTGTTCTAAATAACATTTTCTATTATATTTTAAATTGTTTTGAATAGCATATTTGGGATCTTCTCCTAATTCTGATTTCTGTCGTTTAGGATCATCGCTTTCTATAAAAATATACGGTATTCGATCCCCCACTTGCACTTGTTCTTTACGTAATTTTAATCGTTCTGCTAATTGTACGTGAACAGGTTTTGTTTTATAACTACTTGCCAACATAGCAGATACGATAAGATTATCTATTTTAATTTCGTAATTATAAATCTTGTCAACAAAACTTTTATAAATATCAGTACTATGTTTAACAGAATCGTATCTTTTATCACTGTTTTTATCACTGTTTTTATCACTTGTTTCTCCAGTAGATGTTTTATCATTAAGAATGGTATCAATAATTTGTTTATAACAATTTTTAACCATTGGACAATAATCTCGTCTAGTTAATGCTATCCCTTTTGCATCTACGCATTTTAATTGAAAAGGATCTTTTGTATTTTCAAATTTGTTTGCAATATAACGTTTTTTTGTTAATAAAATAAACGGATGAAAAACTTTTTCAAATTCTAATTCTATAGGTTTTCTATTAAAAATATCTTGTGTTAGGTTGTCTCCACAAACTGTCGCAAGTCTAAATGTATCCTTTCTATTTTCATTAAAATCTTCTCTATTATATTGAAATCGTAAGAACACGCTGTCTGTGTTGAAAATTTGTAATTGTCCAACTCCTGCTCCAAAACGTCCAATATTCGTTTCTAAATCATACACGTAATCATTAGTTATGCCCTTATCAATAATTTTTTTTACAACTGTTTCTTTTTCCTTTTGAAAATTTATTTTATTTATTATAAACACTGTATTTATATTATCAATATATACATTAAATCCTAAACTTTGCAATAAATAATATATACGTTGTGCTTGTATTTTGCTTGTAGTAATAAACGTATTATTGTTAATATTTATAGACTTTTTGATACAATCTTTAGTTTCAATAAATTCTGTAGGAAAACTATGTAAAAGTGAATCTCCTACTTTTAAATCTTTTGGTTTGATAGGTTCGAGATCTTGTGTTATCAACGAATGATCTTCTGTAACATCTATACAACCTGTATGTGTTAATACTCTGTATATCCTCTTTTCACATTTATGACGGATTACTCGTTTAATATTAGCCCAACCAGCGTCAGTCCATATTTGATAATCTGTTGTTGAAAATTCTTTTTCTAAACGAATTGTTTTATCAAATATTTTAAATCCAGGATATTCTTGTTTGTTAGTAATATCAAAAATACTTTGGATAGTTTCAATATAAATTTGATTGTCTTTCTTTAAAACGAGTGGTGTATCTCCTGTAACTGAATCTCCATATACAACTTGTATATTTAAATCAACTGGGACTTTGGGGTCTAATTTATAAGGATTTTCTGTAACAGTAATTGTATAGTGTTTAGTATTCCAATTAAACAATATATCAATTTCATTTTTTGGATACTTTTCTCTTAAAATAGAATATAATAATTCTAAATCATTTATATTAGAAACTTTAAACTTTTCCATATCAAGTAATTTTAAATGTTTATTGATTTTAAATCAATTTTATATAAACCAAAAAATATATTATATAAAATTTTATTCACGTGAGGCACATAGTAAATTAAAATGTTGGTGGAAAAATAAATTTAAACACAAAATTACGTTTAATAAAAAATCATTTCGTTTAAAATATGTTATTTTATTATTGAATATACTTATAAATAATATAAATGTCTAATTTTTCACCAATGTTTTTTGAACAACCTATTGTAATCTTTGATGCTACAGAATCGACAAATTCTACATCAGGAGCGTTTGTTTTATACGGTGGTGTTAGTATTAATGCCACATATGACAGTTCTACTACATCATCAGGAGCATTTGTACTTTCAGGTGGTATGGCTGTACAAAAAAATATTAGTGTTGGAGGTATTCAACATATTTACAATACTACGCAAAGTTCAAGTGATTCTAATGGAGCATTGGTTGTTGATGGAGGTGTTGGTATTGCTAAAAATCTGAATGTCGGAGGTAATACAACTATATTGGGTAATTTATATGTTGAGGGTACATATACATATGTTAATAGTCAAACTATTAATGTAGAAGATAATACTCTTGTGATTAATGCTGGGCCTGCTGGAAGTAGAGATGCTGGTTTGCTTATCCGTAGAGATGGTATAGATGTAACAGGTGATAATTCTGTGACAAGCGGTACTTTACTTGCTCTAGAAAATGTTAATGGTACATCTATTACATTTGGATCTTCGCACCAACAAGCTGATCATTATTATAGAGGATGGTGGGTTGAATTAGATGGTAGTAATGGATATGCTCAAATCGATAGTTATTCTAGTGCATTAAATGCTGGTATTTTGTCTACTGTTGGAAATACATTAACTGGTGGTAATCTTACGGAAACTGGATTTACTTTATACAATCGAAGTTATATGGGACAATATTATGATGAACAAAGTGATGAAATTCGTTTTGCTTATATTGCTGATGCTCAAGATCCTAAAATTGATTTAGAAAACAATAATAATTATGCTGATTTAAGACTAAAAAACATACTTGTAAATGACACGATTTCCACTGCTAATTTAACATTAACAGGATTTGCTACTATAGCAAATTTAGCTNTATCAAGTGCAAGTCTCACTGATGCAACTATTAGTAATTTACATTCTGATAATACTAGTATAGGATCTCTTTATGTAGATTATAACTCAATCTTACATGGTTCTGTCACTGCCGGTGCTCTTAATGTCACTGGAACCAGTATTCTTCAAGGAACTGTTACTGCCGGTGCTCTTGCTGTTACTGGAGAATCATTCTTAAGAGGTGCTGTTACTGCTGGTGCTCTTAATGTTACTGGTGACAGTATTCTTCAAGGAACTGTCACTGCTGGTGCTCTTGCCGTTACTGGAGAATCATTCTTAAGAGGTGCTGTTACTGCTGGCGCTCTTAATGTTACTGGAAATAGTATTCTTCAAGGAACTGTTACTGCTGGTGGGCTTAATGTAACTGGTGTCAGTATTCTTCAAGGAGGTATTACTGCCGGTAGTCTTTATGTCACAGGTCCTTCCATTCTTGACTTGGGTATTACTACTGGAACTATTAATGTAACCGGTGACAGTATTCTTCATGGAGGTATTACTACCGGTAGTCTTTATGTCACAGGTCCTTCCATTCTTGATTTGGGTATTACTACTGGAACTATTAATGTAACTGGTGTCAGTATTCTTCATGGAGGTATTACTGCCGGTAGTCTTTATGTCACAGGTGCATCCATTCTTGACTTGGGTATTACTACTGGAACTATTAATGTAACTGGTGACAGTATTCTTCATGGAACTGTTACTGCTGGTGCTCTTAATGTCACTGGTGTTTCAATTCTTCATGGATTTGTTACTGCTGGATCTCTTAATGTTACTGGTGCATCTATTATGGAAGATAATTTAACTGTTACAACTGGTAGTGTTACTATTTCTACAAACGATTATTTACCTATTATTGGTGGAGTAAGTGCTACTGGAGGTGCTATCATTTTCAATACTGTGGATGTTTCACCAAGTCTTGGAGATATTTCAAGAGAACGTATTTTTAATGCAGCTAATAATGTAAGTTCTGCTACTAATATTACTGGATTTGTATTTGATAATTCTATTGTTAGAGCATTCGATGCTATTGTTTCAGTAACAATTCTTGATGAAACAACCAACAAATATGCTTATTATAATTTGAAAGGTATTCATAAATTAAGCAACTGGGTTATCAATAGTTCGTATGTTGGCGATGTTACTGGATTTACATTCTCTATTGATAATAATGGCCAAATCAAATATACATCAACTAATATTACAGGATATTTGAGCAGTTCTGTAAACTTTAGAGCTATGACTACAAGTGCCCGATCAAACGAATTACCAATTTAAAAAATAATTGTATAAAAAATTTAAAAATATATATAAAAAAATTTAAAAATATATATTTATTAAACATATTAATGGTAAAGCTACAATATGTATCAGATATTCATTTAGAACAAAGATCTAAAATTATTAATATTCCAAAAATATCTGAATGTGAAAATATTTGTTTATTAGGTGATATAGGATATCCAAATACTAAAATATACAAAGAATTTATAAATTATTGTTCTAAAAAATGGGAAAATGTATTTTTATTATATGGTAATCACGAATATTACTCAATTAAAAACAAACAACTATTATCTATGAAAGATATAGAATTAGAATCAATTTCGTTACCAGATAATGTTTATTATTTAGATAACGATTGTTTATACCTTAATACTAAAACAAATCGAGTATCATATTTTCAACAGTTTAAAGACCGAAAAGACCGAAAAGACCGAAAAGACTTTATAAAAATAATTGGAAGTTTATTATGGAGCGATATTGATTTACAGGTTGCTAGAAAAATAAATGACTATAAAAACATTTATGTTTCAGTAAATCCTGATATTTTATTTACACCAGAAATGTGCAAAACATTATTCAATACGAGTAAAAAATATATTATTCAAGAATTGTCAAATGACACAACTCCAACCGTATTGTTAACACACCACGGAGCTAACCTTTTGACAAATGGACATTATTATGGAAATTTTCTATCAAGTGCATATGCAAGTGATATACCAGAATTATTATCATTTAATCATTTAATTGCTTGTATTAATGGTCATACACATAGCTCTATTGATAGATATATACCAAATACAAATATTCGTTTACTTTCAAACTGTTATGGGTATCTGGGTGAATCAAAAGCCATTGTTAAATACAATGAAAGATCATTTATTAATATTTAATTAAAGTAATTTTTTATATATAAATATATTATATATGAATATTAATTTTGCATTTTTAAGACACGGTTATGGATGTCATAATGCCATGTCAAATTTAGTAAATGAAGGTGTTATATCTTATACAAATGCTAATAAATTTTTAAAAAAAAATGATGGTAACTTGAATGTATTTACATCTGATATAGTACCATTAAATGACCCAGTCTTAACAAATGTTGGTGTAGAAGCATCTATATACAATGGTTGTATAATTAATAAAATATTACGACAACTACCAAATCTAACTGGGGATAAAAATTTACAAATGGATAAATTTAATGTTGTAGGATGCTCTCCTTTGATAAGATGTATGGAAACTGCTTATTACATGACTAGAAAATGGAAAAACCCACCAAAACAAATATACGTATTTCCATTATTAAGAGAAATTGACGAATCAAGTAATGATAAATATTCAGAAACGAGTAAAGATATAATGCGAATCACTCCCAGTTATGCTATTTTACCAATACAAGAACAAAAAATGTATTTAAAAAAACTTGGTATTTTAGAATATTTTGATTTTTCATTTGTTGAATCTTTTCCACAAGAACGTATTGAACCTGGTGATATACACGAATTTATAAAATGGTTCAATAAATATTTTGTTAATTTGTTGGAAAAAAGATCAGGATCTTTAAATGTATTTGTAACTACACACGCTGGAGTATTAAGGGATTTTTCAAAAACAGGATATTATAATAATTCAGGATTTGTTATTAATACGACAAAAAAAATTATAGGAGACAGCACATCAAATAAGCATTTTACTATAAACAAATTAATCTCATTAAATGATTATATAACATCTTATAATTTTTTTAGAGATTATCAAAAATATAATAAAAAATCTTATTATTGTCCATCTGATCGATGTGGTCAATTATGTTCAGTTGCAAATGGTACAAATGGTACAAATGGTACAAATTTAAAACAAATTGGGTTAGAATGTAATTTAGATGAAGAATTTGTTCAAGAAAAAAAGATTATTGGAATGCGTAAGACGGACAAAACGGGTAAGACGGGTAAAACAGATAAAACAGATAAGACGGATAAGATACGTAATGACGATGAAAATATACCATTAGCAATGTTACCAAAAAAGATTATAGGAATGCGTAATGAAAATATACCATTAGCAATGTTGTCAAAAAATATTTCAAAAGACTGGGATTTTAGTTAAGTTAACATCGTCCAAAATCTGATAAAAATATATAATTAATTATTAATTATACATATGTCAACACCATTAGCAACTATATTTCATGGTGATATTACATTGGAACAAGGTAGTGACGTTACACAATTTGGATGGGGTGATATTAATGTAAACAGAAAATGTATTATTAGTGGTACTGAAAACAGTACTTGTAATACAAATGGGTCACTAATTATCGCAGGTGGCGTTGGTATTACAAAAACTCTTAATGTACATGAAAATCTTAATACTTTATACGGAGTCACTAATTTAACAGAGACTCATATTGATACAAATAATGGACCTTTTACAGTAACAGGCGGTAATACAGTATTTATACAAGTAGGTGCAAATGCAGAATTTAAAAGTACAGGAGGTAATGTAAATGTAAATTCATTGGTTGGTACATTACAATTATATGGAGGTTTAAATTCATCAAATGCTGTAGATATAGTAGCATCTAATGCAGATGGTGGTATTTCATTATTGTCAGGTGCAAATACTGGTTCAATATCTATTGTATCTGGTTCGGGTGGTATAACAGAAACTACTTCAAATGGTAACATATCAATTTCTGCAAACAATGGTTCCGGAAGTTTTAATGTAAATTCTGCTAGTGATAATCAAAATCTCACAATAAGTCTTAATGGTATAACAGATTCTCAATTACGAATAGAAAGTAGAGGTAATAATACAACAAATACAGCATTAGTTATTAATACATCAAATACAAATGGTAATATTCAAATTTCTAATGCAGATGGTTTAGGAAATGGATCAATGTCTCAATTAGTTGGTTCTGGTGGGTTTACAATGATTACAAATACATCTGGACCTATATCAATTGTTTCACAAGCTGCTAGTTCAAGTTATTTAGTTAATAGTATCGGAACCAATCAAAATATGATTATAGGTGTTGAAAATCCAAGTGATTCTGCACTTGTATTAAAAAGTTCTGGTACAAATGTCACAAATACAGCTTTACAAATTTATACTACCACTACCAATGGTAATATTTCTATAACACAACCATATTTATCCCAAGGTAAAATTACATTGTTAGCAGGTTCTGGTGGGATAGATGCATCTACTCAAACTGGTGGTTCTATTATTATGACAACTTATGGAGCTGAAAGTATATATACAAATACCACATTAGCTGACTATCAAGACTTGAATATTAGTGTTTCAGGTAATACCAATTCACGAGTAAATATAACTTCTTCAGGTATAACTAATGATGCTATAAAATTAAGCACAACAAGTATTACTGGCGGTATATATCTTACTGCAAATGGAACTGTAAGAATTGAAAGTGCAGATATAAATAATGGTGTACAAATAGCTACAAATACGTCGAATATACCTATTTATATCGGTACTCCAAGTAGTACAACAACCATTTATGGTAATTTAGATGTTAAAGGAGTCACAACATCCGTAGAATCAACAGTTGTTACAATAAATGATAACATGATAGTTGTTAATAACGCACCTTCTGGAACTGCAGATGGAGGTTTGGCAATAAAACGTTATCAATCAGCTAATGATAGTTCTTATGGAGATGTTATTTTAGATAATCCAGATCATTCTGCGACTATACAAGCTGGTGATAATACTATCACAACAGTTCATCTTAGTTTAGACGCAAGTAATGTTGATAATTATTATGCAGGATATTGGATTAAAATAACTGGTGGTACTGGAGAAAATCAAGTTAGAAGAATTCGTAGTTATACTGGTTCTACACGTATAGCAACTATTTATAGTACAGCTGATCAGAATGGAGTTTTAGGTAACCCAATTCCAACAGAAGGTTTAAATTTTTCAACAATTCCAGACAGTACATCTACATATTCATTATACCCTTGCGAATTCGTAATGTTAATTTGGGACGAATCACATGACGAATTCTCATTCGTATGTAGTAATCAAAATCCTTCAGATAATACATCTATTGTACATTATTCTGATATACACGCAAATGATATAATTGCCAACAATGTCACATTAAATACTATAAATGGATCTNCAGCAGATGTAACTGCATATGTTACTTTAAATAATAATTCAACGACACCCGTTACAATAACTGGATTCCCTAAAAAATATGGTGTTTATCAAGTTTTTGTTAAACCTAGTTCTGAATCGGATACATCTAGAACACATGCTATATTTACTATTGGTAGAGTTGATGCAACTAATATACCAGGTACTGTTATTAGAATTATATCTGTAAAAGGTGTATATAATGACCAATTAGATATACAATGGCCTAATGATTCACTTCCTCAACTACTATATAGACCTTACCCCAATGGTATATCAGGCTCAACTGTTTTCAAACTTAAAATTGTAAGTTTGTAATCAAATCAAATTAATTTAAATTAATTTGATTTATTCACTTTTTGTTTCACTTTTTGTTTCACTTTTTGTTT
>JGI25908J49247_10000596_pt1 | contig 11107 bp, 9 predicted proteins | sample LauGreSpBDMM15SD_2_FD_49247 | JGI IMG/M metagenome (IMG submission 49247) | reverse complement strand
TTTAATTCTACTTTAACAGATTAGGTTATTCTTGATTTTCATAATGCCTATTGATATCTTTTTGTCGTTTTTGATGCCTTCTTGCTATTTTTTCTTCTACAGGTAACGGTTCTATTTCTTCAAGATAGTTGGCGATAATCATATCTCTTATATCTCGATATGACAAAAGAGGCATTTTGGTTTTATTGTTTATTTTTTCCATTGTAAAGAATGCTAAAGCCATAATACTTAAAGCAATATGATGATTCCATGCTAACCATCCTCTCACTTGGTATTCACACATGCCAATATTTTGCTTAACCTCTCTAAAGGATTGTTCGATATAAAATCTCGTACATTGGTATTCTGCTAGTTTAGCTACGGTGAACTTGTCAAGACTTTGATTTGAGATAATGTAGTGAATTCTTTCACTTTTATGTTCCTTGGTCTTTCTAATTACTAATATACGTTTTTTACAAACGCCATTTTCTTCAATATAAATCTCTTTTCCATGAACTTGACTAATTAATGCGCCTTTAGAACCATTTCGTAATGTGACTTTTTCCCAATCAGATGCTGTTAGTTCTTCAACATATTTATCAACTCTTAAGGACTGTTTATTTGGTCTTTCAATTGAAGGTGTTTTCCCTCTTGTTCCTGGCTTTTTAAGAGGTACTTCTAGCTTGAATTCTTCTTTGTATATTTTAGTATCTTTATGTGTGTCAACGATGTAAAGTATTTCTAGTTCGTCTAAACCTGCTCTAAAGTCAGAATCGTGGCCATACAAACTATCTGCCGCTACATAATCAAAACGTACTCCTGCATCTTTTATACGTTTAATAATTTCTAATGCAATTTCTGCTTTCTTTTTGTACTCAATATTTTCAGGAACACCAGCCTTTTCTCTTCTTTCAGTGTCATTTATCCATGATTCTGGCAAATATAATTCCGCATCTATGATAGAAAAGTGCTCCTCAGAACACAATGTAGCAAATACCGCTACCTGACAATTAGCTAATTTACCCAAATTGCCACAATATTGGTGTGCAACACCTACAGAACAGTCGCCTTTTTTTTCTTCNGAAGATTCATCTATAAGTAAACCAACTGATTTATTNGTTTTAAAAAGCTCATTTACATCTANTGCAACGGAATCTATCAATTCNCGNGCACTCCAAGGAGATTCACTTATAAAATGTTGAATTCTATGATAATCGTTGGACGAAAGATTAGCACTCATCGCTTCTATATTTCGAGAACCTCGTTCTGAAACTACTAAAAGTTCAGTATAAAGTTCTGCTTGAGTTAATAATGATTTTGTTTTAGTCTTGAATATCAACCTTTTATGATAAGCATATTCTTTAAGCCGTTTTCTAACGGACGATAAATTGCTCTTGGCATATTGGGCTATATTTATAGGTAATATTTAAACTATATTTTTCTATTTTATTGTATTTAAAAATCGCTCTTTTAACTTAATTTTCATAATAATTTTACTTCAATTTTAATCTGTTAAAGTAGAATTAATTGTATTATGAGTATATTTAATTGTAAAATTTGGTTTTATTTTGTTGAAGTACTTGTTGTAGTGTACAGAGTAGGCTGTGCCATTTACTAAAAGTTGAAGTAATTTATTACTCAGTACTTTGTAATCAAGACACTGTATCTTTTAAATTAATTTACTCAGTACCCTGTACTCAGTACCCTGTACTATTTAACAATCCATTTCAATTCTAAAAGTTGTTCCCTTGTCAATCTCAGTATTTTTAATTTTTATTTTGCCACCATGATATTCTTCCACTATTCTTTTAACTAGGGTTAAACCAAGACCCCAACCTCTTTTTTTTGTCGTAAATCCAGCTGTAAAAGCTTGTTCAGCTTGTTTTTTTGTCATGCCTTTTCCTGTATCTGTAATGTCTATGATAATTTTATTGACTTTTTCTTGGTTGATGACGATGTGAATACTACCTACATTATTCATAGCATCCACAGCATTTTTCACCAAATTTTCTACCACCCAACTGAACAATGGTTTATTCATTGGGATTTCAAAATCTTCATTAAGGTTGGTAGCTACACTCAATTGTATCTTACTTGATATTCGTAATTGTAAATAGTCTACAGATTCTTTGATGACTTCGAATATCTTTTCTAAACTCAATTTTGGAGATGAACCAATGTTTGAAAATCTTGAGGTGACTATTTCTAATCTTTTAATGTCTTTATCGATTTCTTCCACGATATTATTTTCTGCAAATGCTGGCGTTGCTTTGAAAATTTCTATCCAGGCCATTAATGATGAAATTGGGGTACCCAATTGGTGTGCTGTTTCTTTTGCCAAGCCTACCCAAACACGGTTTTGTTCTGCGGTTCTTGCATAACTGAATGCCAGGTAAGCGATGAATCCAAAAAATGAAACTACTATCAACTGTAAGTATGGATAATATAGAAGTTGTGTTAGTAAATATGAATTTCTGTAATAGATGTAATTTTTGATTCCCATTGCTGGATATTCAACCAATATGGGTTCATGCTGGTCTTTCATTTCCTCCAGTTCTATTGTCAAAAGTGTTGTCGTTTTTCTTTCTGATATATTTTCTGGTATAGAGATATTTTTTGAGCTTATTGGTTGGTGTTTTTCATCGGTTAATATCACCGGTATGGAATTATTGGCTTCAATAATTTCATTGAATAAAAAAGATATGTTCCCATTGTTGTCTGGACTGACAATAAATTTCAGCCCTTTGGCATACAAATCTATCATTTTTTCTTCTCTTTGGGCCAGTTTTTTTACCAGCATTTCAGTGTAATATATTGATGAAGAAGCAATTACAATAGAGAAGATCAGTAGTGTTGTTTTAAAGGCAGACTTGTTTTTAAGTAGTAACATTATTTATAATCGTTATAAATAGATAGAACTGATAAATATCATATTCATTATTTTTTAAATATAAGCTAAATTTGTGTCTTCTAACAAAAGATGATACACAATTTCAGATCCATAGCACTATCTTACAAGACGGCACCATTGAGTGTTCGTGAGATATTAGCGCTTACTGAAGAGCAATGTAAAGCATTGCTTTCTACAGTGAGGGATGTTTTTGATGTAACAGATTTGCTCATTATTTCTACTTGTAACCGTACAGAATTGTATTATTCTGCAAGTGAAGATTTATCCATCGAGCTTATTAAATTGCTTTGTGTGCACAAAGGTATTTCAAATTCTGAAAATTATATTCCTTATTTCACACCAATTAATAACCAGAACGAAGCAATCGAACATTTATTTAGAGTGGCAATTGGATTAGAATCACAAGTAGTAGGAGATTTACAAATTACCAACCAAGTCAAACAAGCTTATCAATGGTCAGCAGATGCAAATTTGGCTGGCCCATTTTTACATCGATTGTTACATACCATATTCTTTACCAATAAAAGAGTAGTACAGGAAACGAGTTTCAGAGATGGAGCGGCTTCTGTTTCTTATGCTACGGTCGAGTTGGTTGAATTGTTGGTCGCAGATAAATCAGAAGCGAAAGTTTTGGTGATTGGTTTGGGAGAAATTGGCGCGGATGTTTGTAGAAATTTGTCTGCATCTAAACTAGAAAATATTACACTTTGCAACAGAACTTTAGACAAAGCACAAGCTTTGGCTGAAGAATGTCAGGTTAGAGTACTTACGTATGAAAACTTATGGGAACAAATTGTAAACTATGATGTAATCATTTGCTCAGTGGTGATGCCTGAACCGTTAATAACAAAACAAAGATTGGCTACACTTGATATTTTATCTCATAAATATTTGGTTGACCTGTCTGTTCCTAGAAGTATTGATAGTGCGGTAGAGCAAATTCCGGGTGTTTTGCTTTATAACATAGATCAAATCAGAAATACAGCCAACGAGGCGCTTCAGATGAGGGTAGAAGCTGTTCCAGAAGTGGAAAGATTGATAGAAGAATCTATTCATGAATTTTCTCAGTGGAACCAGGAAATGGTGGTATCTCCAACGATTCAAAAATTAAAAAGTGCATTGGAACAAATTCGTTCAGAAGAATTATCACGTTTTGCAAAACAATTGAATGGGTTGGAAGCCAAAATGGTAGATCAGATAACCAGGAATATCATGCAAAAAATTATCAAACTTCCGGTGTTGCAATTAAAAGCAGCGTGTAAAAGGGGAGAAGCAGATTCTTTGATTGATGTACTCAATGAATTGTTTAATCTTGAAAATCAAGTGCTAAAATAGTCCAATCTATCTATTCTTTTTAAAGGAATAAAAATATTGGAAAATAAAGCAATAAAAGTTTGTAGCAATAAATTAAATAGCTACATTTGCATCTCCAAAAAATGTAGCGCAGGCTAAATTTTAAGGAAAAACCAGATATGTTAATGGGGTGATTCCAGAGCGGCCAAATGGGGCAGACTGTAAATCTGCTGTCTTATGACTTCGAAAGTTCGAATCTTTCTCGCCCCACCATATATTGCGGGAGTAGCTCAGCTGGTAGAGCGATAGCCTTCCAAGCTATAGGTCGCGCGTTCGAACCGCGTCTCCCGCTCATTGTGTAAACTAGTTTGTAGCTATATTATTTTCGTTTTAACGATAAATGATATAGCTATAAACTTTTGATTTTCTAAGCCGGTGTAGCTCAGTGGTAGAGTACTTCCTTGGTAAGGAAGGGGTCACGGGTTCAAATCCCGTCATTGGCTCACGCTTGAAATTTGGTACACAATTTTATTAACAAGTAATAACTAACTATTAACAATTACTAAGTATTCTTAATCATGGCTAAAGAAAATTTTGACCGCTCGAAACCACACGTTAATATCGGTACAATTGGTCACGTCGATCACGGTAAAACAACATTAACTGCTGCAATTACTAAAGTACTTGCAGGTAAAGGTCTTGCAGCAATGAGAGACTTCTCTTCAATTGATAACGCTCCTGAAGAAAAAGAAAGAGGTATTACTATCAATACTTCTCACGTTGAGTATGCAACTGAAAAACGTCACTATGCACACGTTGACTGTCCTGGTCACGCGGATTATGTGAAAAATATGGTTACAGGTGCTGCTCAAATGGATGGTGCTATCCTTGTGGTTGCATCTACTGATGGTCCAATGCCTCAAACTCGTGAGCACATACTTTTAGCGCGTCAGGTTGGTGTTCCTCAACTCGTAGTATTCATGAATAAAGTGGATATGGTTGATGATCCTGAACTTCTAGAATTAGTTGAAATGGAAATCAGAGAATTGTTAACATTCTATGGTTTTGATGGTGATAATATTCCAGTAATTCAAGGTTCAGCTCTTGGTGGCTTGAACGGAGATCCTAAATGGGTTGCTACTATTGAAGCATTAATGGATGCTGTTGATAGTTGGATTCCAATTCCTCCACGTGCTACTGATAAACCATTCTTGATGCCAGTGGAAGATGTATTCTCGATCACAGGTCGTGGTACTGTTGCAACAGGTAGAATTGAAAGTGGTATCATTAACTCTGGTGAAGCAGTTGATATCTTAGGTATGGGTGCTGAAGGTTTGAAATCAGTAGTAACTGGTGTTGAAATGTTCCGTAAAATTCTTGATAGAGGTGAAGCTGGCGATAACGTTGGTTTACTTTTGAGAGGTATCGATAAAGAACAAATCAAAAGAGGTATGGTAATCTGTAAACCAGGTTCTGTTAAGCCTCACACTAAATTCAAAGCGGAAGTTTACGTTCTTTCCAAAGAAGAAGGTGGACGTCACACGCCATTCTTCAACAAATATAGACCTCAGTTCTATTTAAGAACAACTGACGTTACAGGAGAAATTATTCTTCCAGAATCAGTTGAAATGGTAATGCCAGGTGATAATATTTCTGTTGAAGTTAACTTGATCAACAAAGTTGCAATGGACAAAGGTTTACGTTTCGCTATCCGTGAAGGTGGTAGAACAGTAGGTGCTGGTCAGGTAACTGAGATTATAGAGTAATCGGTTTTGTATTATAATTGAAGCGAACTTGAATTTATTTTCAAGTTCGCTTTTTTATCAATATATAATTACGTAAGTTTGCAGTCCGTTTTTTAGACGACTTCAAAATTACGGGTGTAGTTCAAGGGTAGAATGTCGGTCTCCAAAACCGCTGATGGGAGTTCGAATCTCTCCACCCGTGCGAAGACATTAAACTTTTCAAGACATTTACAATGAATAAAGTTAAACAGTACATTGAAGAGTCGTATGACGAAATATTAAACAAGGTAACTTGGCCAACTTATGCTGACTTACAGTCAAGTTCTGTGTTGGTTTTGATAGCTTCATTAATTTTTGCCTTGGTTGTTTTCTTTATTGATGTGGTGTTTGATAGAGCAAGCAGTTTGCTGTACCAATCATTTTAAACAAGCAAGTCCTTATGAGTGAACATAAATGGTATGTAGTTAGGGCTGTGAGTGGTCAAGAGAAAAAGGTGAAAATGTACCTTGAAAACGAGATCATTAGGCAAAACTTAAATGATTTTATTCCTCAAATATTGATCCCTATGGAAAAGGTGTATCAAATGAGGAATGGAAAGAAAAAGGTTAGAGAAAGAAATTTTTTTCCTGGCTATATTTTGATATCAGCAGACCTTTCACATGGAGAAGCAAAACACGTGATTACCAGTATTCCTGGAGTGTTAGGTTTTTTAAGTGAAGGAGCTACTTCTAAAATTCCGGTGCCTCTACGTCAATCAGAGGTAAATAGAATTTTAGGGAAAGTGGAAGAAGTAGAAGAAGACGATGCTAGAGTTGATACACAATTCATTATTGGTGAATTGGTAAAAGTAATGGATGGTCCTTTCAACGGTTTCACTGGTACTGTTGAAGAGGTATTCGAGGAAAAGAAAAAGCTTAACGTTATGGTGAAAATCTTTGGTAGAAATACACCTGTTGAGTTGAATTATATGCAAGTAGAAAAACAATTGTAGCAAAATGGCTAAAGAGATTACAGGTTATGTAAAGCTACAGGTAAAAGGTGGACAGGCTAATCCATCACCTCCGATCGGTCCGGCACTTGGTAGCAAGGGTCTGAACATTATGGAGTTCTGTAAGCAGTTCAATGCGAGAACCCAAGACAAAATGGGAACGGTATTGCCAGTGGTAATTACTGTTTATTCTGACAAGTCTTTCGACTTTGTTATTAAAACCCCTCCAGCACCAATTTTGTTATTGGACGCAGTTAAAAAGCAATCCGGTTCGGCTCAGCCAAACCGTAATAAAATTGCTTCAGTTACATGGGATCAGGTTAAAACTATTGCTGAAATTAAAATGCCAGATTTAAACGCATTTACATTAGATTCAGCAATGAGCATGGTTGCAGGTACTGCAAGAAGTATGGGTATCACTGTTACTGGCACAGCGCCGTGGCAAAATTAAATTTATGATATAATGGCTAAGTTGACAAAAAAGCAAAAAGAAGCTTTATCAAAATACGATAGCACACAAGAGTATTCTCTAGTAGACGCCGCTGGAATACTAAAAAACATCACATTCACCAAATTTGACGCATCAGTTGATATTGATGTTCGTCTTGGTGTTGATCCTAAAAAAGCGGATCAAATGGTGAGAGGCGTTGCCACATTACCTCACGGTACTGGTAAAAACATGAGAGTGTTGGTACTATGTACTCCTGATAAAGCTCAGGAAGCAAAAGATGCTGGTGCAGAACATGTAGGTCTCGACGACTATATTTCAAAAATTGAAGCTGGTTGGACTGATGTAGATGTGATTATCACTATGCCTACTGTTATGGCAAAGGTTGGTAAGCTAGGTAGAATTTTAGGTCCAAGAAACCTAATGCCAAATCCAAAATCTGGAACGGTTACACTAGATGTTGCGAAAGCGGTAAAAGAAGTAAAACTCGGTAAAATTGATTTTAAAGTAGACAAAACTGGTATCATTCACGCAAGTGTTGGTAAAGTTTCTTTTACTCCACAACAATTGTTAGAAAATGCTCAGGAATTAATTCATGTATTGAGCAAGTTAAAACCATCATCAGCGAAAGGTACCTATTTCAAGACTATACACTTGTCAAGTACTATGAGCCCGAGTGTAATAATAGATAAAAACACTGTATCTGGTATATAATCATGACGAGAGAAGAAAAAAATAGCATAGTTGAAGATTTAAAACTACGATTTGCTGCACATAATCATTTCTACATCACTGATTCTTCAGCATTAACTGTTGAACAAGTAAACAATTTCAGAAGAATTTGTTTCCAAAAAGGTGTAGAATATAAAGTAATCAAAAATACCCTTATCAGAAAAGCGCTTGATTCGCTTGATGCGGATTATTCTTCCTTTGATAATGGCGTTCTTAAAGGTTTTTCTGGAATTATCTTTTCGAAAGAATCAGGTAAGCTTCCCGCCGAAGTTCTTAAAGAATTCAGAGGCAAAGCAGGTAAAAAACCATTGCTTAAAGCCGCTTCAATAGATTCATGTATTTACATTGGAGATGAAAATCTTGATGCACTTACCAGACTTAAATCTAAAGAAGAGCTTGTTGGTGATATCATCGCATTGCTTCAATCTCCCGCTAAAAATGTTATCTCTGCACTTAAAAGTGCACCTAACACTTTGGCAGGAATTGTTAAAACCCTTTCAGAAAAATAGTATCTTAAAATTAGTAATAACTTAATTAAAATTAATAAAAATGGCAGATCTTAAAGCGTTCGCAGAGCAGTTAGTAAACCTTACAGTTAAAGAAGTAAACGAACTTGCAGCAATCTTAAAAGATGAGTATGGTATCGAACCAGCAGCAGCAGCTGCAGCAGTAGTAGTTTCAGGTGGTGGTGCAGCAGATGCTCCAGCAGAAAAAACTTCTTTTGATGTTATCCTTAAAGCAGCTGGTGCAAACAAACTTGCAGTAGTTAAATTGGTGAAAGACTTAACTGGTCTTGGCTTGAAAGAAGCTAAAGATTTAGTTGATGGTGCTCCAAAACCTCTTAAAGAAGGTGTAGCTAAAGACGAAGCAGAAGCTCTTAAAAAACAACTTGAAGAAGCTGGCGCTGAAGTAGAAGTAAAATAATTGATTTTATTTTCATTCTCGATATTAAGGCCTGACTTGTAAAAGTCAGGTCTTTTCCTGTTTATGTATGCAGTTTCTTATCTGTCTATGAATCAGGGATATTGTTTGGTTTAACCTAATCTATACAACTTTGGCTAACCTTATTAAAACTAAAAGAAAAAGCTTTGCATCTATTAAATCTGTGATCGAGTATCCTGATTTCCTTGATGTACAAATTCAGTCTTTCAAAGATTTTTTCCAATTAGAAACTCCCGCTGAAAACAGAAGCAAGGAAGGCTTATACAAAGTATTCGCAGAAAACTTCCCTATCTCTGACTCAAGAGAAAATTTCGTCTTGGAATTTATTGATTACCACATTGATCCACCTAAATATTCAGTAGATGAGTCTATTGATAGGGGATTGACGTATTCTGTGCCTTTGAAAGCAAAATTGAAATTGTCTTGTAATGATGATGATAATGAAGATTTCGTTACCATAGAACAAGAAGTGTTTTTGGGAAATATCCCATACATGACTGAAAGAGGCTCTTTTGTAATCAATGGCGCTGAAAGGGTTATTGTATCTCAATTACACCGTTCTCCAGGAGTATTCTTTGCTCAAAGCAAGCATACTAATGGTACTAAGCTTTATTCTGCAAGAATTATTCCTTTCAAAGGATCTTGGATTGAATTTGCTACGGATGTAAACAATGTCATGTTCGCTTACATCGACCGTAAAAAGAAATTCCCGGTAACTACTCTTTTGAGAGCTATCGGATACGGAACAGATAAAGACATACTTGATTTATTTGAGCTTTCTGAAGAAGTTCCTGCTACTAAAGCTGTTCTTAAAAAGATTGTTGGTAGAAGATTGGCGGCAAGGGTACTTAGAACTTGGACTGAAGATTTCGTAGATGAAGATACTGGTGAAGTTGTTTCTATTGATAGAAATGAAATTTTATTAGAACGTGACTCTGTAATTCGTGAAGAAGACCTTGAAACGATTTTAGAATCTGGTTCCAAATCTGTTATCCTACATAGAGAAGATGTAAATATTGCTGATTTCTCTATTATTTATAACACTTTACAAAAGGATAATTCAAATTCTGAAAAAGAAGCGGTAGAACAAATTTACCGTCAACTTAGAAACTCTGAAGCTCCTGATGAACAAACAGCTCGTGACATTATTCATAACTTATTCTTTAGTGATAAACGTTATGATTTAGGTGAAGTTGGTCGTTATAGAATTAATAAAAAATTGTCTCTTTCTCTTTCATCTGATGTTAGGGTATTGACAAATGAAGATATTGTTTCTATTGTGAAGTACCTTATCGGTTTGATCAACTCTAAAGCAGTTGTCGATGATATAGATCACTTAAGCAATAGAAGAGTTAGAACTGTTGGTGAACAATTGTATTCTCAGTTTGGTGTTGGTCTTGCGCGTATGGCAAGAACTATCAAGGAGCGTATGAACGTTCGTGATAACGAAGATTTCAAACCTGTTGATTTGATCAACGCAAGAACGCTTTCTTCTGTGATCAATTCCTTCTTTGGAACCAATCAGTTGTCTCAATTTATGGATCAAACCAATCCATTAGCGGAGATTACGCACAAAAGAAGAATGTCAGCTTTAGGTCCAGGTGGTCTTTCAAGAGAGCGTGCTGGTTTTGAGGTACGTGATGTTCACTATACACATTATGGTCGTCTTTGTACGATTGAAACTCCGGAAGGTCCAAACATTGGTCTTATTTCTTCTCTTTGCGTTCACGCAAAAGTAAACAGAATGGGATTCATTGAAACTCCTTACCGTAAAGTTAAAGATGGTAAAGTTTTGGTTAATGATGGTTTGGTGTATATGTCTGCTGAAGAAGAAGACAATAACTATATCGCTCAGGCCAATGCGCACCATGATGAACAAGGTAAATTCTTTTCTGATAAAATTAAAAGTAGATTTGAAGGTGATTTCCCTGTAGTAGAACCTGAAAAGGTAACTTATATGGATGTTGCTCCCAACCAAATTGTTTCTGTTGCTGCTTCATTAATTCCTTTCTTGGAACATGATGATGCCAACCGTGCTTTGATGGGATCTAACATGCAACGTCAAGCGG
>JGI25908J49247_10000591_pt1 | contig 11149 bp, 11 predicted proteins | sample LauGreSpBDMM15SD_2_FD_49247 | JGI IMG/M metagenome (IMG submission 49247) | reverse complement strand
AAGTTTGGAAAATTTTTAGTTATTAATTCTTCAACAAGTGTGAGTGAGATATTTTCACCACCAGAAATTATTACCTCATCTGTTCTACCGCTCACCTTAAGCATCCCCGCGGTTAAATCCCCAAGGTCATTACTCTCAAACCAACCATCAGCACTGATTGGATTTATTTTGCCATCATTTGATAAGTATCCGGTGGCAATCATTGGGCCAGATAATTTAATTAAGCCTTCTTGGGTAATTTTGATTTCAACGCCATCTAGAGGTTTTTGATTGTAAACACAACCCCCACTCATCTCCGTCATACCGTAGGTAGTAACTACTTTGACATGTTTACTCGCTGCTTCTTTTTTTAGTTGTTCACTAATTGGCCCACCACCAACTAATACCGCCTCTGCTGCAGTTAAGTGCTCTAATAATTTAGCATCCCCTGTTAAGGCTTTATAAAGTTGAGTTGGCACAATTGAAATAAAATCAGCGTCGATATAGCTTGTGACATTTCGATTATCGATAACTCGGCTGCCCAGCGCAGTTGCTCTAATTAATACATTTAATCCAGCAATATGTGAAGTTGGAAGTAGTAGTGACCAACTATCTCCTGGTGTTGCACCTAGGTATTTATGACTTGCATTAGTTGATGCAATTAATGCGTCTGATGAGATCGCTACAGATTTAGCATCAGATGATGACCCCGATGTATTAACAACTAATGCAATACTCTGGTCAATTTCAGTTATCAAATTTGGCTTTGTTGAAAGTGCTGGCCCTGAGCCCTCAAGGGCTACTGCTAAATTTTCTTGTAACTGTGGGATTGACCACTCAGGCTGAATAGGGAGCAATCTACGCAGTTTTTTTTCTTCCATAATCCCCGTAGGCTATCTCTTATCTAAATCCTAATTAAACCTTTGGAGTATGCCGTGAGTAAGCCGATCAAACGCCAGATGGGCGATCGCACTATTCCTAAGTGGCAGACCGGTGTGGGCGGCGAAAACTTTAACGATATTACATACCAGGTTGGCGAAGGTATGGCAAAGATAACAATTAATCGACCTGAGGTTAGAAATGCTTTTCGCCCTCAAACACTTTTTGAATTATCTAATGCTTTTAATTTAGCCCGTGATGATGATCAGATTGGAATAATTATATTTACTGGCGCAGGTAGTGAAGCATTTTGTTCTGGCGGGGATATAAATGTTCGCGGTGATGATGGATATCTTGGTGATGATGCGCTTAGTAAAAAAGGTATCGGGCGATTAAATGTTTTAGATCTACAGGTACAAATTCGTAGAACCCCTAAGCCAGTAGTTGCAATGGTCGCTGGTTGGGCAATTGGTGGAGGTCATGTACTACATGTTGTTTGTGATTTAACAATTGCTGCAGATAATGCAAAGTTTGGACAGACTGGTCCAATGGTCGGCTCCTTTGATGGCGGTTATGGTGCTGGATTGTTAGCTGCACATGTTGGACAAAAGAAAGCACGAGAGATTTGGTTTTTGTGCCGCCAATATGATGCCCAAGAGGCACTTGAAATGGGATTAGTTAACACAGTTGTTCCAGTAAATGAGTTAGAGGCAGAAACTGTTTCTTGGGCAAGAGAGATGCTTCGTCACTCACCTATGGCGCTTCGCCTATTGAAAGCAAGCCTTAATGCAGCAGATGATGGTTTAGCTGGAGTTCAGCAATTAGCAGGGGATGCCACGATGCTATTTTACTTAACAGAGGAAGGTCAAGAGGGGCGTAACGCATTTAAAGAAAAGCGTGAACCAAACTTCAGTAAATTTCCTAAACGTCCTTAATTAATGTTTCCATTTCAGCTGCAAGTTGTTTCAATTCCAGTAAAAGCTAATTTTCGTGGTCTTAAGTTTCGCGAGCTTGCGTTATTTGAAGGTCCAGCTGGTTGGAGTGAGTTCTCAGCATTTACTGAATATAACAACAAGGAATCCACACCCTGGTTATCGGCCAGTCTTGAGGCTGCTACTAAGCCGCCGCCTAAACCAATAAGAGACCAGATCCCAGTAAATGCCACGCTACCAAATGTGAAGGTTAGTGAGGTTAAGCAGTTGCTTGCAGCCTTTGCCGGCTGCACAACCGTTAAAATAAAAATAAATGATTTTATCTCTGATCAAGATCTATTAGTTGAAACTTTAAAACATATACCAAATGCAAAGTTTAGATTAGATGTAAATGGGGGGTGGAGTTTAGCTGAGGCGGTAGCAAACTTAAAAAATTATGAACAGGAGTTTGGCAGTCTAATCGAGTACGTCGAACAACCCTGTATTGATATTGCCGACTTAAGTATTTTACGTAGGTCAACTAGTATCAAGATTGCTGTGGATGAATCAATTCGTAAGTTTTTAGGATCAGATCTTACTAAGCTTAAAGAGGTTGCCGATATTGCAATTATTAAATGGGCCCCTTCTGGTGGAGTACGGTCTGCTCTTGAATTAATCGAAAAGATTGATCTACCAGTAGTTATTTCAAGTGCCCTAGATAGCAGTGTTGGTATTTCACATGGATTATCACTAGCTGCAGCCGTACCAAATCTTTATGGTGCATGTGGGTTAGGAACAGTTGCATTACTTGATGGCGATGTAACAAGTGAGCCATTACTTGCCGCATCTGGCTTTATGAGAAACCGTAAAATAATTGCCGATCGAGTATCAGAGTTTAAAGTTGCTCCAGATAGACAGAGCTGGTGGCAGGATAGGGCTGATGTAATCTATGAGGGAGGCTTACTTTGAATAGTTCAACAAAGCTAGCTCACTCTGTAATACGAGATCTAATTGAGGTTGGTGTTAGTAATTTTGTTATTTCACCAGGCTCACGAAATGCTCCCCTATTAATCGCGCTAAATGAGGCCAGTGAGAAGCAGTTAATTGATTTACATGTAAAGATTGACGAACGTGGTGCTGCTTTTTTTGCACTAGGAATTGCAAAAGCAAGTAATAATTATGTAGCAGTGATTTGTACTAGTGGAACAGCTGCTGCGAATTTTCATCCAGCCGCCCTTGAAGCCTTACACAGCAACAGTAAATTACTAATCATTACGGCAGATCGACCAGAGCGACTTCGTAAAACTGGCTCGAATCAAACAACAAATCAGGTAGGTATTTACTCATTAATTAAGACTCATGATTTAGCGACTACTATTCAAATTAAACCATTATTAAATGGCGGTCCAGTTCATTTAAATGTTCAATTTGATGAGCCTCTATTAAGTAATGTAAAAGATAGTTGGCTATCAGGTATAAAAGTAACTCCAGCCGAGTACAAAAATAATGTAACTGGCAAGTTAGAGGTAACAACAGGAGTATTAGTAATAGGCCATGACCGAGCTGGCTATGAAGTTAGTGAAGTAAATGAGTTTGCAAGTAAATTAAATTGGCCAGTAATTGCTGAGGATCCAATCTCATTCCCGCAAGCAATAGCACACACACCATTATTTTTAAGCGATGAAAAAATTAGGGAAAAGTTAGCCCCAGAAAGTATTATTGTGATTGGGCGAACAACACTTTCTCGTAGTACAAATAATTTCATACAACTTGCTAATAAAGTAATTGTAATTGACCCAAGAATTTCTAGTATTGATGATAAGCGGCAAGCGGATTTACTTCTTACTAATCTTCCTAGCGAGGTCACTAGTAGCAGTAGTGATACTAAGATTTGGCAAAAGATTTTAGAGTTAGCAGTAAGTCAGATAAAGGAAATAAAGTGGTCTGAGCAGTTAGCGGCGATAACAATTTGTAAATTGTTACCAAATGACTCTGCACTATTTGTTGGCTCCTCTAGGTCAGTACGAGATATTGAAGCATTTGCCGCCCCACGTAGTGGGGTAGATGTCTTTGCAAATCGTGGCTTAGCAGGAATTGATGGCAATATTTCAACCGCTTTTGGTATTGCCACTAAATATAAAAGCAGCAGTGCAATTATGGGCGATTTAACATTTTTGCATGACATTTCAGCACTTGCTAATAAAAGTGAGGAAAACCTTAGAATTTATGTAATTGATAATAATGGCGGTGGCATTTTTTCAACTCTGCCACAAGCAGAGGTAGAAAACTTTGATCAACTATTTGGGACACCACATAATCTGGATCTGACTAAAGTTGTAGCGGGCTTTGGGGTATCGGTAAGTAAGGTATCTGATTTAAAACAATTACAAGCTGCAATTAGTAAGCCAATTAAAGGGTTAGATGTAGTAGTTGTTGAAGTTCCAAGCAGAGAGAGCAATGCCGAAGGATTAAAAGAGATTACTCAAAGAGTTTCAAGAGCTGTGCGCATCGGCATTAATTTAGCCTGACTTTCTGCAAACTCATTATCTGGATCTGATCCTGCCACAATTCCACACCCAGCAAAGATCCTTATTGATTTATTATCACCTGCTAATTGACCACAACGAAGTGCAATTGCAATCTCACCATCACCATGGGCATCAATCCAACCAACTGGACCGGCATAGCGACCACGATTCATCTGCTCTAGTTCAGTGATTAGTTTCTTCGACACATTTGTAGGTGTTCCACATACTGCAGCTGATGGGTGTAGTTGTGCGATAAGTGTAAAGATATCTGCTTGCTTTGCACTGTCATTTAAAACCCCAGTTACATCTGTTGCCAAATGCATCACATTAGCAAGGTGTAGCACAAATGGTGACTCTGGAATATTTGTCGAAGAACAAAAAGTAGCTAGCACATCCGCAATAGACTTAACTGCATGCTCATGCTCCTCCAGATCCTTAGATGATTTAGCAAGAGATGCGGCAAGTGCCAAATCTCGATCCTCATTACCAGTCTTACGAATTGTTCCTGCCAAAACCCTTGAGGTAACAAGTGATTTACTAAGTCTTATTAGCAGTTCAGGCGTAGCGCCAATTAAGCCATCTATTAAAAAGAGCCAAGTGGATGGATAATCAATCTCTAGTCGTTGTAGCAAATTACGTGGATTAATTTCAACATCACTAACCGCTGTTATATCTCTTGCTAAGACAATTTTTTCAATTTGTCCAGATTTGATTGCAGTAATTGCTAAACCAACCTGCTCACGCCACATCTGCTCACTTATTGATCCACCTTGCCACAAAATCTGACCACTCACAGCTGAGTTATTAACCTTTGATAAATCAGGTTGGCTAGAACTTCCTACCCAAGTAATCCAAGACTTACCATTTTTTTGTCCCAGAATAATCTCAGGGATAACCAGAATTGAAGGTTGATTTGGGTCAAAAGAAAAAGAGGTAAAAAGGATTGGTCCACTCCCACTGCCATGCACATTGTTTTTGATCATGAATTCAGATAATTGTTGATTCCACCAAGTGCGAGCATCATTAAATCGATTCTCACCTTTTACTTCAAATCTTTTATACTCACCAAAACCAATTAACCCATCACCGCTTCTAACCCAAGCGGTTGCTAAATCTAATTTAGTACTTACCGAGGTTAATACCGGGTGCTCTCCCAGTATCTCAGTAGTAATTAAAACCGACATGATTAAATGCGCCTGTCTATTTGTTGGATTTGTCTGTAAAGCCTACTCCTTAGAGAATAGGGGTGTGGTACGGGCCAATCTAAATAAAGATCCAGATGATGTAGCCAAGATGTTTGATGGTGTTGCCAACCGCTATGACTTTTTAAATGACCTACTTAGCTTTGGTCGAACTAAGTCTTGGCGACGCAATGTGACCTCGATCATTAAACCACAAAAAGGTATGAAGATTTTAGATATTGCAGCTGGCACTGGCTCCTCTACTCGCCCTCTAGTTGATAAAGGCGCAGATGCAATTGCATTGGACTTTTCAGAAGGCATGCTTGATCAAGGGCGCAAGAAAAATAGTGATATTAAGTTTGTTAAAGCAGATGCATTAAATTTACCATTTGCAGAAAATACATTTGATGTAACAACAATTTCATTTGGTCTTCGTAATACTTCAGATACAAGTGCTGCACTTAAAGATGCGCTACGAGTAACAAAATCTGGTGGACGAATTGTGGTAGCAGAATTTTCTCATCCNGCTAATTTAATCTTCAAAAAAATCTATCTAAATTATTTAATGGCCGCACTTCCTGCAATTGCAAAGANATTGAGTAGAAATCCAGAGGCTTATATCTATTTAGCGGAATCGATCAAAGCATGGCCAGATCAAACAAGCCTAGCTGCCATAATGGGCGATGTTGGCTGGAAATCTGTAGTTTGGCAGGACTTAACCTTCGGAATAGTCGCAGTTCACATTGGCTATAAGGGGTAAGTGGCAAATGTGCATGCCACCTGAGAATAAGATTTGACCGTATGAATACCTCAATTAACCCATATGTACCAATCCTGGCGATTGGGGCAATTGGCTTTGGGTTTGCTCTTATTTCAATTGTGGCTGCAGCACTTACTGGACCTAAAAGATATAACCGCGCAAAGTCAGATGCTTACGAGTGTGGAATTGAGCCATCACCACAAGCTGCTGGCGGCGGCAGGTTTCCTGTAAAGTACTTTTTAACGGCAATGTTATTTATTGTTTTTGATATTGAGATTGTCTTTTTATACCCATGGGCGGTCTCCTTTGATCGACTTGGCTTATTTGGTTTAGTTGAGATGGGTTTATTTATTGGCACTGTATTTATTGCATACGCCTATGTTTGGCGNCGTGGTGGATTGGAATGGGATTAATTGTGGGCTTAGAAGAAAAATTACCAAGTGGGTTTTTACTTACNACGGTTGAAAAACTTGCTGGCTATATGCGCAAGAACTCACTATGGCCTGCCACATTTGGTTTAGCGTGTTGCGCGATTGAAATGATGGCCGCCGGTGCTGGGCGATATGACTTAGCAAGATTTGGTATGGAGGTATTTCGTGCTTCACCTCGCCAGGCAGATTTAATGATTGTTGCTGGCAGAGTTAGCAACAAGATGGCACCAGTTGTGCGCCAGATTTATGATCAAATGGCAGCTCCTAAATGGACCATTGCAATGGGAGCGTGTGCATCATCTGGTGGCATGTTTAACAATTATGCAATTGTGCAGGGCGTTGACCACATAATCCCAGTAGATATTTACTTACCAGGTTGTCCACCGCGTCCTGAGATGTTGATGGATGCAATTCTAAAATTACATGAGCAAATTGGTAATGAGAAGCTAGGGCCAAATAGAGAGAAGATAATTAAAGAGGTAGAGGCGGCTGCGCTCGCTGCAAAACCAACCCATCAATTAAAAGGATTGCTTGCATGAGTGAAAAAGGAATGTTTGGNGTGCAAGGCAGTGGCGATACCTCAGGCTTTGGNGGTTTAGTAAATNCCAACATAAATATTGGCTCAACCCAGCGCCCATTTGGTGGTTATTTTGATCANGTAGCAGATGATTTAGAGCGGGCATATCCATTATTTAGTGATGCAATTGAAAAGGTAGTNGTTGATCGAGGGGAATTAACATTATTTATTAAGCGTGATCGGTTATTTGATGTTGCAAAGATTTTACGCGATCAACTTAAGTTTGAGATGTGTATGGGAGTAAGTGGTGTGCATTATCCAGAAGAGAGTGGCCGTGAGTTACACGCAGTTTACTCCTTACTATCTATTACTAGGAATCAAAAAATTAGATTAGAGGTTTGTGTATCTGATAAAGATTCACACCTGCCTTCATTAGTTGAGGTGTGGGCTGGACTTAATTGGCATGAACGTGAAACCTTTGACATGTTTGGAATTATCTTTGACAACCATCCAGGACTTACACGAATTTTAATGCCAGATGATTGGCCAGGACATCCGCAACGAAAAGATTATCCACTTGGTGGCATTGAGATTGAATACAAAGGGGCAACTGTGCCGGCACCATCACAACGGCGGAGTTATTAATGTCAACCTTTACCGATCCATACGCNTCATCACAGGAGACTACTGAGGGACGGGTTTACTCTGTAACAGGTGGTGACTGGGATTCATTAGTTACTGAGATAGGTGCAACTAAAGAGGAGCGAGTAGTTTTAAATATGGGTCCACAACACCCATCAACTCATGGTGTGCTTCGCTTAGTCTTAGAGCTTGAGGGTGAAACAGTTACTGAAACTAGATGTGGAATTGGTTATTTACATACTGGAATCGAAAAAAATACGGAGTACCGCAACTGGACGCAAGGCGTAACTTTTGTAACCAGAATGGATTATCTATCCCCATTATTTAATGAGACCGCCTACTGTTTAGGAGTAGAGAAGTTATTAGGAATTACTAATGATGTAACCGAGCGAGCAACAGTTATTCGGGTAATGATGATGGAGTTTAATCGCATCTCATCTCACATGGTTGCACTGGGAACTGGTGCTCTTGAGTTAGGCGCTCTTTCGCCAATGATCTTCGCATTTCGGGAGCGAGAGAAGGTATTGGATATATTTGAAATGATCTCAGGTCTTAGAATGAATATGGCTTATGTTCGCCCAGGTGGTCTTGCGCAAGATCTACCAAAAGAAGCGCTCGGTAAAATTCGCGAAACGATTAAAGATTTGCGCCATAACTTTAAAGATAATGAAAAGTTATTAATTGGTAATTCGATTTGGATTAAACGTACGCAAGGAATTGGTTATTTAGATTTAGCAGGATGTACAACCTTAGGTATTACCGGTCCAGTACTTCGGGCAACTGGCTTGCCATGGGATCTACGCAAAGCCCAACCATATTGTGGCTATGAGAATTACCAATTTGATATCCCAACCACTGATACCTGTGATGTTTATGGTCGGTTCTTAATCAGAATGCAAGAGCTTGAGCAATCACTAAGAATTATTGAACAGTGTGTGGTTAAGTTAGAAAAATTAGAAGGTGAGCCAGTAATGGTTGCCGACAAGAAAATAGCTTGGCCATCCCAATTATCTGTTGGTGGTGATGGAATGGGTAACTCACTAAATCACATTAGAGAGATTATGGGCGAGTCAATGGAGGCGTTGATTCACCACTTTAAATTAGTTACTGAAGGTTTTAAAGTTCCAGTTGGTCAGGTTTATACATCAGTTGAATCACCACGTGGTGAGATGGGTGTGCACTTAGTTTCAGATGGTGGTACTCGTCCTTACCGAGTTCATTTCCGTGATCCATCATTTAATAACTTACAAGCAACCGCAGCAATGTGTGAAGGTGGACAGATTGCAGATGTAATTGCTGCAGTGCCTCGATTGACCCAGTCATGGGCGGAGTTGATCGTTAATGGCATTTACATCAGAGCAAATTAAAGTTATGGATTCAATTATCACTCGCTATCCACGCAAGCGATCAGCAATTATGCCGCTACTGCATTATGTGCAATCTATTGACGGGTATGTAACTAATGAAGGAATTGAATTAATTGGTAAAAAACTAGAGCTTGCAACTGCCGANGTAANTGCAGTTTCAACCTTCTATACCCAATATAAATCAAAGCCAGTTGGTCAATACCATGTTGGTATATGTACTAATACCTTATGTGCAGTAATGGGTGGCGATATGATATTTGATGCAGTTAAAGAGCATCTTGGAATTGAAAATGATGGTGTAACTAATGACGGTAAGGTTTCAGTAGAACATATCGAGTGCAACGCAGCATGTGATTACGCACCAGTTGTTATGGTTAATTGGGAGTTTTATGACAACCAAACTGTGCAATCAGTTAAGGATTTAGTAGATGGAGCAAGAAATGGCAATCCACCAGCACCAACTCGTGGACCTAAAACTCTGCGCAGTTGGAAAGAAAACTCTGCAGTTCTTGCTGGTATCTCAGATGGTTTAGCAAATGAAGGTGTGCAAGCTGGTGAGCCAACACTGCTTGGACTTAAGAAAGCAAAGGGTGGGGCATGAGTAAATTAACTCCAGTACTTTCTGCTAATTGGGATGAGGCGGATTCATTTACGATTGCAGGTTATAAACGCAATGGTGGTTACACCGCACTTACTAAAGCTCTGGCTATGGCACCGGATGAGGTAATTCAGTTAGTAAAAGATTCAGGTCTGCGTGGCCGCGGTGGCGCAGGTTTTCCAACCGGCAGTAAGTGGGGCTTCATTCCGCAGGGCGACAATAAAGAACATTACTTTGTTGTTAATGCAGATGAGTCAGAGCCGGGAACTTGTAAAGACACGCCAATGATGATGGCTAATCCACATGTATTAATTGAGGGCGTAATTATTGGTTCATATGCAATTCGTGCAAATTATGCTTTTATTTATATTCGCGGTGAAGTGACACATGTAGTACGTAGAGTTCAACAAGCAATCGAAGATGCATATGCAGCAGGTTTGCTAGGTAAAAATATTTTAGGAAAAGGTTTTGATCTAGAGTTGGTATTACATGTTGGCGCTGGCGCTTATATTTGTGGCGAAGAGACTGCGTTACTTGATTCGTTGGAAGGATTTCGCGGTCAACCACGTCTTCGCCCACCATTTCCAGCAATTGCTGGTTTATATGCAAAACCAACTGTGGTTAATAATGTTGAATCTGTTGCATCAGTACCGGCGATTGTAAACAAGGGCGTTGCTTGGTTTACTGCAATGGGAACTGAAAAGAGCAAGGGCTTCACCCTTTACTCACTCTCAGGCCATGTAAATAACCCTGGTCAGTTTGAGGCACCACTTGGAATTACCTTACGGGAGTTACTGGAAATATCCGGCGGGGTAAGAAGTGGGCATAAATTAAAATTTTGGACACCAGGTGGATCTTCAACGCCAATATTTACTGATGAACATCTAGATGTACCACTTGATTATGAGAGTGTAGCTGCGGCTGGTTCCATGCTCGGTACAAAAGCGCTGCAAATATTTGATGAGACCACCTGTGTGGTACGGGCAGTACTTCGCTGGACTGAGTTTTATAAACATGAATCTTGTGGCAAGTGCACACCATGTCGTGAGGGAACTTGGTGGTTAGTACAGGTACTTAAAGATTTAGAAGCTGGCCGAGGAAGTGAAGCAGATTTAGATAAGTTATTAGATCTTTGCGACAATATTATGGGTAGATCATTTTGTGCGTTAGCAGATGGCGCCGCAAGTCCAATNATCTCCTCACTTAAATACTTCCGCCAGGAGTATTTAGATCACTTAACCGCCGGAGAGTGTCCATTTGATCCAATGGCTGCAACATTATTTTCTTCAGCAGGTGTTAAGTGAGTATTCAAGAGTTAGGAACTGAGCAGGAAGTAGCAGTTGAGATGATCACCTG
>JGI25908J49247_10000588_pt1 | contig 11168 bp, 11 predicted proteins | sample LauGreSpBDMM15SD_2_FD_49247 | JGI IMG/M metagenome (IMG submission 49247) | reverse complement strand
GTTAAAAAATGATGACTAATCCCACACTTTTACAAAGACTTACCTCACAAGAGGACTTGAATTTTTTATTGACCAACCGCATCCCCAGAATTGCATTGACCCACTTCATGGGATGGTTCAGCCAACTACGCAATCCCTGGCTGGCCAAGGCTTCTATTTGGATCTGGCGTCAATTTGCCGATTTAGATTTGTCTGAGGCCAAGCAAACCCAGTTCGCCAGCTTGCATGAATGTTTTATCCGCGAATTACGCGCTGGCGCCAGACCGATTGATACAGATATTCAAACGCTGGTGAGCCCTTGTGACGGCATCGTGGGCGCATTGGGCGACGTTAAAGATGGTCTGGTTTTTCAGGCCAAAGGTTTCCCCTATCGCTTGGAAGAGTTGCTGGGAGAAAGCGCGCAGCACGGCCCTTGGCAGAACGGCAAATACCTCACCATCCGCATCACCTCATCGATGTACCACCGTTTTCATGCCCCACATGATGGCCGCATGCACCGCATGGAGTATTTTTCTGGTGACACATGGAACGTCAACCCGATTGCGCTCAAGCGTGTGGAAAAGTTGTTTTGTAAAAACGAACGCGCCTTGCTGGAAATGGAAATCGGTGCCAAGCGTCATCCGGTTGCGCTGGTGCCCGTGGCCGCTGTATTGGTAGCCAGTATTCGCTTACACGCCATCGATACTTTGCTGCACACCCGCTACCCAGGCCCCAATGTCATCAGCTGCGATGCGCCTTTTCACAAGGGCGATGAACTGGGTTGGTTTCAACATGGCTCAACCATTTTGGTGTTCACCCCGCCTGGGTTTACGTTTGCCCCCGGCATAGAAGAGGGCCGTGTTCTGCGCATGGGGCAAGCCCTGATGGGCCTGCCCGCCACTGATTAACCCAACCCCATGCTGCGGCTTCGCCACATCACCCTGGCCATGACTGCGATCAATAAAAGGGCCAACAGCAAGATCAAGTACTCCACAGACACTTGAAAGTACAGCAAGGCGCTGTAGCCCGCCATCATGGCCAAAATGCTGGTGTTTTCATTCACGTTTTGAACCGCAATCGAGCGACCTGCGGTGAGTAAGACCACGCCGCGGTGCTGCAGCAAGGCGTTCATTGGCACCACAAAAAAGCCTCCCACAATGCCCAGCAAGGTGGTCAACACCACGGCCGACTGCCACTGTGTCACCCACAGCATGACCGGCAGCAAAATACCCAACAACAAACCTATGCCCAGTACTTTTGTGGCTTGGTGCAAGGCCACCCAGCGGGCCGCAAGTGCAGCACCCATGATCACGCCCACCGCCGTGGCGGCTTGCAAATAGGCCGCTTGGGATAAATCTAAAGAGAGTTTGGCTTGTGCCCATGCCAGCACCAGCAATTGCAATGTCGCACCCACTCCCCAAAACAAGGTGGTCACCGACAAACTGATGCTGCCCAAGGGGTCGCTCCATAAACGCCGCATGTCGTGCCCAAAGGCTTTGCATACGCTGGTGAACCGCCATGGCTGCGCTGCATAAAACTTGCCACTCCCTTGTATAAAAAGGTTGAGAAAACCAGCCAGCCCATAGCAAAGCAAAAGTAAAACAAATGATGCGCTGTACACACTGCTCATGCCCAGTTGTGCGCTGAAGGTTTTCACCCAGAACAGCTCAACCCACGCGGGACTGACCAACGCCCCGCCCAGCACCACGCCTAGCAAGACCGCGCTGACGGTGCTGATTTCAATCCATGCATTGGCGGTGATGAGTTGTTCTGGTTTGGCCAGTTCGGTGACNANACCGTATTTGGCTGGCGCATAGGCGGCCGCGCCCAAGCCTGCCAAGGCAAACGCCCACAAGGGGTTCACACCCAAGAGCATGGCCGTGCATGCCACCGCTTTAATGCCATTGGCCACCATCATCACTTTTTGCTTGGGCCAAGTGTCTGCCCACACGCCCACCCACGGCCCTAAAAGCACATAAGACAAGGTGAACATGAGTTTGAGCAATGGCACCCAAAAAGCGGCTTGTCCCTGCTCAATGAGCAAGGCCATGGCAACCAGAAGCAGGGCGTTATCGGCAAGCGCAGATACAAATTGCGCGCTCATCAAGGGGACGAACCCCGCACGCAGCAGCGAAGTGGTCAAGCGGGTTCGGTAATGGGCACAGCAGAGGGTTTAACCACTGCAGCCGATTTGGCCTGGGGCAAAGCGTCCAAAACTTGGTCCCAATAAATCAGCTCTAAACGGCCGTCCACATGCTCGACCAAGGCTGAGCGGCTTTCCACCCAATCGCCATCATTGCAATAAACCACGCCTTCAATGGTGCGAATTTCTGCGCGGTGGATATGGCCACAAACCACGCCTTGGTAGCCGCGTTTGTGGGCTTCATGGGCGACCGCATTTTCAAAGTCGGTGACAAAGTTCAAGGCTTTCTTGACTTTGCTTTTCAAGTAAGCCGAGAGCGACCAATAAGGCAACCCCATATAGCGGCGAACCCGGTTGAAATGCCGGTTTAAGCGCAAAGCCAATTCATACAAATTGTCGCCAAGGTAAGCCAACCACTTGGCGTATTTAACCACCGCATCGAAGTAGTCGCCATGCACCAACCAAAAACGCCGACCATCCAGCATGGTGTGTGAAGTCTCTTCCAATACTTCGATGCCGCCAAAGTGTTGATCTACAAAATCGCGGGCAAATTCGTCGTGGTTGCCCGGCACATAAACCACATGGCAACCCTTGCGCACACGGCGCAAGATTTTTTGCACCACATCGTTATGGGCTTGGGGCCAATACCATTTACGGCGCAATTGCCAACCATCGATGATGTCGCCCACCAAATACAAATAATCACTGGTGTGTGATTTGAGAAAGTCTAGGAGGGCGTCGGCTTGGCAGCCTGGGGTTCCCAGGTGCAGATCAGAAATAAAAACAGCGCGGTAGTGCATCAGTTTTGTGTAGGTAAGTTGGTGGTTGCTCAAATGAACAACTCAACATTCCTAAGATTAATAAAGTTTTATGTCGGTTTGATGAATGTGTGGCCCGTTGATAATCTCTGCAATTCGGGTTAACACCTTTTTATGCTTCACTACGAAACCATCCCCGTCACGCTTTTCAACAAAACTGCACTGTGGTCTGGGAAGATCAGGGCATGACCGCCGCCATCATCGACCCCGGTGGTGACCTTGACATGTTGCAAAGCGCATGCAAGCAGCTGGGCGCGCACAGCTTGCAAGTGCGCCACTGCCCTGGCCACACCCCTGGCCATGTGGTGTTTTATTCGCCAGAGCTGAAACGCGCTTTTGTAGGTGACGTATTGTTTGCCGGCAGCATCACCCAGCGCTTGTGGCCCATGGGCGACGACACGGTGTTCATCCCCGGTCACGGCCCTGAAAGCACTTTTGGCCGCGAGCGGCGCAGCAACCCCTATGTGGGTGGGACTTGAGCTTAAGGTTTGCCTACTACTGTGATATTGATTTTTTTGCGGTAGTCCTCGCCATAGGACTTGTGCAAACTGTCGCCAAACTGCAAGGTCAAGGTGTACTTGCCTGGTTGTAAAAAAATTTCAGCCTCGGTTTGGCCTTTGCCGTAATGCTTGTGCTGGTTATCGTTGGGGATGACAACATTTTTTTCAATGTCGACCGAATTGATAAACAAATGGTGATGCCCTGTGCCTGGTTTATTGACATTGGACGGCACGACCTCTAAGCCGGTGACCTGGAACCTGGCCATAAAGGTGGGCTCAACCACGGCCCCATCGAGCGGCTCCAAAAAATCAACGCCTGCATGCGCCAGACCCACTGTGCACATGCCACACAACATCCACCACTTTGCTTGGCTAAACATAAAAACTCCTTCGTTTGAAAAGGCTCAACTTTTGACGGGACACACCAACACCATCAACTCCATGTTTCGGGTTCCTTGATCGGGTATACGCCAAGCGCTTTCTGCCTCTTGACTTTCGCTGATGATTTCTCCACTGAGCAAGGGACCAGCAAAAAACTCGCCGCCCAAGATCCGAAATTTACCCTTGCTGCAATCGTATTCTTTGCGCGAGCGGTTAGACAAGACACGGTTGAGCGGAAAACTGTAATTGAGCATTTCCCAAACGGCCACTGTGTCGCCCTGCACCACGATGCTGGCGGGGTCGTAGTAAAACTCGGCTTTACCGTTGTCTCCATAAAGCTTCCACTCTGCCTGTGCTGTAGCTAGCAAAGCGCACACCACATACAACATCAGTGATTGAAAGGGATGGCAGAAGGTGGCAGGTTTGTATTTATTCATAGCGCATTCACAAAGGCAATAAGCGCTTCACGCTCGTCTAAGGGCATTTTGCTAAAAGCGTCTTTGGCCGCCTTTGCCTCTCCCCCATGCCAGAGTATGGCCTCTAGGACATTGCGCGCCCGCCCATCGTGCAATAAATGGGTGCTGCCATTGACCTGCGCTGACAAGCCTATGCCCCACAGCGGTGGGGTGCGCCAGTCGCGGGGGCCGGCCAAAAAATCGGGTCGCCCATCGGCCAAGTCTTCCCCCATGTCGTGGAGCAACAAATCGGTGAAGGCTCGGAAGGTGGTGTTGGCGATGATGGGCAGCAAGGGGTAGTCTCCGGTGCGCAACTCGGGCACATGGCATGCCGCACAACCGGCTTGTTGAAATAATTTCTCGCCGAGCTTGACTTGGGGCAGTTCCAAGTTTCGCGCTGGCGGGGGTGCCAAAGCCGCGTGCCAAAACTCCATTTGATCCCAGTTGTAGTCCAACAACTCGGGGCGGTTGCCTGGCGGCATGGCCAGACACAGGGTTTGAACGGGCGGGCAGTTCTCTTCCATGTACAAAGAGGAGGTCACGCCCATGTCGCCCAAAAAAGCCGCCACAATTTGCTGACGAATGCTGGGCTGATTGGCCTTCCAACCAAAACGCCCCAGCACGGTTTTTTGCTGGATATCGTCACGCACGTAATTGAGTCGGCCATTCAAACCTTGTTTTTTTTGCAGGGCGGCGATGTCCTTGAGCGTGCTTTCAGGCACGGCCTCTAAAAAACCCAAGCCATAAATCACCTGCGTATTGCGCAGCGATGTCATGCTCTGCTCGCCCAGTGGCCCAAATCTCAGGTTTTCCATGCGCAGTTTGGGGCGGCGCAACTCTACTGGGGTGCCATCGGCCAGCGTCACGCTCGATGGCATCCAATCTACATACACATCGGCTTCGCCAGGCTTGAGGTTTTCTTTCAAGCCGACATTGACGCCAAACACCTGTATTTGTTCACCGTAATGAGGATGGGGAAGGGGCTCGCCATGGGGACCTTGGCCCGGCACAGAAACCCGCAGCAATTGCTGAACAATGATGGCGTTGTCGACTGTGCGCCCGCGCCCTGCTTGCACATGGCAGACCGTACAGGCATTGGCAATAAAGGTGGGGCCCAAGCCCCAATGGCCGCCAAGCAAAGGGAACACCACCCAAGGAACTTTGAACTCTTTTTCGCCTTCCCTGAACAAGCGCAGCTGCGCATAGGTCAAACCGGGCACCGGTTGTAAAAAGACCTCGTTCAGTGGAATGGGCTTGGGCTCACTTCGAACAATTTGTGCCCACAACGGCCAAGACAGCAGGCAGGCTAAGCCTATGCCGCTGACATAAGCCAAGCCTTTAAGCCATACCAAGGATGCACTCCCTTTTTAGCACTTTTGCTCCATGGCGCATGATTTGTAAGCGGGGTCTGGTGTCACCACGCCCTCACACGCCTCTTTGACATTGATCTTGGCGTTGCGACAAGCCGTGCCCAATGCCACCATGGAGTCAGTCGCTGCATTCTTCATATCGCAAAAATATTCTTGCTGTTTTTTGGCATCAGGACAGGTGCCGACACGGGTTTTCTTTTCCTCTTCTGCGCCAGCCAAACCGAGCAACAACAAACCAGAAACTGCACCTAAAAGCCATTTGTTCAAGTTCATAAGATTTCTCCTTTCATGATATTTGTGTGAATAAGGCAAAAGGGCTTGCCAGCATTGCGCTGGCAAGCGCCTTTTCACCTCACTGGACCTTTTAAGTCGCTTCTGGGAGACGGCCTTCTTTGGCAATATAGCCATAAGCGGCATTGCTGCGCTCACCACCCATAGCCAAGTACTCGGCCTTCATTTGCGCAATCATGTCGTGGTCGAATGCTTTGGCATCGGCCGCGATTTTTTGCGCATCCAAGCGGTAAAGCTTGGCTGAGTTTTCGCCAAAAATTTTGTTTTTGACTGCGCCCCGGCCATCGCCGAGCTTGGTTTTCCAGCCTTGTTTTTTCATCATGGCATCTGGGATTTCCAAGCGACGCATCGCCTCAATCTGCCACTGTGGCGAGCCGTACCAGACAGAGTCTGTGCCCCATACCACCCGATCTGCGCCCATGAGGTTGACCAACTGGCCAATGAAGGCTGCACAAAACACGGGGTCGGTGACAGCGGTACTGGCAAAGCTCGATCCGATCTCTGCATAAACGTTGTTGACACCATATTTTTGAGGAATACGCGCCAAGTCTGTTGCCCACTGTATGTAGCCATCCTTTTCAAACTGCGCCATTTCCATGTCGGGCTTGTCTGCCAACCAAGGCCGCAAAGCAGCATGGTAGATGACAAAGTTCATTTTGGGCCAGTCTTTGGCGGCTTTACCAACATCAGCAACGGTTGCGTTTTCCCAAGTACCGGCGAAAGCTTTTTCATAGTCGCGAGGCATCAGGCCTTTGTGGATACAAATGGTGTTGATGCCCGACTTGATGGCTTTTTCATAGAAGGGATACATGAGCTTTTCGTCATCCAAGCGCCAAGCGTATTTGGAAGGTCCAAATGGGTCGCCAATGGTGTAAGACTTCCATGACACCGGCTTGAGTTCTGTAATCGCACGGTCGACCTCGTCCATCCAGTTGGGGTACTTGGGCGTGATGATGGAGTGACCCAACATGCGCACACTGCCGGCCATTTTGTTCACCGCGCGGCATGCGTTTTGAATGGCGTCGTTGGAGAGCAGCCACCAATTGGGGTCATCAAACGGCGCACCCGACAAGAGCGCAATGGTGGTGTCGCTGTCGAGGAAAATTTCTTTCAGGTAGTTGTCCATCTTGTAGCGCGACAAGTTGGTGGGTACGCTGCCAATATTGGGGTTGACATTGGAGCCCTCGGCCCACTTGGTTAAACCCAACAAGCCTTCCTCTTTGAAGTCGTCGCGAATAAAGTGGGTTTGGTCATCAAAAATGAACTGCCCTTTGTATTTGGCTTTGCGGTCGCCTGCGGCATCGGGGTGCTTGACCTCGGCGGCATTGACCTCAAACACATCGCCATAGACCATGTTCATCGCAGTGAAAGCTGCTGCCATGCCCGAGGAAGAGGCCAAGAATTTGCGGCGTGTGGTGTTGTGGCGCTTGGCTTCCTTGTCAGCCATTTCCTTAATGAGGAACTCGACTTGCTTTTGCTTTTCGGTTTGCGGCAAGGGGTTGTACTCACCGTTAGACACCACCTGGGTTGGAATAGGCGAGCGAAACGCCGCTTCGTCTGCTGGTAAACATTCATCAAACTCACGTTCAGTCATAGAAACGCCAAAGGGGCGTTGTTTGTCCGTCATAACAGTCTCCTGGTTGTTGTGGTTGAAAACGGGTGACATTCTGGACACAGATGGCCAGAGCCCTTGGTTATATTAGCAATGCATATGCCGATTCGTATAGGTGTATTCGCTAGGTAAAAAATTGCCAGAAGAATGAATAACTGCTCTTTATTCGACTGTTTTTATAAATTTACTGGTTTTATAGTGTGCACTTGTCACAGCCCGCGCGACAAGTGTCACTGCGGGTGTATCAATGGCATTAAGAATTTTTGGGATGCGCAATATTCAAACGCTTCATGTGCCGATAAAGAGTCATGCGCGACAAGCCCAAATCGGTGGCCGTGAGCGACACATTCCACGCCCGCTGCTTTAGGGCGGCAAGCAAGTTGTCGCGCTCTGGGCTTGGGGCGGAGCCTGCCGAAATGTCGCCCGAGGACACGTGGCTAGGCGCAAGATTCAGGCTGAGGCTGCAGCGCAAATAGGTGGGCAAGTCTGCGACTTGGATAACCGCGCCTTGCGCCACGGAACAAGCGTATTCGATGACACTGCGAAGTTCACGCAGGTTTCCTGGCCAAGGGTGTTGCTTCAACACCTCAAGCGTTTGGGCGCTTAAGCTGGGTTTGTCTTGTGTGGCCTGTTGCCCAGCATAAAGCCCAAACAAATGTTGAATCACCCAGGTCAAGTCTTGTCGCTCGCGCATGGGCGGGAGTTGCAAGCGCGCGCCAGCCAGGCGGTAAAAAAGGTCTTCACGGAAACTGCCCTCGCGCACCATGAGGGAGAGGTCTCGGTGGCTGGCTGAGATCAGGCGGATGTTGACTTTGATGGGCTGATGGGCTGTTTGCCACCCACAGGCAAGACCTCTTGCTCGGAAAACACCCTCAGCAGCCGAACCTGTACCGACAAAGGCATGTCCCCTATTTCATCCAAAAATAAGGTGCCTTGATCCGCCTGTTGAATCAGCCCCATCTTGCCTTTAACCAGCGCCCCGGTGAAACTTCCTGGCGCATAGCCAAACAACTCGCTTTCTATCAAGCCCTCGGGTAAAGCTGCGCAATTAACCGCTACAAAGGGCTTGAGTCGGCGCGGGCTGGATTGGTGAATCGCCTTGGCAAAAAACTCTTTGCCGCAGCCCGTTTCACCCAAGAGCAACAGGCTAATAGGTGTGGGCGCTAACTTGGCGGCGTGGGCAATTTGAGCGTCAAGCTCGGGGTCGCCGCCAGACAAGGCGCAAAGCGGCGCGGGGATCAAAGCGGCTTTGTCATTTGCCGAGCTTTGTGTAGCGATGCCAAGGGTTTTGCGCGGTGCAGAAGCTTGCATGAAAAGCAGCCGTTGGTCGACAACAGTGGTCACGGTTTGTCGTGCATACGCGCTTTTGAATAAGAAGCCTGCCAAATCAGTGCCGCCAATTTCAAGCAAGCTGTCTAGCTTGGCGCCCAGCAAACTTGGGGCTGTCGGGGTTTGAAAAAACTCCAAGGCTCGGCGGTTGTGGCCAATCACCTCGGCACGCTCGTTGAGCGCCAGCAATAATTCGGGATAAACCTCCAAAAAATGGGGTGCTGATGCCAAGCGCAACACCCAGTGATCTGAAAATTGGTTCAGAAAATAGGCGTTTTCAATTTGATGGGTGTAAATACGCACCAACTGCAGTGCAAAGTGCTGACTTTGCTTTTGCTCGGGTGAGTGCAGTGCCGACAAATCCAGCACCGCTTGTATGGTTCCGGTGGGTCCATAAATAGGGGCAGCCGTGCAGGTGAGGGGGATATGCATGGCATCGAAATGATCGGCTTGGTGTACCGTCAAACTTTGGCCGGTAGACAAACATGTGCCTACGCCATTGGTGCCGGCAAATTGCTCGCTCCACACAGCGCCAAGATATAAGCCGGTTTTGCGCAAACTGGCATCCATTTGCAAGTCGCCAATGAAATCCACGGTGACGCCTTTGGCGTCGGTCAACAAGACCACATAACCCAGGCCTGACACTTGTTGGTAGAGCGTCTCTAGGCCATAGCGGGCAACCCGCATAAGACCTTCGATTTCGTCTTGGTGTTCGCGGTAGCGCTCATGCGGCAAGATGACCGCCTCTTGCATGCGCGTGGGGTCGAGTTTGTGGTCACGCACGCAGCGCAACCATGACTGGCGAATGACATCATCATGCGCAAGCGCTGCGTCATTAAGTGCTTGCTGTTGCGCTACTTGAAGAACCGTATCGATATGCGAGCGTTGCAAGGCATGCATGGAAAGATTGCTCCCGATGAACATCCGTCTGGAAAAGACACTTTGTCACGCAGGAGACGTGCTTACCCCTGAGGGGCCAATTTAGTTCCTTCAGCCTTTGTCTGTCAATGCTCTTGAACCCTTTAGGGTTGACCACCATAACGAGGCAACAACCCTTGTGGGGGTGGAACCTGAATATTTACTGCTTTAACGCCTCTGGTGCCATCAAAAATTCTCTTTCAGTCTGCAAATACAACTGAACCACATTGCGTGAATGCTGACTGTCATACTGGGCCCAATGGGCAAAAGCGGGTTGTCCACACGCCTTGTCCATGTCGATCAATGAGGTGCCTTGTTCTAGGTGTTGGTCCACACAAGTTTGTGCATCTTGCAAATAGACGCGCAACTGTTGCGCTTGCTCTGACCTGACCACCGGCCCGTGACCCGGCACCCACAGGCGTTGCCCCTCTTCCAGCCATGGCGACAGGGCTTTGAGCCATTTACCCACATTGGCATCGCGCAATTGAGGCACCTGTTCAGTCACCAGCCAAGCGCCCGCAAACATAACGCCAGTTTGCTCATCCAGCACGGCCATGGCGCCCGGCGAACCGGTGTGCCCTTCCGTCAATAGGCGCACGCCGCGACCGGTATGGCTGCTGTGCGATGAGCCACTCAACACCACGTCAACCGTTGGGATGCGGGTATGCGACATGGCGTCATGGCCAAAACGTTTTTGCAATTGTTCCAAGCAAGTGGCACAACGCGCTTTCATTAGGCGCACCGCGTCTTGGTGCATATAAACAGGGATGCCAAGTTCTTGGAAAGCGGTTGCGCCGAAAATGAATTCATCTTTGGCATGGGTGAGAAGCAGTAGCTGAATCGGCAAAGAGGTGATATGGCGGACCTTGGCTATGAGGTCTTGACCCTGCGCCCAAGAAGCACCACTGTCAATCACCATCACGCCTTGCGGGCCGACAATAAAGCCGGCGTTACCACGATGGGCCGTTTGGTCACCCATCACCGCATACACACCAGGGGCTACGATTTGTACCGAGGATTGATCCAATGCTTGGCGGCCTTCAAAACGCCGCCCACTCGAGTCTAGGGCCAGCACACGGAGTACACCGGGTTTCAAACTTGGCAAACTGAACTCCAAGCTGGGGTTTTCACTGAGGGAGAAATCAACCTCGGCACTCAAGACCGGCTCACCATTGAATTGCACTTGAATGCTTTGAACATAATCCGCCGGAATATTCAAGCGCGTGTGTTGCTCCATCACAAAACCTGAATGGTTAGGGTGCTCCATACGCCAACGCACACGCCGCAGACCCTGACTGCGCGAGCCGGGGTCTACCTTGAAACTCATGATGCCCATATGCGCCAATGCAGCTTGCGCATCAATGGTGGCGGG
>JGI25908J49247_10000582_pt1 | contig 11217 bp, 5 predicted proteins | sample LauGreSpBDMM15SD_2_FD_49247 | JGI IMG/M metagenome (IMG submission 49247) | reverse complement strand
AATCTAGGACCAAGTGACGTAACTTCCGGTCAACCCTTTGAAGGCAAGTCTGTTAGAAATAATCAGAAATCAACTTTTATCAATAATGAAGCAACGACAACTATCAACGGTCATGTTGTTGAAGAACGTCAAAGTCTTACAAAAGCATTACGTCCAAAGGCAGATAATTAATGGAGGCTTATATGGACGACTACAACGATTACAAACGATATACAGCCGCAACTAACTGTAAATGCGGCTGTAAGAAACATTGCGGCCATAGCTGCCAAGATTGCGAATACTGTCCAGACTGTGAGTGCCCGGACTGCAAAAACGTCAGTGACAGCAAAGGATATAATTAATGGACTTTTTCTATGATGGCCAGATAAGAAGATATGTAACCCAATTTATGCGTATCTTTATTGGATTTAAATATCAATCAGGAGATGGGGAACATCGACATGTGCCAGTTATGTATGGCGACATGAGTCGTTCTGTTGCTTCGATTATCAAAGAAAACTCTGAAAATAAAATGATGACTGTACCTAGAATCAGTTGTTATATCAGTGGATTAGAACTAGATACTACAAGACTAGCAGATGCTAGCTTTGTCAGTAAGATGAATATTAGAGAACGTGGCTACAACGAATACGATAGCTTTGGCGATCCTATTTATCAGGAAACTCAAGGTGCATCTTATACTGTTGAACGGTTAATGCCAACGCCATACAAGTTAACTATGAAGTGCGATATATGGACTTCTAATACTGATCAAAAATTACAACTATTAGAACAAATACTTGTGTTGTTTAATCCTAGTTTAGAAGTTCAAACCACTGACAACTACATAGATTGGACAAGTTTGAGTGTTGTTGATTTATCATCAGTTAACTTTAGTTCTCGAAGTATTCCAATGGGCACAGAATCAGATATTGATATATGCACGATCGAATGTTCAATGCCGGTTTATATTACACCGCCAGCCAAAGTTAAACGTCTTGGCGTTGTTAAAAATATTATTATGAACATTTTTAACAACTCGGGCGATGTACAAGATATTAACAGTCTTGTGTATAATGGCGATGCACCGTTGAAGTATAACACCACTCCGGGTAATTTTGGTGTGCTATTGTTAAAGAGTAACAATCAAATGGGCAACGACTACGATTTAAGCATTCTAAGTCCGGGCGAAGCGTTACAAACACTAGCCGACGATGTACCTGCTAAGTTAGGTAAGCGCATTGACTGGAACATTATATTACAACAACACGAAGGTTATCAGCCAGGTATTAGCAAAATTTACCTAATGCAGCCGAACGGCTATGAATTGCGTGGTACCTTTGTTGTCAACGAAGTTGACTCTACGTACTTGTTAGTGAGCATTGACGAAAAACCTTCTAATACAATTATTGCCGGTCGTACAACAATTGATGCAATCATTGATCCAGTTAAATTTAATCCAAAACCTGTTACTGCTGGTGCAAGATATTTAATACTGGATGATATTGTTACTACAAATAGAACCTATGATGCTGAACACGATAGTAATCCAACTACTGGAATAATAAAACCTGGTGTATGGGCATGGGATGATTTCTCTGCCGGTGCCTATGATATTATCGAATACACAGGCACTGGGTGGACTGTGGTATTCGATGCTAGTACTAACAACGGATCGACTCCAGTATACACGCAGAATCTTAAGACAGGTATCCAATATCGTTGGGATGGTACACAGTGGCTTAAGAGTTTTGAAGGCGAGTACAAGTCAGGTTACTGGCGCTTTAGGATGGATGCCTAATAAGTATTAGATGCAAAAACGTGCCGGCATCTTATTCTTATCATCGTTAACTAAACGCATTTTATTAGTCCACGAAAATACCAAGTGGACAGTGCCTACCTTTGAAATAGAAAGTAACATTTTCGAAGATGCTCAAACTCTAATCAAAAAATATAAGAACTCAGAAGGTAAAATACTACCAATTGAACTTTATCTTTCTGAAGACAAGGGCTTTGAATATGGAACATATATCTGTTTAGTGGAAGATGAATTCTTAACTACCGAAGCACGTACTATATGTTGGAGTGATTTAGATGAATTACCCAAACATTTACATACTGGATTAAAATCTACAATTACTAATCCGTTGATCAAAACAAAAATTGATACTGTATTAATAATGAGCCAAGATTATGACTTTGAAAATAAGTGATTTAGAACAATACCACAGCGATATTAAACGCTATCAACAAGCAATTGATAAATTAGCTGATCCACAAGATCGCCTACAATATCAAAGCCTGCTACGCGATTATAAAAATCAAGTCCACAAGATAGACACNGGACTAGAAAATATCTTTTACGAAGATGTAAAAAGAGTTATGTCACAACAGCGACATAACTCTTTGATCGTTAAAGAAATTAGACTCAAGCTAGAGTCTATTTCTAATTAAGCCTGCGCTTCACCCCAACGTAGAATCAAGTTAGCACTGGTTGCAGCACCACCAGTAACGTAAATGTTAATTGCTAACACGTCTGGACCATTTGGAAATGTACCTCTACCACCAATTGCTGTAGACGTTAATTCTTTCAATCCAGACAAGTCAATAACTTCTCGAGTACCTAGTGGAGCAACGAACGCAAAAACCTGTTCACCCGGTTGTGCGTATGCCGGTGCACTAAATGTTACTGCACCAGTTACCGCAGCGGTAACGTCTTTTGAGATTGTGATTCTAGTCTGTCCTGCACTAGGCACGTTAAATTCGATCTTTTCAACAACAGTACCTGGCTGTATGCTAGCAGCAGCTGATACAACATAACCTAGTCGAACTGCACTAACTTCGGTCGAAGTAAAAGTAGCTACTCTAATTCTAGAGCTAGGTGTGGTAGTGTAGCCTTGAATTGCAGTAGCTGCTGCAGATCCTGTGTTCAGCCACAAAATGCTAGAACCGTTGGCAATCTGTGCAAAACTTGGTTGACCGCCCTGCGCTGTTGATGTAAGACCAAACCAATTAATATCAGTAGTTGTAACTGGATAGTTAAGTGGATTCAATACACCCTCAATAACGAACGAGTTAGCACTTGCAGTACCTCCCACAATCTCCAGCGAGTTCAATAATAACTGCGCTCTGTTTAACAATTCACGTTCGCCTAAGTCACCAGTAATAGCGTTTGAAACACTAGGTGCTAGTCGAATAGCAAATGCTGTTGACTTAACAGTTGTAACTGCAAAGTTAGTAATTTGGTAGTTAAAAATATAACCGCGATCAGTGTCAAACTGACCGTCAATTAGATAGGCAGAACCCCAGTGGCTAATTAATGGACTTGACAGCACCGATACTAAGTTGACACCAGTACCAGCAGTGTGTATTGCGGCGGCGCCTGCTGTATATGTTCTTTGTGATCCAGAATTAAAGTTACTCAATGCAACTGCTCTCGATAGTCCGCCAAGCACATTACCAGTCTTAGAAGTATATGAAATAAGTTCATTATCAACATACACTGTACCAAAATCTGGGAATTGGTTACCGTCAATTAATGTCATACTCGTTGCAATTGCTGTTAATGTGACACTTAATTTATTTCTAGCACTTTCATTTAACACTTCGTAACGAACTGGTAAGTTACCAGTACGCATATAAGCTTCTGTGTTTAAATTATTACCTTTTAATCTATGTGCAAATACATAGTCACCGTTTGGACCACGGAACATCCAGTCGATAAAACCAGCACCGTACCAGCTATACTGCATACCAATCATCTGCATTTTTGTAATGTCGATGATGTAACCACTAGGTCCGGTACCGTCGCAGGTATCTTGATTCCATTCGTCTTGTGGAATTCTATAATCTTGAATTAAACAGACCTTTGCATTAACAACATTGCTTACACCACGGAAGTCAGGGTTAACTGTCAATGTTGTGTTGTTGGTAATACCAGTAACAACGTGAGTCATTCCCTTGATAATAATTCTATCACCTGCAACAACTTGGTCTAAAAATCTCGTATTTGTACCAGAGCATAGATTTGAATCTGCATTAATTGACACAGTACCTGCAAGTTGGAAAGTACTAGAGCGTCTTACTACAGCAAGTTCACGACCATTGTATTCAAAGAAAATACCGTTTTGATCATCAAACGCACCTGCACGTACTACCGCGCCATGCCATCCAATGTGGGCCATTTGACAACTAGAGCCAATAGTAGCAGTAACATTGCCTAGCTGTGTCTTAGCCCGTACTTTAAAAATACGCTCGTCTACTATTTCAACGGCGGAGTAATCATTGTTATATCCAGTGGTTATAACTCCGGTAATCCTAACAGTTGCACCAATTTGAAGACCGTGGTCGTTGTCGTCGACTGTGATAGTGATTAATGAATTTGAGGCCGTACTTTCTGCTGTTAGGCTACGTAGGTCATAACTTGGTGCAAATAATGCACCAGTGGTATACATGGCACCTTTACCAGATTGATAACGAATATACTTCTTGCTCATACGAACTGCCTGTGCACCATGTGCCGGAGTACCGGTACTTAGTAATACACCGCCGTCAAACGGGCGATGCAAGAAGAATGCATCTGTTCTTGGATACACTATTCCAGTAATCGTTGGCGAAGTTCCAATAGTTCCAGATGACCTTGCAGAAAATCTAAATGTCTGCAATGTCGGTACTTGTTCAACCACGAACGGACCGTTTAATAAAGATTGATTAGTGCCTGCTGAACCTATAACTACCGATATACCTTGTCCCGGAACCAATCCGTGTGCATTAGGGAATGNCACATTAATGGATGCAATTGCACTATACTCTAATGTGCGCCCCGATGGTAATGGCGCTTGAAGCACTTCGTTAAAATCAATGGCTGATAATACTGGAATCGGAGTACCACTAAGTGTTGCAACACCTGATACACCCGATACTGTTTGTATAACACCGTTAGAACCAGTCGAAACTACAATCAATAATAAGTCTTTATTGCCATCTCCGCCACCATCTAATAAGGTGTTTGATATGTTAATTAAATTACCAGCAAGGTATCCAGTCCCGCCAGATGAAACAGCTATTCCAGAGTACGTACCGGCAGATCTAGTAATATTGAACGAAGCATTGATACCAGTCGGAATTTGAACTATACCAGTCGACAACTGTCTGTATGCTTCTCCATTTACTGGAGGTGTTCCGCTAATAACTGCTGCTGATTGAATACCACCCGTACTAAATGTAGCTGTTACTCGCAGAGTAATCGAGTTGCCGCTACTACCCTGTGCATCGTGTGTGTAAGGCACTGTCGGTACTGTGTATGAACCAGTGTAAAGCGTCGATACTGTTCTAATTCTAAACTCGTCAATATATCCGGCAAAGCCTCTAGCACCTGTAAAATCTGCACCAAGACGCACTTTAGTATGCGCCTGATAAGATACGTTGTCAGTATAATTTGCGCCTTCTTGACTACCGTTGACAAACAATCTTAGTGTATTAGTGGTTCTAGAAATAGCAATATGATACCATTGATTAGTAGTTAACACAGTATCGCCGACAATGACTTCAACACCGTCAATGGTAATTACTAGGTTATTGCTCGAATTAATTCGTAATGTAATAGCTGCATCTGGTGATTGCTCTCTAAAATCAAATAGTGTTTTAGATGTTGCAGTGCCTAGTGTTGTTGGATAAAACTGAGCTTCAATTTCAAAATCGCCGGAGACAAACAAAAAATTATTGTTAATAGCATAATCGAGATATCCAGTGGCTGTTGCTGCAAGTGTAGTTGGATTATTTAAGAATAAACTTGAGCGTCCAAATCTTTTGATGTTTTCACTCAGTAAGGCATCTGTTCCTGCACCGGTTATAGTGGGTTGGATTCCGTTGGCAATATCTAAGAAACCACTAAGAGCGTATGGTCCAGTTGGATTTTGATCAAAATGTACTAATAGTACAGTAGTTGTGTAGTAGGTAACATCCGATCCGGGAATAACTATGGTATCATTAATATTATATCCTTGACCAGTTTGATCGATTGATAACAAACTGTACGAACCACCGCCGCTGGTAAAACTAAACACCGCAGTGTCATCGATCGTTTGGACAACGTTTGTACCAACGACATTATTGTATATTCCGCCATCGCCNATGAGTCTTGTTGTGCGTGGACTTAGAAAGTAAATTGTATTACCGACAACTGAGCTAACTTCCATAGGTGCTCCGCTGCCGTTATCAATGACTGCTCCAGGTACAACTCCAGTTGCATTTACTACTGGGATTTCCGTTGCACCAATTTCCACATTAACGCTTGCATATACAGTAGCAATAGTACCACCAGGGCCTGTAACGCTGGCAATCTGTGTGCCTAAGTTAATCGAAGAACCGCTAATAGTAGTACTTGCAATAGTCTGAGCAGAACCGCTCATTTGATAAGTTCCACGACCACCTAGCGTATTTCCAATTTCCGTACTAGTTAACTGACTTGTAATTTTTGTACCGTTAGCAACACCGGTGCCAGATAAAGTTAGATCATTGACAATCACCCCTGTGGCAATTGCAGTAACGGTTAATACAGTACTAGTTGTACAGTTACCTGTAAATCTTGCAGTAACAGTTGCAATTGGGTTACTTACTAATGGTGCGGTTCCACTAAATGCAACAGTAGTTGTGCCCGTTGGGCTCGATAGTAGTGCTGTGATTGTACCAGCCGACCCTTGACTTGCAACTGAAAATGTTGGACTTCCTAGGGCAGCACCAGTGTAAAATCCTGCCAAACGTAATTGAGTATATGATGTAGCAATCGGTGAACCGCTAATGGTTCCTACTCTAGACTTTGCATAATATGTAAATGTGTTTTCAGAAGGAACGGAATTAACCAAGAATGTTCCTTCTGCTCGGCTAAATCCCGATACTGAGCTAGCCAACGCCTTGATGCTAATCGGAGTACCTGCTGATAAAAAGTGCGGAGACACTGTGGTTACTGTAATCAAACTAGGACCGACACCTGCTGTACCAGTCGATGCGTCAGTGACGCAAAGACTAACAATTAAATCACTGCCTGGGATTTCGTAGGTCGACGGATATCCCCTAGATGTTGCAATAGCCTGCCACTTAGTTGGTTGTAGGCCATATTCAAAGTCAGCATCAAGCATGGCCTGTGGTATGCCAACTCTCATACGTTCCATGGCATCTGTGCCAAATTTATAAGGTCTAGTGATTTGATATTCTTCGTCCACAAAGATTTGAATATCGTCTGTGGCTAACATGGTGCGTGTATCGTAATACAATGTTAATACAGTATAACCCTGCGCCCACTCTAATAGTCTTGGAAACTCGGCGGTTGTTTCGCGGAAGAATGCAATAGTTGCGCCGGCTGCTGGATCACTAAAATCGTAGATAATTTCATTTTTAGTTGTATTGGTAATTAATAAAACATTTGCCTGCTCGTATCTCTTTGGAATCTTAATACGACTAACGCCTGTTACTTCTGCTGGCAAAACTGATGTGCCGGACTGGATAACCTGAATAAGAATTCCAGAAAGTGCAGTAATTCGGGACACTGCATCTGTTTCTCTTGTTTTAGTTAAATCGATTACCTGCGGAACAACAGCTTGATAAGAAGGTGCTGCTGTGTTAGTTAAGATATAATTGTTGATTAGATTACGTAAAAAAGTATGTCCTACAACTTCTGCAATTCGATCGCCGTCGATTTGAGGAACATCACCATCCCAGTACTTGCTTGCTACACGACGAGTCTCTTCATTGCCGCCGTATCGTAGATCAAACAAATATGCATCAAGAACATAATTAGTATCTCTTTCACATTTTACATCACTGAATGTGTACCCTACAAATCCGTTTGCGCCGGCTAAAACTTGAGCATTTAAAAATGCAGTTACTTCTTTTTTAAGATATGTTTTATTTGCGAGGATTAACTCGTAAGCATTAGGCTTTAAATTACCTAGATATGAAACTCCGGGTTTAAAGCTATATTTTTTTAGTAGTTGTTTTGCCATTTTATTATTCCGTTATCCACCTAATGCAATTGCCAATGCAGTTGCTCTTCTGTTTGTGTATACCTTAGTTGAAACTAAAGGATTTGTTTCAGGTGCTGTTGTTTGTGTAGTACCGTCATTGTATTTTACTTCTGTGGTATATGTAGCCTTCCATCTAAACGACGGGCTACCTGAAGTATATTGATTGTTTACCGCTGGAACTAACGCATATCGTCTGTCAACTGATAGTGGATTAGAGGTTTGAATAATCAACTGACCGGCTCCGCCGCTAGTAGCAGCCGATGATGTTGATAAGAAAGTGTTACCTGTAACTGTTGTTCCATTGTACGTTGTTTCTCTAATGTTAATACCACCACTTACATCAAATCCAATTGCAGTTTCAAAACCTGTTGATGAAAAAATCTTTCCACTTGCAGCTTTTAAAAGCTGTGCAGAGTCAATGTCAATACCGCCTGTGCCAATCCACGCTTTGGTAAATTTCTTTGAACTAGATCCTAAAGATACAGTATTGGTTATTGCAGGCAGTAACGTTCCTGCAAAAGTAATATTTGATCTAAAATTAGCTACTGGAACAATATTTAGCGTGGTCGAGTCGGTGGTGTCAATTTCAGTGCCTTTGAAACTAATACCTTCAATGGTAACTTTATCAGTGGCCTGAATATCGATATTACCTGATTGTGTTATTTCAAGCTTGCCTAGGCCTGTGGAATTTTCAATGCGAATACTCTGCACATTTGCAGTTGACTGAATTTTAAAATTAGTTGCATCTACAGACAATCGGGTAGCTAGGCCTGCAAGATTATTGAAATCAATGCCCTGCGTTTGATTGGTAATTAATTTACCTTGAAACGCAGTAAGTGCAGTAATTGTACCTAGGGTCAGCGATGTGGAACCGCCACCAATGTTTGATAGATCTGCTCTTAGAAGTTCAAATCCTCCGCGATCTTCACCGTTATATAGTCTGAGAGTGTCCTTCTCGTAATCGTAGGTGATTTCGCCGCGGAATCCCTGTCGGAGGTCTTTTAAACCAACCGGCAAAATTCTAAGTCGTGATGTTATTACTTCCCGTTGTGCCATAATGAGTTTTTACCTTGTCGTATTATTTATCGAACAAGAAAATAAAAAAAACCCCACATTTCTGTGGGGCTTTTTAATCTTACTATTAAGCCTGTGATTCTTTCCAGGTAAATCGAGCAGTTACTGCTGTCGCTGCTGTAGTATCTGTTGGCACACAAACTAGTGTAATTACGTCTGGCCCGTTCGGGAATACATAATCACCACCAAGTAAACTGTTACCAATTTCGACCAACTGTGACAAATCTTGCGCTGTCACGTTACCTGTAACTGTTGCTAGCGCACGGAATTCAAACAGTGTTGTACCGCCAACAACTGTGTCATTGGCTGCACCGGTGTGCTTGATAATCTGTGTCAACGATGGACTACCATAGTTAGCAAAGTATGCTTGTTGTGCTAGAGCACCGTTTAGTACAAGTCTAAACGAAGCTGGTCTAGAAGTTGCGTTAGAAACCACAACACCAACAGAGTCAAGTGCAATCTGCATACGGTTGATAATGTCACGATCGCCCAATGCGCCAACTAGGCCGCTATCTACGGAAGGAGCTAAACGTAGGCTTAAGATTGGAACTGGACTTCCAGCTAATGCCTGGTTAATTGTAACAGTGTCGTTACCAGCAGAACCAGAAGCAACAGTGAACAAATATGCCTTGTCGTCTTCAAATCCGCCGTCCATGATCATCGAAGCACCCCAGTGGTACAAGCTTGGAGCAAATGTTGGGGCCGCGCCGTTTTCGATCTGATAGCGAGCTGGCAAGTTACCAGAACGCATGTAGGCTTCGATTTCAACGTTGTTATGAATTAACTCATGTGCATAGAATACCTTACCGTCAGGTCCCTTGAAACCATAGCGTACTTTACCTGCACCGTACCAGCTATAATCAACATAGGCCATCTGCATTCTGTGAATGTTTAGGTTAAAGCCAGTTGGTCCGTTGCCGTCGCAGGTATCCTTGTTCCATCTATAACTTGGAATTTTTAGATCCAACGTCTTAGTAATAACGATACCACTTCTTGACGAACCTCTATATGTTGGCTGGAAGTGTATTTCTGTGTCGCTGATTACCGCTACAACTTTTAGTGGTTGACCGCGAACAACAATTCTATCACCTGCACGTAGCTGCTTAGTCCAGTTAGTATCTGTACCAGTTAGCTTTCTAGAACCGCTTGTTGATGACGCTGTTCCGCCCAATTGTGCTGTTGAACTTCTACGAACAGCATTTAGATGCTTGCCGTCATATTCATAGAAAATACCGTTTTGATCATCAAATACACCAGCACGTACCACAGCATCAGTCCAGCTATGTACAAACAAGCTAGGGAATCCACTTGGTGCTAGATTAATTGGCACACCGTTCGTTGCATAACGGAAAGTAAAGTCATCGATGATGTTGTTTATAACAAAGTACTCGCCGCCTCCTGCTGGCTGTGAGTATGGTGCACCGCGTACAACGTTGGCGATAATTGAGTCTTTCGCTGCTTCGATAGCAGTTTTTGCAGTTTCTAACTCATCAAGTGCCCATGCTACGTTTGGATAAACAATGGCCGGTAATCCGCTGATTGCAATTAACTGGCTGTCTGAATTAATTACATCTTCTGTAATCTGTACCAGTGTCTGTAATATGCTGCCATCTCCTGCACTTGCTGCTGTGCCGGTTGTGTCTTGTGTCAATGCATTGCCTGTTGACTTTCCACTTGGATTTCCAAAGCCGCCAGTAATAGCTTGGTTCTGAACAACTTGACTGATAATTGCCTGCAATCTGTTATAGGCTGCAACAGTTTGTGTCTTATCCTGGGTATAAATGCCGGATACACCAGAACTATCAAAGTAGAAGAAGAATGCTGCCTGTTGCACTGTTGCACTGTTGCCGCCATACAATATGTCGTACGCTAGTGCATTTAATGCATAACCTACGTCACGAGTACATTTAGCAACATCGTGGGTTGCAGTTGGATATGTGCCTGCAATCCAAGCATTAATTTCAGCTGCAATAAACGCCTTGTTGGCTGCAATTCTGTCTTTGGCAGCAATTTGACTTGCTGTTGCTGTGCCTGGATTTGTGAATGTTACCGCATCTGCATTAGCACGACCGTTAGTAGCAATGTCTAACACTTCTGTAAAGAAAGCATTTGAACGGCTAGTAGCTGTTGCACTTGCTGCAAC